>Ga0209400_1001632_pt1:10000-17718 | contig 17718 bp, 9 predicted proteins | sample M_130807_EF_Meta_FD_187313 | JGI IMG/M metagenome (GOLD analysis project Ga0209400, IMG submission 187313) | Freshwater microbial communities from Lake Montjoie, Canada to study carbon cycling - M_130807_EF_MetaG (SPAdes) (version 2) | ecosystem: Environmental > Aquatic > Freshwater >... | reverse complement strand
ACCCTTTTCAAGATAACTTTTGGTAATGAGTAACCCAATGAAATATTACGAATTCGCATAAAAGATCCATCATCTAAATGCCAGTTGGAAGTTTGTCCGTTTGAGCCTGTGGATAATCGATTTGCTCTGTTTGTTTGACCATCACCAGGTTGCGATTCTGAAATCCAACGATTTAGAGAAGGTCTAACTAAATTCATATTCCCTTCAATATTATAGATATAACGGCTCATTAAATGGAGTATTTCTGCTCCTTGAGAACCTTGTAAAGAAATATTAAAATCTATTCCTTTGTAATCTAAAGTAATAGATGAGCCGTAAGTGAAATCTGGAAAATAACTTCCTTGAATTTGGCGGTCTGTTGAAAAATCAATTTTACCATCTCCATTTACATCCACAAATCGAAAATCTCCAGGTTTGGCATTAGCAACATGAGGATATTTATCAATTTCCGCTTGATTATTAAAAACACCATCGTAGACTGGATTATAATAAGAGCCAATTTCCTCTCCTGGTTTGGTAATCCATAAGGTAACACCGGTACCACCAGCTGTCAATATTTGCGGAACTCCTTCTGCTAAACTAATTACCTTATTTTTATTTGCTGAGAAATTAGCCGAAAAAGAAAATCCAAAATCTTTAGTTCTCTTTTTTACAGTCAATGTTGCTTCAAATCCTTTATTTTCTACCTCTCCAATGTTACGTAATTCCGTGCTAAAACCAGAAGTTAAAGGAACAGGAACATTAAGAAGTAAATCAGTTGTATTTTCTTTATAATAATCTAATTCCAAGTATAAAGCGTCTTGAAAAAGACCTAATTCCACACCGAAATCAATACTTCTGGTTTTTTCCCAACTAAGATTAGGATTTGAGGAAGTACTTGGTGCTAAACCACTATTCAATGCGGTACCTCCGAGAATGTAGTCATCATAACTAAGTAAACCAACAGATCCATAATTCGGTATCTGGAAGTTACCAGTTATGCCATAGCTTGCTCTTAACTTTAAATTACTGATCGTTTTGATATCAGCCATAAAAGGTTCTCCAGAAATTCTCCAACCAGCAGATGCCGATGGAAAGTAACCCCACTTATTATTTTTTCCAAATCGGGAAGAACCGTCTGCACGCATGGACGCGGTAGCATAATATTTGTTTGCATAATCATATTGAACTCTTCCAAAACCAGAAAGTAAAGACCAAGCCTCTTTAAAGGTGCGCGCTGCAGTGATTTGTCCGGCAGCATTTATTGTTTGCACTAAATCGTTAGGATAGTTTGTAGCTTCAATATAACTGGAGGAGAAGTTTTCCATTTGGCTGGAAAAACCTGCTATAGCAGAGAAAGTATTTTTCCCTAAAACCGTGTTGTAATTTAGGGTATTTTCAACTAACCAATTGGTTGAAAATCTGGTTTGCGAAGTACCAATAGGTGCTGAAAAACCTTTCCGCCCTACCGTTTCAACAGTTGAAGGACGATAAAAATCACGATTGAAATTATTAATATCACCTCCAACAGACATTTTATAACTTAGATTTTTAAGCAAATCGTAGCTTGCGTACATATTTCCCAATACTCTGTTATGGTCCATATTATCTTGAACTTCATTTGCAATAGCCACAGGATTCAAGAAATCTGTCATGGCGAATCCCCAGGCATTTCCATCATAGTTATATGAGCCGTTTTCGTTATAAACTGGCCAAATAGGAGAAATACTCAATGCCAGACCAACTACACCTTGATCGAACCAAGGACCTTCGGAATTCACTAAATCGTGTTTTGTCAAAGTAGGATTAAGACCAAAACCAGCCTTAAATTTACCTGAATTCACATCCATATTAAAACGACCACTGTAGCGTTTAAATCCAGAACTAATAACAATACCCTCCTGATTCATATATTCCCCAGATGCATAATATTTTACAACATCATTTCCACCACTAATTGAAACGGAATGATTTTGAATGGGTGCTTCTCTAAAAATTTCGTCTTGCCAATCTGTATTTGTCAAACCGCTCGTATTACTTAAATATGGCTTTACCTGGTCAGGAATTAAAATGCCTGGTTGGTTGGGAACATTTTTTGCTCTGGTGGCATTATCATCAGAATCCTTACCTGCAGGAAATCGGTCCCTATAAGCATTATTTCTTCCCTCAGCATTGATTAATGACCATTCATAACCATTTAGCATATCATACCTTTTAAGGGTCTCCTGTCTGCCAAAATAAGTGTTATAGGATACTACTGGTTTACCTGAATTACCCTTTTTTGTCGTGATAATGACCACTCCATTAGAACCTCTCGAGCCATAAATTGCTGCAGCTGAAGCATCTTTCAAAACTTGGATTGATTCAATGTCAGTAGGATTAATCGTACTTAGAATATTAACGGGTTGTTCCGCATAACTACTTCCAGGATTATTAGCACCCAATCCTCTATTATTGTCATTTGAAATGGGAACACCATCAATAACATATAATGGATCGTTTCCTGCGGTGATAGAACCGACGCCACGAACTCTAACAGATAAACCTGCACCTGGTGAGCCTGAAGTTTGTTGAACTAATACACCAGCTAATTTTCCAGTTAGTATTTGATCAATACTATTTACTGGGACATTTTTTATCTCATTTGCAGATAAAAAAGAGACGGCTGTGGTTAAATCTTTTTTTTGCTGTTGGCCATAACCGATAACAACCACTTCCTCAAAGAGCGAGATATTCTCATCCAGCAAAACATTAATTTGGGTTCTACCTGCAATATTTTCCTCTCGATTCAAATAACCAATGTAAGAATATACGATAACGGTTACCTCTTCAGATATCGCAAGGGTGTAGTTACCATTTATATCTGTAACTGCACCTATGGAAGTACCTTTAGCTTGAATATTTACGCCAACGAGGGGTTCATTTGTATTTCCATCGCTGACGGTTCCTGTAATAGTTCTTTGCGCGAGAACCATTGAAGCAGATAAAATAAAAAAGAAAAGAATTAAATTCAGTCCTTTGCTAACTTTAAAAAATCTAATTAACTTCATAGTAAAAATAATTTGGGTTAAAGTAAAAGCCAAAATTATCCTTACAATGTTATCACCTTAATAGAAAAATATTAAGTTTAGGTTAACCCCATAGAAATTTTATTCATTTAAGTTAGGTTTATAAAAAGCGCTATTTTTATTCATAAAATATCGTCTTTTATGAAATTAAACTCGTATTCCCAATTTAGTCAAAAATGAAATAGAAAAAACTTATTAGGAATAGGTGTTTAGAAGGTTCTTATTTATTTAATTCAAATATTTAAAAAAAACCTATAATGAACATCTTGGGTCAAATTACTCCCCAATGTCATATAGAAAAAGAGATAAGCAATAAAAAAATGTTTAGAAAAATTGCTTCTAAGCCTTAGTCAAGATTTAATCCCTTGAATTAAGAAATAATTAATACTAATTTTATCTTAGTTCATAATAGAGAGGTATTTTTCGGTTTTAAAGCGAATTAATTCTAAATGCTCTTTTATGACCTCATTTAAACCTTTTTTATTTCTCTTTTTTTGGTTATCAGGTGTACAAATAGTCTCCGGACAATCCATTTCAGAAAAATTTCTTGTTAAGCCTTATTTGCAATTTGGTTCACAAACTGGAATGTTTGTTCTTTGGGAAACAAAAGTTGCAGCTACTACTCTGGTTGAATTTGGTGAGGCTCGATTTCTTGTAAAAAAAGCGCTACTTGATCAGCAGGTGACTGTAAACGGTCTGAGACAAATGCATGAGGTTGAATTAACCAATTTGAAACCAGAAACTAACTACTTCTGGCAAATAAAATCTATTACTGAAAAAGGAGATACCATTCAGTCTGAAATTTATTCTTTTAAAACAAACGTACAAGATAAGAGTGCCTATATGTTTGGTCTGGTTGGAGATACTCAACTAAACAGTAGAACTCCATGGGCTTGGGGTAAAATTGCTGAAAAACTATGGGGTGACAGGCCAAATTTTGTCGTTCATGCAGGTGATGTCGTTGAAAAAGGTCGTCGAAAAAGTGATTGGTTACAAGATTTTTTTCCAAATGGTCATATTCTCATGAGCCGCGTTCCGGTTTACACCGTCTTGGGTAATCATGAGGAAGATTCACCACTATACTATCAATACATGGTTGCCCCGCCGCCAGAGTATTACTATACTTTTAAATACGGAAATACGCAATTTTTTATGATTGATAGTAACCGGGATTTGAAAGAGGGCTCAGAACAATATAATTGGTTGGAATGGGAACTGGCAAAATCTACTGCAACATGGAAAATTGCTATTCACCATCACCCCCCTTATTCATCCGATTCAGACGACCATGGAAATACCGCATTTAGTTTATCTACTTTAGGTGTTGCAAATGTTAGAAACTTAGTTCCCCTTTACGAGCGATTTAAATTAGATTTTTGCTTGTTTGGACATACTCATTTATATGAGCGTAGCTGGCCTATTCTAGAAGATAGGATAAATGTTAAAAATGGGGTTACTTATATAAACTCAGGCGGTGCTGGTGGTGGATTAGAAGCTTTTGCTCCTACAAGAAGCTGGTTTACTTCTGAACTAGAAAATACACATCATTATTGTACCTTTTCTATTTTCGAAAATCAATTGATATTCAAAGCTATTGATCACGAAGGACGTCTTTTTGATACCTTCCAAATGCAAAAAGATACCTCTACAGATGCACAGGCCTCTATAATACAACCTCCAGCGGTTAAAATATTAGCAGACGCAACCTTGTTTCAAGACAAAACAATGGTTCAAATGCAGCCCGCTTTCGATGGATTAGAAATACGTTTTACGACAGATGGAAGTCAGCCAAACAAAAGCAGTTTACTTTATACTGGCCCTTTTTCAATGAACCAAAGTGCCAAAATTACAGCAAAAGCATATACAAAAGAAGGCTATTCAAGTCGTAATAGCACCTTGAGCCTGGAAAAATCTGTACCTCAACCTGCAGTTCGTTTAAAAGATGATATAAAAGGTATAGCCTTTAATTATTTTGAAGGAGAATGGGAAAAACTACCAGATTTTTCAACCCTTCAGCCAAATAAGAAAGGAATTTCTCAACAAGTGAATCTTACTGAAATAGGGCATCGAGAAGACCACTTCTCGGTTGTATTGGAGGGTTTTGTCGATATCCCAAAGACTGGATTGTACACATTTTATTTACAATCCGATGATGGATCAAAGCTTTATTTAAATGGCAAATTGCTCATAGACCATGATGGTGACCACAGCTCTATTGATAAAACTGGTCAGGCAATTTTGCAAGATGGCAAGCACTCCCTGCGAATAGAATATTTTGAAAAAAGTGGGTCTCAAGAGCTACAGGCAGGAATTATTGACCCCATTTTAGGGTCGAAACCTTTTTCGCCTTTTCAACTCAGCCATCTTAAATAAGTAGTTAATTAAAGGTATTATACAAAAAAGGTATGTTGATTTAAATCAGCATACCTTTTTTTCTATATAGAAGCTAGGAAAACAATTACCAAGTAAAACTAAAATTTTACCAAAAAAAACAAAATCTATTTAATAAAGTCTGTTAACTCTTGAAATAAATTCATCTGCCTCCGGATAATTTGGAACCGACATTTTTTCAGCATCCCATAACAATCGTATTCTACCTGGATAATCATAAGGTGCCCATGAATCGGATGTTTTGCCTGCTTGCAGCTTTTTCACATCATAACAACGAATAGCCAGATTTGCAATGAGCAATGTTTCCGTTAGGGGAACTGCATCTTCGAAAGGAGATGAAGCTTTTCCAAGACCTTTACAGGCATTTACCCAAACCATTTGATGAGAACCAGTGTATCTTGGCAAGAAAGGCTCTGGTTTTGCTACCTTTTTTTGCTTATCTGAGAAAAGTAGGACTGGATTTTCACCATACATATCGCATAGAATCTTACCTTTTTCACCTTCAAAAAGAGCACCTCCATCCCAGGAACCAAACGGTTCATTTACGCCTAACTCAATGGGTCTCATAGGTTTGATACCTCCATCATACCAGAACATGTCCACCTCTGGAAAAGTAAATTTTACCATAGAAGATGGTGGACAACTATCTGGGTAATTAGCTTCCACAAAATCACCTGACCAAACGGTAGTAGCACTTGCTTCGATGGCTGTAGGATATTTTAAATTTAAAGCACGATAGGGAACCTGGAAAATATGACAGCCCATGTCACCTAGCGAACCCGTACCAAAATCCCACCAACCTCTCCATTTAAAAGGAAGGTATGCTTTATTGTATTCTCTGAAAGGAGCAGGACCTAACCATAAATTCCAATCTAGCGTATTTGGAACTGACTCTTTTTGCGTTGGGGTAGGAACACCTTGAGGCCAAACAGGACGATTTGTCCAAACATGCACTTTTTCTACCTTCCCAATGACACCCGACTGAATATACTCAGCAATAATAGCATTGCAGTCCATTGATGCACCTTGATTACCCATTTGGGTGACCACTTTGCTTTTTTGGGCAGCGATGAGTAATTGCCTTGCTTCTCCGATATTATGGGTTAACGGTTTTTCAACATAAACATGCTTGCCCAAATCCATCGCTAAGAGAGCTGCCGGCGTATGGGTATGATCTGGCGTTGCAATCATTACCGCATCAATATTCTTATGCTCTGCTTCAAATAATTTTCGAAAATCCTTATAAAGGGGAACCTTTGGAAATTCTTTAAGTGTATTTCCGGCTCTTTGGGTATCAACATCACAGAAAGCAACTAAATTTTCAGTGTCTTTGGTACTTCGTATATGATCCTCTGCACGTCCACCAATGCCAATATAGGCAATATTTAGTTTATCACTTGGCGCTTTATATCCTTTTCCACCAAGCACAAATCGAGGAACAATGGTAAATCCAATAGCCGCTGAAGAAGCCTGTTTTATAAAAGTTCTTCTGGAAGTATTCTGTTTATTTTTCATAATATAGATTATATATTAAAAGTACGAAAACTCATGTTAATATCAAATATTTATTTATCTGGAAATGGAACACCGTTGGGCAAAAGGAACAGTAAAAAATTTATTTCGTCAAGAGTAAATGGGATCAACAAAAATTTAATGCCGTCAGGGCGAAAAGAGCAAGAGAAATATGAACCATCGTGTTCAGGCCTATGATGCGGTGGATCAATTTAGTCACAACAAGGAATGTAATAAACTAGAGGGGTGGGTATATACAAAAAAAAAGACCCTGTAAATGAATACAGGATCTTTTTAATTTAGGTTGGCGGCGACTTACTCTCCCACCGTAAGGCAGTACCATCAGCGCTGAGGAGCTTAACTTCTCTGTTCGGAATGGGAAGAGGTGAACCCCCTCGCTATAACCACCAACGACTCTTGTTGTCTAATCCATTACTGGATATCGACGATATTTCTTTGACAAAGTTGGGAGAAAGAAGCATTCAGATTGCACTTTTTGAGGCAAGCAGATTTAAAAAAAAATTGAGGAAGCGATCGGGCAATTAGTACTACTCGGCTCCATACATCACTATACTTCCACCTGTAGCCTATCAACCTAGTCATCTTCTAGGGCCCTCAATGGAGTACTCATCTTGGAGTTGGCTTCGCACTTAGATGCTTTCAGTGCTTATCCGTTCCGCACATAGCTACCCAGCGATGCAGCTGGCGCCACAACTGGTACACTAGCGGTGCGTCCAACCCGGTCCTCTCGTACTAGAGTCAGATCTC
>Ga0209400_1001632_pt1:0-5000 | contig 17718 bp, 9 predicted proteins | sample M_130807_EF_Meta_FD_187313 | JGI IMG/M metagenome (GOLD analysis project Ga0209400, IMG submission 187313) | Freshwater microbial communities from Lake Montjoie, Canada to study carbon cycling - M_130807_EF_MetaG (SPAdes) (version 2) | ecosystem: Environmental > Aquatic > Freshwater > Lake... | reverse complement strand
TTCCCTCGATTTGAACCAAAAAGCTTCGTTTTTAATACTTAAAAGGCATAATAAAAATATCATTATATTATGATTTATACCATTAGCCAAATTAAATTTTTTTTAATTTTTTCTGTTTATTTTAAACCCAAATACTACCCTAATAGCGCTTGTTATAAATGCTTTCAATGGCGCTGTTTGCATAACCTTGATTTCCATCATAATACGACTATCACCCTGAAGAAAGGCCAATATTCTTTGTATCGGATTGTTTCTGAACAACCGCATAAATAATTGCTCCCCCCCATATCTTTTTTCTTCTAATACTCTTAACAGTACTCGATCGTACCAACGAAAGCGATCAAATAGCGGGGATTCGCCGGGTGGGTTTCCCATTTCCATTGTCTTTACAATCTTTTCAACTCTTCGTTGAATATTTAGAAATGTGAATCCAGTTGATGACCGTGTATCACCTCCTGCCATACCTATATATATAATATGTCCATTTACTTTTTTAAATGGAGCATCCGTCATAGGTATATTTCCATCTTCCTCCTGAATTATGGAATAATCATTCTTGTTCAGCTGCCAATGGTTTAGCAGATAGGCTTCAAGTATATCGTTGTATTGATTAGTTAAAAGATGATTTCTGGAAAATATAGCTATCTCTACCAGTGCTTCATCTGATTTATATGGTAGAACGTACAAAAATCTTGTTTCTTCATTTTGTGGCGTCCTAAAATCCATAAAATGGGCTTCGTTCCTATTAAATACTGGTGCTGCTGTTTTAATAAACCATCCTCTGAAATGTTGATCCAGATAATGATGTTGGTTTTTATCTATCTCCTTCTCCGATATACTACTGAAACACCATTCTGCCTGAAATTCTCCCTGGTCTGTTTTTACATGGGCACCATTTTCATGGGTGTATATATTTTCAATATTTGCTTGTATCCACTTTATATTTGAATATTCCTTTAACCTACTTTTTGCATAAGCATAAAAGTCTTTTGCCCTTAGCATTTTATATTCATAAGGCGAAATATTTCTTATCAGTTTGTCCCCATCACCATCAATTCTCAGCTGCTGCCATTTATGAAAAACTATATCGTCAAAATAACCTTGACCATGCTCCCAGAAACACCAGGTTCTGTCATTAAACTGCTTTGAATCTTTATCAATGATAATTATTTGCTTATGATTTAGTTTTGTAGAATCCACCAATCTTAAAGCAAGACTTAACCCTGAGGCTCCACCACCTGCAATGATGTAATCTACTTTTACCATATTTGTTAGCTTTTTATATTTAATAAAACAAGTATATTAAAATAAATCCATTGTATCCATAAATAAGGTATCAATAAGGGAGAATGAAATTTCAACTTAAATATATGTAAGGGTAAAGATACTGCAAAGCCGATAATACACCATGCTATATAATTTTGAATGGGAACAACGACGTTATCCCACTTCCAATAGTCTAGATTTATTGCCACTGGTTCAATGAAAAAGTCATAGCAAGCAATAAGTATTCCTGAAAATATGGAAACAACCCACTTATTTGAAAAGACTTTTAAAGAAAGACTATTTGCGGCTAAAGCCAAAACCAACCAGTTAAATGCGATAACTAAAGGTACCCCCAAAACTTTTAAATGCATATTACTGCCATATTGGTAAGCCCCAAATATTTTTCCTGTGGCTACTCCGATGGCTTCCATTGAGAAGGTGAATAGATAGATAGGAACAATCCAAAAAAGCAATATTCTCCCTTTATTATTATCAAATATATTTTTTAATAAAAAGGCATTTATTCCAAATAGGAATAAATCGGTCATAGAAAAGGCAATGATTCTAAGTTGCGGCAAGGTATGTGCTACAACACCTGATGCATAAAAAAATATCAAGACCCCTACTTCTGGGGATATATTAAGTTTTTGCACCCATTTAAGGAGAGAGTTCATGAATTACGAATATTAAAATAAATTAAATCGTAATCTAAATGCCGAACTAAATAGGAGAACAACTTTACGGCTATCGTTGACCCTAATTCTTTCTTCTTTAACCTTAGATGGAGAAGCGGATTTAATTTTTTGGAATAATTTTGTATAGTATTTGTATGCCAGATAGACACCAAATCGAACACCCTGCGGCAATTGTGTAATGCCTATTAACGCATCGTCAAAATCTTTTTTAATATCGGACTCAATTTGTAATTTATCCCTTAGGTTAAAACTGCGAAAGTCAACACCAGGAAAATAAACTCTCCCGCGTTCGTCGAAATCACTTTTAATGTCACGCAAAAAGTTAATTTTCTGAAAAGCAGAACCCAAACTTCTGGCTGAGGGATATAAATGATGGTATAATTGGTCATCTCCGTTAACAAATACACGCAAACACATTAAACCAACGACCTCAGCAGATCCATATATGTATTTTTGATATAGATTATCCTCATAAGCATTTAGATTTAAATCCATTTCCATACTATCTAAAAATGCGTCAATTAAGTCCCTTTCTATATTATATTTGTTTACAACATTCTGGAAAGAATGAAGAACTGGATTTAAACTAATGCCTAATTCAATAGCCTCATAAGTATCGTTTCTAAACTTATCTAATAATTCCTTTTTAGGAAAATCATGGAAAGTATCTACTATTTCATCCGCAAATCGAACAAAGCCATAAATTGCATAGATAGGCGCGCGGTATTTTTTATCAAAAACCCTTATACCCATCGAAAACGAAGTACTATATCGCCTGGTAATAAGACTACTGCATTCTAAACAAGTTTGATTATAAAGGGACAACATAGAATGAATATTTAGAGTGCTAAGATTTAAACTGTTTTGAAATTTCTTTAGCTACAACTTCGCCTGAAATCAAGGAGGGAGGCACGCCTGGTCCTGGAGTAGTCAATTGACCTGTGAAAAAGAAATTTGAAATATTCTTGTTCCTAAGTTTAGGCTTTAAAAAAGCGGTCTGCAAAAGCGTATTAGCTAAGCCATAAGCATTCCCTTTAAAAGCATGATAATCAGCTATAAAATCCCGATGTGCATAAGAACGGTTAAAGATAATATGTTTATTTATATTTTGACCTGTTAATTTTTCCAAGCGATTCATAACCAAGTCGAAATAAAACAATCTTTTTTCTTCATTATCTTCTAAACCTGGAGCTAAAGGTATGAGAATAAATAAATTTTCATGTCCATCTGGTGCTAAAGAGTTATCTGTCAATGAAGGAACTGAAACATAAAATAATGGTTTTTCAGGCCATGCTGGTTTTTCATAAATATCAACTGCATGTTGATTAAAATCTTCGTCAAAAAATAAGTTATGATGTAATAAGTTACTTACTTTTTTATTGACACCCAGATAGAATAGCAAGGACGAAGGAGCCATAACTCTGGACTCCCAATACTCTTCATTATAATTCCTATATTTTTTTTCCAGAACCTGCTGATCCAAGTGTTGATAATCTGCGCTTCCGACAATAACATCAGTTTCGAAAACAGATGATGATGTCTCTACACTTTTAGCTACTCCATCCGTTACATTTACCTTAAGAACCTCCTGATTATATAAAAATTTCACCCCCAGCTCCTCTGCTAATGTGACCATTGCCCTAATAACTTCAAACATACCTTTTTGTGGGTACCAAGTCCCTAATCGCATGTCTGCATAATTCATTAGACTATAAAGAGCCGGCGTTTTTTGGGGAGTAGCACCTAAAAACAAAACGGGAAACTCAAGAATTTTTAATAATTTGGGATGTTTGAATAATTTTCTAAGATGTTTTGCCATAGATTGGAAAAGCTGAAGTCTTATCGCACTTATTAGTAACCGAAGCTCCGAAAATTCCATAATACTATGACTTGGCTTGAAAACAAATTCATTAATACCTACATCATATTTATATTTCGCTTCTTTTAAGAATTTCCTTAATGAATATTTACTCCCTTTTTCGAAGGATTCAAATAAATCTTCTTGATCTTTTTCACTGGTTGGAAGGTCAACATAATCGTCTTTACCAAAAAATACTCTATAAGAAGGATCTAATCGAACTAACTTGTAATAATCAGATGTTTTCTTACCAAACTGTGCGAAAAAACGATCAAAAACGTCTGGCATCCAATACCAACTGGGACCCATATCAAATACGAAGCCATTTTCCTCAAATTTTCTTGCCCTTCCACCGGGAGTACTATTTTTCTCCAGCACTGTTACATCAAAACCAGATTTAGCTAGGAAACAAGCTGCTGCAAGACCAGAGAAACCAGAACCAATAACGATTACCTTTTTCAATTTCTACTTTTAACCATTTAACATAAAAGAAGAATGAATGTTTAAAAATGCTAAATTATTTAGGCGTTGATTGCCAATTCAGGAAACCTCCTTCCAAATCATAGATCGTTGTGAAACCCATTTCTTTTAAGACAGCCAGGGCGGATGCACTTCGGCGACCCGACCTACAATAAAGGGCTACTGGTTTATTTTTAATTAAAGTCGAAGAAATAACTTGTTTAAAATTTGAATCATTAAAATTTATATTCTTTGCATTTTCTATATGTCCCGTCAAAAATTCCTCTGGTGTTCTTACATCTACCAATTGCACCTTATTCAGATTAATTACTTCTCTAAAGACCTCTTTTTTCACCAACCCTGTTGGAGGAAACTTAGTGACAGAACTCAATTTATATTGACAAGCTGTCAATGTGATGACTACAAAAGCAATTAAAGGTATTATTTTTTTCATCTCAAAAATTTCTAAAAACTAATCAAAATCATTGGGTATCATGCCTTGCCTTGGTTCTTTTTTTTGAATACCAAAGGCATATCTCAGATTCAAACCAATTCTTCGGTTATCGGAATACCTATCCCCTTCGGTAAAAACATTTCCTTGTTGCAAGCTAAACTGGGTAACCATTGTCCTCAAAATATCATTCCCGCTCAGAGAAAGGACCAATTTTTTATTTAAAAATGATTGATTAATGCTGATATTAAGTTGTCCAAAGGTTTTTAAC
>Ga0209400_1001627_pt1 | contig 17752 bp, 14 predicted proteins | sample M_130807_EF_Meta_FD_187313 | JGI IMG/M metagenome (GOLD analysis project Ga0209400, IMG submission 187313) | Freshwater microbial communities from Lake Montjoie, Canada to study carbon cycling - M_130807_EF_MetaG (SPAdes) (version 2) | ecosystem: Environmental > Aquatic > Freshwater > Lake... | reverse complement strand
TCGACCAGGGGCGGATTGGTGATGCTGCCGCCGGCCTGGCCGCTGATCGCCACGGCGCTGTGGTCTTGGCTGTTGTGCAGCGAGATGCGCAGCAAGCGGTTGGGTGTTGGGGACACCCCAGCGCCATGCATATTGATGCGGTAGCGATGGCGTCCGTTGTCCATAAACCAGGCGTTTTGGCCGTCGATCACCACGTCCCAGCCGTAGCTTTGGCTGGTGGCGCCAACGTAGTCCCAGCGCCAATCGCTATCCATGCGCAGGGCTTGCGCCGCTTCGTCCCAGTGGTAGCGAAATATCGATCGCACGCCGACCACATAGACGGTATTGCCCACCGCACTGAGGCGCGCAATCGATGGCTCGGGGCAGTTCAGCGGTGCGCTCACGGTTTGCAAGCGCTCCGGGTCTAGCACCAAAAGCTGCGCGGCCACCGTGTCCGACAGGTTTTTGGTGACGATCAGCCCGTTGTCCAGCACCACAAAGGAGTTGTAGGGCTGATGGATAGGCAGTTGCAGCGACTGCTTAGGTTGGCAATGTCGGTCCAGGCGATGCGCATAGCGGCCGTAGACCACGTAGATATCGCCGTTGCGGTGGATCGCCATGCCGCCGGGCCACATCGGGCCGCCGGGCAATCGCGGCGAGCGCTCCAGAGTGCGCAGGCTGTGCGGGTCGATGCGCTCCACGCAGGCCGTCGTGGCTAGGCCTATATGGGCGCGCAGCGCCGAGTGGGTCAGCAGGTACACCTGACCCGGATCGCCCAGCACCGTCATGGTCGACAGCGTGGTGTTGCGGGTGTGGCAGTGCAGGCGCTCGTGGGGCTGCAGCTTCCAGTCCCAGCCCGGTGCGGCCGTTTGCAGGCGCGCCGGCCCGCCGTCTTCGGCCGGCCAGGGGCTGTCGTAGTAGCCTGCGCTCATGCGTGGCGCCGACGACGGCGCACGATCCACCAGAGCGTCAAGAGCACCAAGCCCACCAACACCGCGCCCACTTCCTTGCCCCAGACGGGCAGCCAGTAGCGCCAAAAGCCATTGATCATGACCTGTTTTTGTGGGCTGTAGCCGGCCGGAATGTCTAGCACCTGGTTGGCCTGCGACCAGGCAGCAAAGTCGGTTTGCATGGTGGCAAATTCTTCGGGCAATGTGCCTTGCAGATCTTGGGTTTCACCGGGGTCGGCGCGCAAGTCGTACAAATGCCATTGGCCGTCGCCCAGCGGCGCGATATTGCGCACCAGTTTGAGGTGGTCTTTGAACAAAGCGGCATTTCCCGACAACTCATAACCCAGCACCTGTCCGGGCCCGCGCACGGCGGTGGCGCTGGCCTGCAACAGCGGCAGCAAGCTGCGCCCGACGATGGGCTCCACCGGCGCGCCGCGGTAGCTGCCCCGATGCGGCGCCACCTGGGCCAAATCTAGCAAGGTGGGGGTGATATCGGTCACGTGGGTGAGCGCGCCCTCCACGCGGTTTGCCTGACGCACGCCGGGCCCAGTCATCAGCATTGGCGTGCGGATGCCGCCCTCGCCCGCCCAAAATTTATAGGTGTACAGGGGCGATGCCGACGCGCTGGCCCAGCCCGGGCCGGGGATGCCGTAGGTGCCTTTGGCACCCAAAGTCTCGGTGTCTTGCTTGTAGTTGAACACCAGCCAGGGCTGCGCCTCGTGATAGTCCGAGCCCTCTGCGCCGTTGTCCGACAAAAACACAAAATGGGTGTTGTCGTATTGGCCGGACTTTTTCAGGTATTCGACCAAGCGCCCGACATGAAAGTCCATGGCCTCGGCCATGGCGGCGTAGACCTCCATCTGGCGCTCCATGTGCAGACGTTCTTTTTCGGGCAAAGCATCCCAGTTACTGGTAGTGGACATGGTCCGAAGGCGGGTTCCCGGCGGCACAATGCCCAGCGCAATGGCCTTGGCCAGCCGCTGCTCGCGCAAAGCGGTCCAGCCGGCGCGGTAGCGGCCCTTGTACTTGGCAATCAATTCGGCCGGCGCCTGCACCGGCACATGGTTGGCCTGAAAACCCACATAGGCAAAAAAGGGCTGGTCTTTGCGGCTGTCCGCCTCGATGTAGCCGATGGTGCGGTCCACAAAATACTGCGAGGAATAAAACTCGGCAGGCATCTTGGCAATCTGCCCGTCTTCAAACCAATACACCTGCGGTAAATGCGGCAGGTACTGCTTGGCCGGCTCCCAGTTATCCGAGCCGGTGTCGCCCTGCACAATGGATTTATCAAAGCCGCGCCGGTTAGGCAGGTTGTAGGGCTCCGAGCCCACATTCCACTTGCCCGCAACATAGGTGCGGTAGCCGCTGTCCTGCAAGAGCGACGCCACCGTAACCACCTGGGGCGTGAGCGAGCCTTGGTAGCCCGGCTTGCCCAGGTGCTCGTTGGGCATGGCTTCGCGCAAATTGCCCACCCCATTGCGGTGGTTATCCACCCCGGTCAGCAGCATGGATCGGGTGGGCGAGCAGGAGGCAGCCACATGGAAGTTCGAAAAGCGCACGCCCGCATGGGCCAGCGCGTCCAGGTGCGGCGTGGCCATCTCGCCGCCAAAAGCACCCAGGTCGGTAAAGCCCCAGTCGTCGGCGACCATCACCACGATATTGGGTCTTTTGGCGGGCCGCGAAGCAGCGCCCGCGCTTATCGGTGTGGCTGGCATGGCCGCTGGACGCGCCGTGGAGGCGGTCGATGCGTAAAGACCCCCTGTGCTGCACCAAGCGGCCAAACTTACTGCTAGCAGCGCGCGCGTCAAGACATTTGCGCGATGATTCATTGTTGAGGTCTCCAAAGTGGGGGCAGGCACGGCGTGGGCCAGCAGCCATACAGATATGTACTTTGCTGGCAATGTAGCACGCAGTGGGCGCGCCGCCAGGCACGTGCGCGACGCTCTTTGGGTGACAATACCCGATCCACTTTTAGCGCAAATCCCGTATGGTGAATCCGTCTCCTGCTCGCAAAACTTCCGCCAAACGCGGCACCGACCGCGCGCTGGCATCGCGTCTGGGGCGCGACGATTGGCTGGACGCGGCCTTTCGGGCCGCCGTGGACCACAGTTTTGACCGCGTGCGGGTACTGTCTTTGGCCGAAGGCCTGAACGTGACGCGGGGCAGTTTTTACTGGCATTTCAAAGACCATGCCGAGCTGATTGCAGCGCTCATCGAGCGCTGGCGCGCGCGCGAAATCGCGCTCTACCCCGGCCTGCAAAGCGACGCCGACCCCGATCCGGTCAAGGACATCGAGGCCATGCTCGACACCGTGCTGGCCTTTGGCGGCGAGGATCTGAACAACATCCGCTTTGAACTGGCCCTGCGCGGACTGGGCCGCCGCGATGCCGTAGTGGCCACCATGCTGCGCAAAACCGACGATATGCGCATTGCCCTGTTTACCCGCAAATTCGTTCGCTTGGTGGGCGATGAAAAAACCGCTGCCGACCTGGCCACGTTGTTTTATTTGTCGGTGGTGGGCAGCTACCACGCCTTGATTCGGCCGCAAACAGCGATCAGCACCAAACGCTATTTTCTGGACATCATTGCCAAGTACCTGGTGCAGCAGCAGCTGCGGTAAACGCATAGGCTGTCAGCCCATTTACGGCCCCGGCGCCTGCAAGATGGTGCGAAAACCCAGGTGACTGACCGCTAAATCATCTTCCTGCGCCTGGCGCGCACCGGCGCGGTAGCGCATACAGTAATTGGGTGCGCACAAAAACGAACCGCCCTTAATGACATGCGAGGGCACCTGCCCCGGTGTGCCGGGCTTGCGCCCGGCGATGGCAGCGGTGTCCACCTCGGCCTCTGGGGCCTCTTGGGCCAACACCGCGTGGCTGGCGGTGTAGCGGTCGCGGGTGATCTCCCACACATTGCCCAGCATGTCAAATAGGCCTAGAGCGTTGGGCGCGTAGCAGCCCACCGGTGCCAAGCCGACAAAACCATCCTGCGCCGAGTTGGCCACTGGAAACATGCCTTGCCAGGTATTGGCCTGCGCCGGTTGGCCGTGGGTGGTGGGCGTTTGCGCGCTGGCCTCGCGCGCAGCCCACTCCCATTGCGCCTCGGTGGGCAGCGCCCGTCCAGCCCACTTCGCATAGGCCTGCGCGTCTTGAAAAGTCAGGTTGACCACCGGGAAAGCCTCTCGACCGGCAATGGAGGTGTGTTGCCCACCCGGGTGGCGCCAGTGCGCGCCGGCCAGATAGCGCCACCACTGCGTCGGGTTGCCATCACCGGACAAACTGGTGGGGCTGACAAACACCACGGCGCCGGGCAACAGCAAATCGGGCGGTAACTCGGGATGCACTTTGGGGTCCACTGCCCGCTCGGCCACGGTGACATAGCCTGAGGCCTGCACGAAGGCGGCGAACTGCGCATTGGTGACCTCGGTACGGTCCATCCAGAAGCCTTGTACCGGCACTTTGCGCACTGGCATTTCTTCTGCGTACACCGTATCGCCCATGGCCAGCGTGCCGCCGGGCACCCACACCATGCCAGGATAGGGGCTGCCTGCAGCCAACTGGGGCAGGTCACAGTGCAAGCGCTCTTGGCTTTGGAGGCTTTGGTAGCTTTTTGCAGACCACCAAAGCCAAGCGCCGAGCGCCAAAATAAGCACCAAAACACCACCAACCACGGGGCCCGTCCATGGCTTGCGGGGGCGAGCGGCGTCAGGCCTAGGCATCTTGGCAGGGCCGCAACCTAGACCCAGCTTGGACTACGCTGCAGCCGGTGTGCCGACCGGCGAGAAATGCTGGGTGTTTTGCGCTAACCAGGCTTGGCCACGGCTGGCGTCGTGCTGCTCGGGGTGGAAGTCTTTGCGCAGGTAGTCGCGCCAGGCGGCCACGTTGCCCCGGAGCATGCCGTCGCGCGCAAAGAGCAGACGCCCCGCACTGCGCCAGGTGCTCCACTTGAACAGGCTGCCGTCATGCCACAGATTACGCACTGTTTGGCGCAGCACGTCGCTGATGAAAATAAATGAGATCACCCGGAAAACGCGCACCCGCCAAACGTGGCTGCCACCGCTGGCCTGGTAGATATTGAAGGCCGTGCTGCGGTGCTCGGACTCTTCGGCGCTGTGCCAGAGCCACAGGGTTTGCAGGCGCTCCTCTGCGCCTTCCAGGGCTTCGGGGTGGCGCAGCATCCAGTCGGCAAATAACGCGGTGAAATGCTCCACGGCTGCCGTCGCGGCCAAATGCATGCGCGGATCCAAGTGCGCGGCCTTTTGGATGCGCTTGGCGCCGATGACCTCAATCTTGTTGACAAAGCCCATGCGCTCCAGATGCCCGTTAAACAACTGGTGAATGCGCCGGTGCGTCGCCTCCTGGCCGATAAAACCCTGCACCTCCGCGGCAAATTTCTGACGCTGCTCCTCAGGTAAAGCCTTGAAACAGGTGCGCACCGAGTCGATGAAATACTGCTCGCCCAGCGGAAAGCTCATGGACAAAGCGCTGAAAAACGCCGAGCGAAAAGCATCGCCCCCGTTCCAGCGCGCCTCAAAGGGGGTGGCGAGGTCCACGAGCAAACGCCGCACTACCAACTCAGTCATTGCAAAACTCCTTTAACAAGCCAGGCAAGGCACTCTGGGCGATCCTTGCCGCCGTGCTACCTTTACCGACTCAATACACAAGTGTACTGTGAAACCGCTGCTCTGCCTAGACTGTCCCTAGCGCTCAGAGGGGCAATGTCGCGGCGACGGCGCTCGCTGGCGTGTTACGCGCCGGCCCGGCCAGGGCGATGCCCTGCTCGGCAAAGGCCTGCCAAAGCGCCAGATTAAGCTCGGAGCGCAAATTGCCCTGTCCGTTTTCCAGGTCGGCGATCCAGTAAACCAGCGTCAGCTCGATGCCTTCGGGCACAAACTGCGACAGCTGCACGCTGGGGGCCGGGCTGGTCAGGACACGCGCATGTGCGCGGGCAGCGGTCTCCATCAGGGCCATGGCCCGGGGCACGTCGGCATCAAAAGCGACCAGCAAGCGGGTGGTCTGTACCACCCGGGGGTCGGCGAGCGAGAGGTTTTCCACCCGGCTGGTCAGCAGCATTTCGTTGGGGACGATGGCCTCGCGGCCGGTAATGGCCCGCACCACGGTGTAGCGGGCGTTGATCTGGGTGATCGTGCCCTCAAAGTCCTCGACCCGCACGTTATCGCCAATGCGCAGGCTGCGTTCGGCCAAAATCAAAAAGCCACTGATGTAATTGGCCGCCAGTTTTTGCAGGCCAAAGCCGATGCCCACGCCCAAGGCACCGCCCACGACCGACAAGGCCGTCAGGTCGATGCCCACCGCTGAGAAAGCCATGATCAAGCCCAAAAACAGCAGCACAATGCGGGTGGCATTGCTGATGGCTTTGCGCACCGACAGCTCGCCGCCGTTGGTGGCCGAGCGCAACAGACGCGACTCGATAGCCGCCGAAATCCACAGCATCACAATCAGCACCGCACCCGCTGTGAGCAAGCCCTCGACCAAATTGCGCACCGTCAGGCGAGCGGCACCGACCTTCCAGCCAATTTGGTCCATTTCATTGAGCACAGCGGGCAGCAAGCCGCTGACCCACAGCACCAAGGCCAGCCACACCAACCAGGAAATGGTCTGCTCCAAGGCGCGCACCCACCGCGCCTGCGAAAAAGCCAGTTGCAAAACCTTGACCCCAGTGCGAATCACCACCAGCGCCAGCAATACCGGAATGGCCACGCGTAGCACCACGGTGTCGAGCTGGCGCACCAAAATCGCCCGTGCGGCAAAGGCCAAGACCAAGAGCAGCGCTGGAAACAGCACGCCGTCAATATTTCTATGCCCAAACCACACCGAGCGCCGATCGCCGCCCAAAGCTGCCGCCAGAGCGCGCACCAGCACCCAGGCCAACGCGCCGCACAGCGCTAAAGCCGCCAGCTCGATGCCGACCGAAGGCTGAAAAAACGCCACCAGCCAGCCCTGAAAGTCCTCGATCGGGGCCGGGCTAGACATCGGCCAACACCCGTATGTGCGCTTCCACGCTGCGCCCTAGCGCGCCCAGGTTGTAGCCGCCCTCCAGGCTGGAGACGATGCGGCCCTTGGCAAACTTGGCCGCCACTGCCTTGATTTGCTGCGTAATCCAGGCGTAATCGGCCTCGACCAGCCCCATCTGCCCCAGGTCGTCCTCGCGGTGGGCGTCAAAGCCGGCGCTGATAAATATCATTTCTGGGGCAAAGGCCTCCAGGCGCGGCAGCCAGTGCTGGCTAATGAGCGTGCGCACCGTCTCGCCCTTGGTGTAGGCCGGAACCGGCAGATTCAATATATTGTCCGCCGAGCCTTCTGCGCCGCTATAGGGATAAAACGGGTGCTGAAAAAAGCTGACCATCAGGATGCGTTCATCGCCGCTGACGATGTCTTCGGTGCCGTTGCCATGGTGCACATCAAAGTCCACAATCGCCACCCGCTGCAGGCCGTGCTGCGCCAAGGCGTGGCGCGCGGCAATCGCTATGTTGTTGATAAAGCAAAAACCCATGGCCTTGTCGTAACACGCATGGTGGCCGGGCGGGCGCACGGCACAAAACGCGTTTTCCAGCTCGCCGCGCAGCACGGCATCGGTGGCCGCTACGGTAGCGCCCGCGGCGTGCAACGCGGCCTGCCAAGTCCACGGGTTCATGGTGGTATCGGGGTCGAGCGCGGCATAGCCCGGCCGGGCGCCCTGCACCACAGAGGCCTGCAAACCAGCATCTAGCGTTTCCAATTGGGCAAGCAAGGCGTGGCTGTGGGCCTGCGCGACGGTGGCCAAGCTGACGGCGGGCGCCTCGTAGCCATGCAAAACGTCCAGCAAACCGGAGGCTAGCAAGCGGTCGTTGATGGCGTCCAGGCGCTGGGGGCACTCGGGATGGCCCGGGCCCATCTCGTGGCGGTTGCCGCTGGGGTGGGTGAAATAGCCGGTTTTGGACATGAGGCAAGAATCCTTTGTAGGCCAATTGATTCTAGTGCCGGCCCGCCGCAGGGCGCCCTAAGCCACAATGCGCCCAAGCATTACCCCAACCGCAAAACCCTGATGTCTTTCGCGCCCGCTCTACCCGCCTCGCCTGCCCACGCTGCCCTACGGGCCTGGATCTGCCTGGCGCTGGCTGCCTGTCTGCTCAGCCCCAGCGCGTTTGCGGCCAAGCCTAAGAAAAACAAATCCGCGGCAAGCAAAAACGCGGTGGCCGCCAAAAGCTATCGCAACGACCTGCGGGTGCGCGAGGCGGCCCGCCAAATCGCTGAGCGCCAAGGCCTGAGCTTGGGCTGGGTGCGCACCACGCTGGCCCAGGCCCAAAAGCTGCCCGAGGTGGTGCGCGCCGCGAGCCCCGTTGCCGACCCCGGCGTGCGCAACTGGGATGCTTATCGGCGCCGCGTACTGGACCCGGTGCGCATCCAGGCCGGTGTGCGTTTTTGGCAAGCCAACGCCACTACGCTGGCGCGCGCGCAGCAGCAAAGCGGTGTAGACGCTGGCACCATTGTTGGCATTGTGGGCGCCGAAACCTTCTACGGCCAACGCATGGGCAAATACCGCGTACTCGACGCACTGGCCACCTTGGCCTTTGACTTTCCTGCCCATCACCCCAAAGTGGCCGGGCGCAGCGCCTATTTTTTGCAAGAACTCGAGGCCTTTTTGCTCTGGAGCCACCAGACCGGGCGCGACCCGCTGACCGTGCGCGGCAGCTACGCCGGAGCCATGGGGATAGCCCAGTTCATGCCTTCGAGCTGGCAAAAGTACGCGGTGGATTTTGATGGCGACGGCCGTATTGACTTGTTTGGCAGCATTGCCGATGCCATCGGCTCGATTGCCAACTACCTGGCCGCTTTTGGCTGGAAGAGCGGCATGCCCACGCACTTTTCCGTCGAGCTGGACATGGCCCGCGCCGACTTGCCCGCCTTGCTGGACAAAGACATCGTGCCCAGCATGACGCCAGCACAAATGCAGGCCCGTGGCGCCCTGCTGCCAGCCGCTGCGCTGGCGCACCCCGGCCTGTTGGCGCTGGTGGAACTGCCCCAGGGCCTGGGCGCCAACCCGAGCTATGTGGTAGGCACCGACAACTTCTATACCGTGACCCGCTACAACTGGAGTAGCTTTTATGCCTTGTCGGTGATCGAGTTAGGCCAAGCGGTGCAGGCTAATTTACCGGCACCAAAAACTCCCGACTGATGTGCAGGCCCAGGTCGTTGACGCGGTCTAGGAATTGCGTCAAAAACGAGTGCAGGCCGGTGTCCAGGATTTCGTCGATACGGCCGTATTTCAGCTGCGCCAGCAGTTTGCCGGTGCGCCGCAGCGTTTCGCTCTCGGTCGATTCGCTGACGCGCTCCAGGTTGGCCAGCACCTCGTTCATGGACGCGTGCAGCGAGCGCGGCATATCGGCCTTCAAAATGAGCAGCTCGGCCACCCGCTCGGGGCGGATCACGTCGCGGTAGACCTTGCGGTAAACCTCAAAGGCCGAAACGCTGCGCAAAATCGCGCTCCAGTGGTAGAAGTCGCGCTCCTGGTCGCGCGCCAGCGCGGTGTCCAAAAAGTCGGTCTGGCCGGCGTAAAACTTCACATCGACCAGGCGCGCGGTGTTATCGGCACGCTCCAAGAAGGTGCCCAGACGCATGAAGTGCAGCGCCTCGTCCATCAGCATGGTGCCCACGGTGACGCCGCGCGAGAGGTGCGAGCGGAACTTCACCCATTCGAAAAACTGCGCCGGATCGCGCTCAAAAGCGCCCGATGCGGTCATGCGCTTGACCTCCAGCCAGGTCTGGTTGTGCGTCTCCCAGACCTCGGTGGTCAGGGTGCCGCGCACCGCGCGGGCGTTTTCGCGCGCCGCACCCAGGCAGGACAAGATGCTCGAGGGGTTGCGCTCGTCCTTGACCATAAAGTCCATCACCTCGCGCGCCTTAACCGGGCCATGGGTTTGGGTGTAGTTGTGCAACAGCTCGCTGATGCTCAAGAGGCCGCGCCAGCCCAGTTCGGCGGCGGCCTCGCTTTGGCCGAGCAAGCCGGTTTGGTAGTTGACATCGAGCATGCGCGCGGTATTTTCGGCGCGCTCGGTGTAGCGCGACATCCAGTACAAATGGTCTGCGGTGCGGCTGAGCATGGCCTAGTCCTCCAAAATCCAGGTGTCTTTGGTGCCACCGCCCTGCGATGAATTGACCACCAAAGAGCCTTCTTGCAAGGCCACACGCGTCAGGCCGCCGGGCACCATTTGCACCGTCTTTCCGCTGAGCACATAGGGACGTAAATCGACATGGCGCGGCGCGATCCCGCTTTGCACATAGGTCGGGCAGCTCGACAGGCTGAGCGTGGGCTGGGCAATATAGCCCGCCGGGTTGGCGGTGAGCGCTTGGCGAAAGTGCGCCAACTCGGCGGCGGACGCGGCCGGGCCTACGAGCATGCCGTAGCCGCCAGCGCCGTGCACTTCTTTGACCACCAGCTCGCTCAGGTGCGCCAGGGTGTAAGCCAGGTCCTCGGGCTTGCGGCACATATAGGTCGGCACGTTGCTGAGCAAGGGTTTCTCGCCCAGATAAAACGCAATCATCTGCGGCACATAAGGATAGAGCGACTTGTCATCGGCAATGCCAGTGCCTACGGCGTTGCAAATGGTTACGTTACCCGCGCGGTAGGCGCTGATGAGCCCGGCGCAGCCCAGCGTGGAATCGGGGCGGAACACCAGCGGGTCCAGAAAGTCGTCGTCCACACGGCGGTAAATCACATCCACCCGGCGCGGGCCGCGTGTGGTGCGCATGTAGACAAACTTGTCTTTGACAAACAAGTCCTGGCCCTCGACCAGTTCCACGCCCATTTGCTGGGCCAAAAACGCATGCTCAAAATAGGCGCTGTTGTACATGCCCGGCGTGAGCACCACCACCGTGGGCTCGGCGGTACCGGCGGGGCAACTGGCACGCAAGGTTTCGAGCAAGAGATCGGGGTAGTGCGCAATCGGCGCCACACGGTGCTGGTTAAACAGCGCCGGGAACAGGCGCATCATCATCTTGCGGTCTTCCAGCATGTAGCTCACGCCGCTGGGCACGCGCAAATTGTCTTCCAGCACAAAGTAGTCGGGCTGGCCATCGGCGCCAGGCGCGCGCACGATGTCAATGCCCGCAATGTGCGAGTAAATCTGGTGCGGCACCTTCACGCCCACCATCTCGGGGCGGAACTGCGCGTTGTGCTCCACCTGTTCGCGCGGCACGATGCCCGCTTTCAGGATCTCTTGGTCGCCGTACACATCGGCAATAAAGCGGTTGAGCGCCGTGACACGCTGCACCAAGCCACGCTCCAGCGCGCGCCACTCGCCAGCCGGGATGATGCGCGGAATCATGTCAAACGGAATCAGGCGCTCGGTGCCCGCACCATCCTCGTCTTTTTCGCCATACACCGCGAAGGTGATGCCCACGCGCCGAAAAATCATCTCGGCCTCTTCGCGGCGTTGGGCCATGCTTTGCGCGCTTTGGGTGCTGAGCCAGCGGGCATAGGTCCGGTAGTGCTCACGCACTTGGTCGCCGTCCAAATTGCCGTAGGGCAGCGCCTTCATCATTTCGTCAAGTTTGTCCATGGATCGCCCATTCGTTTGCGGTCAGGTAAGCAAAACATACGCCAAGCCTGCGGGTCCTGCATCTTGCACATTTTCAGGGCGCGGCATGGTGCCAATACCGCTGCATGGCCATTCTTGCGCAAATCCCATTCTCTGGCTCCCAGGACTTCCACAAAAATGCACCGCAATGGGGCGAATCCTGCCATTGCCATGGCGACTCTGGCGGATAGCTGGCAGCCAGGTCGTGGTAACGCTGAACGACCGTTGGCGCGGGATGGCCATAGCGGTTGCGGTAGCCCGCCTGCACCAGTACCGTGCGGGGATGCACAGCCTCTACAAATGCTGCGCTGCTGGAGGTTTTGCTGCCATGGTGCGGTACGAGTAAGAAGTCTGCAGCCAGGCTTTGGCCCGTGGCGGCGGCGCGGCCAAGCAACTGGGCTTCGCCAGCCGCCTCCAAGTCGCCCATCAAAAGAGCACTGCGGGCTTGGGGGCCACCCGCACTTTGGACCCGCAGAACACAGGACAAAGCGTTGGGCTTGGGCAACGTGCTCTGCGCATAGGCCTCGGGCAGGGGATGGAGCACCTCCAAATGCACCCCGTCCCACTCCCAGCGCTGACCCGCTTGGCAGCGCATGGCGCTGGCCTGGTCCAGCAAGGGATGGCCGCTTTCCAAAGAGCTGAGCACATCAGCCTGCGGTTGCGCGGCGCGCACGGCAGCAGCGCCGCCCACGTGGTCCGCGTCCCGGTGGCTGAGCACCAGGCGGTCCAAGCGCACTTGCTGGGCGTCAAGTAGGGGAACCAGCACGCGCTGGCCGGCGTCGCTCTCCAGGCTGTAGCGAGGACCGGTGTCGTAGAGCAAAGCATGGTGGGCGGTGCGCACCAGCACCGCGTTGCCTTGACCGATGTCAGCTGCGAGCAGTGAAAACTCGCCTACCGGCGGCGCAGGCGGGCGCCACAGCAGCAAAGCGGCAAGCAAGGGCGTGCCCAGCAGGCGCAAATGCCAGGGCAAAGGCAGGCACAGCAAAATGCCAGCGCCACCGGCTGCTGCGCCCAGCCACAGAGGCGGCAAGGGCAATGCCCAAACAGCCCAAGGCCAGGCGCCCAGCCATTGGAGCGTAGCCATCCAGCCCTCGCCCGCCAGCGCGGCCAGCGACCACAAAGGGGGGCACAGCACGCCCCCCATGGCCAAGGGCGTGATCACCAAGGTCACCCACGGCACCGCCAGCAAATTAGCGGCCAGGCCCACTACCGAGAACTGCCCAAAGAGCAAAACCGTCAAGGGCGCCAGTGCGGCGCTGATGCGCAGTTGTTCGCGCACCAGCGCGCCACACTGAACCACCAGGTGTGCGCCAGCCCGTGCACCCCACCAATTACCGATGTGTCCCGGCGCCTCCATTTGCTGCGGGTGGGCATCGGTTGCCAGCAGCACGCCCACGGCGACAAAACTCAGCCAAAACCCCGCCTGCATCACAGCCCAAGGATCGCACAGCACCACCAGCCCCAGCGCCAACAGCCACACCTGCGGCCAGGGCCAGCGCAGCCCCGATAAGCGCAGCGCAGCCACGCCCGCGAGCATGATCCAGGTGCGCTGCGCGGGCACACCGGCACCGGAAAACAAGGCATAGGCCCCGGCCGCGAAAACGCCGCCCAACCAGGCTGCATGCGGCGCCGGGTAGGCCAAACACCAGTGTGGCGAACGGCGCCACAGCCAGCCAATCAGCCAGCGCGCAGCCCATGCAAACATGGTGATGTGCAAGCCCGAAATACTCACCAAATGCGCCACCCCCGTGGCCCGAAACAGCGCCCAATCGGTGTTCGAAATAGCCGATTGCTCGCCTACCACCAGGGCCACTAACAAGCCTAGGCTGGGGCTGCCGCCGACGGCGGCCTCGATGCGGCTACGCAGGTTTTGGCGCCAACGATCCACCGGGTACCACAGGGTGACCGCCAGGCGCTGGGGCGGTGCATCTTGCGCACCGGCACGCACATAGGCGCTGGCCTGCACGCCGCGCTCCCACATCCACAACTCATAGTCAAAGCCCTGAAAGTTGAGGTTGCCGTGGGGCGCTTTAAGGCGCAGCGTCATTTGCCAGCGCTCGCCGGGGCGCAGGTCCTGGGGTTGGCGTTGCAGCGCCCAGTGCTCGGGCTCGGTCGGGCTGCTGCGGGGAGCCAGCCCCCGGTACCAGCCGACGTCGATGCGCGCGGGCAGCGCAACCGGGGCTCCGTCCAGCCAAGCCTGCTCGACCTCCAGCCCAAAGCGCACGCCCATAGGGTTGCTCTGCGGCAGGCCGCGCACCATGGCGCGGACGACCACATCGCGGCCCACCAGCGCGGGCGCCAATCGCTGCGCCTCATACACGCTGGCGCGCAGGCCAGGCCAAGCAAAACCGAGCACGAGGCAGGCGCTAAGAACGACCCACGCTTGCAGCGCCCCTTTGTACCAGCGCGCCCACTTTGCCGGTGCGCGCCAAAAAGCGTGATGCGCGAGCACCACCAGCGCCACACACAGCAGGGCAAGATAGACGGCGAGCAGCCACAGCCGGGCCTGCTGCAATTGCAGCGCCGTGCCGGCCACAAAGGCCAGCACCATCCCTCCCCCTTGCACCCCTTGTGTGGGTGCATTCGCACTGTGTTGTGCTTGCATTCCACAAATCTTATCTGCGCCCTGCCCGTCTGCCTAGGCGAGAATATGCGCGTCAGGCCTTAGGGGGCCGTTTTTTTCCGAGGTTTTCATGAACATCTACGACAAACTTAGCGAAATGGGCATCACCCTGCCCCCCGTGGCTGTGCCCGCAGCGGCTTATGTGCCCTTTGTGCAAACCGGCAACCTGGTCTTTATCAGCGGCCACATCGCCAAAAAAGACGGTGCAGCCTGGGTAGGCCAACTCGGCGCGACGATGCAAACGCCCGAGGGCCAGCAGGCCGCCCGCGCCATCGCCATTGATTTGCTGGGCACTTTGCACGCGGCGGTGGGTGACCTCAACCGCGTCACCCGCATCGTCAAGCTGATGTCGCTGGTCAACTCCACCGGCAGCTTTACCGAGCAGCATCTGGTGACGAACGGCGCCAGCGAGCTGATCGGCCAGGTCTTTGGCGCCCGTGGCGCACACGCGCGCAGCGCCTTTGGCGTAGCCCAAATCCCCCTGGGCGCCTGCGTGGAAATCGAGATGATTGCCGAAGTCGGGGCCTGATACGAACTTCACAAGTTTCGCGCTAATCGAACAAATCGCGCGAAATTTGGTAGACTTTGCGCATGCAAACCTTCACCGCCAACCAAGCCAAGACCCAATTTGGGCAGTTTATTGATGCCGCCCAGCGCGAGCCGGTGCGCGTCTTAAAGCATGACCGCGTGGTCGGCGTCATGGTGTCGGCCCAGGACTACGAAGCGATGCGCGCGTTTTATGCCGACCGTCTGCAGCACCGAATAAGCCAGAGTGCCGCACTGGCACAAGCGGCAGGCCTGACCCCAGAAAAACTCCAAGAGCTGTTGCGTGCCGCCGACTGACTGGGTGCTCGACACCAATGTATTGATCAGCGCCGCCCTCTCGCCCAAGGGCGCACCCCATGCCCTGGTGCAGTGCGTGCTGGCGCACGGCAGCCTGGTATTTTGTGAGGCGACCTTTGCCGAGTTGCGCAGCCGCCTGTACCGGCCCAAATTCGATAGCTACCTGAGCTTGGAAATGCGCGAAGATCTGTTGCACGACTTTCGTGCCAGCGCCCGCTGGGTCGAGCCCAAGCGCATCGCGCCGTATAGCCGCGACCCCAGTGACGACGTTTTTATTGCCACCGCCTTGGCCGCTGGCCTTGGCTTGTTGGTCAGTGGCGACAAAGACCTGTTGGACGCCCGTATGCCCGAGGGTCTGCGTGTTCTGACACCTACAGAAGCCCTGGCGCTTTGCGCCTAAGCGTTCGGCAGGCGCGTCAATTAGGGGTCCATCGCCGCCGAAGGCGGGTTGTCGATGGTAGCGCGCAAGGTGTGCAGGCCGGTTTGCAACTGCTCCACCGAGGCCGGCGCGTTCAGGCTGATGCGGATGGCGTGGGGCGCGGGCGAACGTCCGACGGCAAAGTGGTCTGCCGTGCGTACCAAAACACCGCTTTGGCGCAGCACCGCAGCAAACTGGCCGGCGCGCCAGGGCTCGGGCAGGGGCAACCAAATCAGCGGGTATTCGGGGTCGGTGCGGAAGTCCAACCCCCGCAAAATCCGCAGCGCATGGCCTAGGCGCTCGGCCGTCATCGCGCGCTGCTGGCCGATGAGCGCCTCCATGGTGCCGCTTTCTAGCCAGCGGGTGGCTACCTCCGGAAGGAGCGGGGCCACCATCCAGCTGTCGGCGCGCATGCTGGCGGCAAACTTGCTCAGCCACTGGGGCGCGGCCTCCACATAGCCCACCCGCAGCCCCGGCGCCAGCACTTTAGAAAAACTGCTGAGCAAAAACGAATGCTCAGGCAGCCAGGTAGAGAGCGCGGGCAGCGGCGTGGCCTGCATGGCCGCGTGTACGCAGTCCTCGATGATGTACAGGCCATTGGCGCGCGCCACGGCGGCAATCGCCTCGCGCCGCTCCAGGCCCATGGTGGCGCCGGTGGGGTTGTGCAAGCTAGGTGCGCAGTACAAGAATTTGGTATCAAAAGTCTTGGCCGCCCGCTCCAGCGCCTGGGGGGTGATGCCTTGCTCGTCGGTCTCCACGCCCATGAGCTGTAGGCGCATGGAGCGCGCCAGAGACTGCAAGCCCGGGTAGCTGAGCGACTCGGTCAGCAGCGCGTCGCCCGGGCGGGCCACGGTGCGCAGCACGCAGGCCAGCCCGTGCTGGGCGCCGTGGGTAACCATCACCCGGCTCCACTGGCCGCTGGTGCCAAAGCGGCGCAGCCATTGGGCGCCGGCCTCGCGGTGGCGGCGCATGCCGGTCTCGCTTTGGTACATCAGCACCTGGCGCAGCATCTCGGGGTCTGTAGACAGGGTGGCAAAAGCGGCCTGCAAGGCGCTGGACTCCTCGCCCACCATGGCCACGTTGTGCGCCAGGTCGATGGGCGCGGCCACGGCCGGGGCGTCCTGGTCGGGGTCGACGTGTTCGGCCGAGCGCACATAGGTGCCGTCGCCCACCCGGGCGGTAGCCAGGCCTTGGCGCTCCAAAATGGCATAAGCGCGGCTGACGGTGCCGGTGGTCACGCCCAGGCGGTGGGCCAAATTGCGCTGGGGTGGCAGCTTTTCGCCCATGGGCACCTGGCCGTTGAGGATGGCCTGGGCCAAATCCTCGGCGATGGACTGGTACTTGGGCTTGCTGCCGTCGCCCAGGCTGGCGGTGGAAATCAGTTGTTCAAAAGACATAAGGCATCAAAAAGAGAGCAAAAATGCGCCATGGCACCCAGGGTGGCCGCCCGTCAGGCTGGGCGCCCAGCGCAGAAAATGCCGTGTTCAATTACTTTATTTGACCGCATTGTTGGCATGCAATCTCTTGCATAGTATGACCTTTGTACCCGGACACCGATTTATGCCCCCATTTTTGACGCCCCGGCGCGCGCGCCCATGACCCGCTTTGACTACATCATCATCGGCGCCGGATCGGCCGGATGTGTGCTGGCCAAACGACTCACCGAGAGCGGCAAAGACCGGGTATTGCTGCTAGAGGCCGGTGGATCGGACCGCAGCCCATTGATTCAGGTGCCGCTGGGCTACGGCATCACCTACGCCGACCCCAAATACAACTGGATGTACATGGCCGAGCCCGACCCGGCCATGAACCACCGCACTATTTACTGGCCACGCGGCAAAGTGCTTGGCGGCAGCAGCTCGATCAACGCCATGGTCTATATGCGGGGCCAGGAAGGCGACTTTGACGACTGGCGCGACGCCGGCAACCCCGGCTGGGGCTGGGCCGATGTGCTGCCCTATTTCAAAAAATCCGAAGACCATTGCTGGGGCGCCTCCGAGCACCACGGGGCGGGCGGCGAACTGCATGTCAGCGACTTTGCCGACCAGGTGCATCCCTTGTGCGAGCGTTTTTTGAAGGCTGGCGATGCGCTAGGCTTTCATCGCACCGCCGACTTCAACGGCCCCACCAAAGAGGGTTTTGGCCTGTGGCAAATGACCATCCGCAATGGCTGGCGCGAGTCGACCGCCAAAACCTTTTTGCGCAGCGTCATGAAGCGCCCCAACCTGACCGTCATCACGCACGCCATGGTGCGCCGGGTGGTGATCGAGAACCACCGTGCCACCGGCGTGGAATGCCTGATTGACGGCGTGCTGCAAAGCTTTGGCGCGGCCAAAGAGGTCATCGTCTCGGCGGGGGCGGTC
>Ga0209400_1001624_pt1 | contig 17776 bp, 14 predicted proteins | sample M_130807_EF_Meta_FD_187313 | JGI IMG/M metagenome (GOLD analysis project Ga0209400, IMG submission 187313) | Freshwater microbial communities from Lake Montjoie, Canada to study carbon cycling - M_130807_EF_MetaG (SPAdes) (version 2) | ecosystem: Environmental > Aquatic > Freshwater > Lake... | reverse complement strand
AGCTTGATCAGTTCTCGTAAGCGCTCCTGTTTTTCAGGACTCTGCGCCCAGATTCCCAGCCCGTTGTTTTCCGCCGTTGGGGTGGAATCATTACCATTCAAAGCTTCCTTCGCCTCCACCTCCGCTGCAGCCAAATCCGCCTCGGATGGCTCTTCCGAGATCACAGGCGGTTCTTCCGCCTTCACCTTCGCCCGAGAAGCGCTCAGTTTCGGGGCTTTGATCGACTTGCTTTTTGCTACTTTTTTCACTCGTTTGTCAGGGGATCAATCTTCGTTTTAGGCATAAGGGCAAACATTAAGCATTAGCTTTCACTGCCCCTGCTGTCAAACGCGCCCTTTTCCTAAGCAGTTCCCCCTGCTCTCGAAGGACTTCCACCGCGCTGGGATCCCCCGCCGGCATAGCTCGAAGTTTTGCCGATAACCTTTCCGCCTCCCGCCTTAAATAATCCCCCTCCAACCTCCCCCCAAGCCCCTCCAATGCCTTATCCCAATCTTCTTCTTGCGACTTCTCCCACACCCCGGCCTCCAACCCCGTCAAAAAATCCTGCTCCTCAGCCAAGAGTTGAGGCAAAAGATCCCCCAAGCCCGTCCATAAATCGTTTCGGGATAAATCCCGAATCTTCAAATAAAGTTCCTCCCCGCCCAAATTTTTCAACCACAACTCATCCACCCGTCGCTCCACTTCTGGAAATTTTGAGGGCTGCCCCAACACCAACAGAAAAAGTTCTCTCATGACTGGATGAACTTCCAAAGGTTTCGCAATCTGAATTCCTGGCGGCTCTTGTCGCTCGCTCCGAACGGCGATCTTGGCCGCCACTCCCCGCGCCTTCTCCACTTCGTCCATCACCAGATTTTCTCCCAACCCTAGGCGAGAGGCCGCCCTGGCCACCAAACCCGTACGACTGACCGCACTTTCGACCATCCCCAACAGCTTGGCCACCGCCTCCACCACTCTCCTTCTTCCCGCAGGGGTTTCTCCCTCCTGCTTCGTCTGCCAGTCCACATAAAAATCTAAAAAGTCCACCGCCGCCTCGAGCTTTTCACGAAACGCCTCCGCGCCGCCCCGCCGAATCAAAGAATCCGGATCATCCCCCGCTGGCAAACGCACCACCTTAACCCCCAACTCTGCTTTTGCCAGCCCTCCCCACCCCTGCCCCCCTTCCAACAAAATCCCTCCCAACCTTCCCGCCGCCCGATCCCCCGCCACGTCCGCATCCAGACAAATCACAATCTCCTTTGCAAAACGCCCAATCAACTTCGCATGCTCCTCCGTAAATCCCGTGCCCAAAGGCGCCACCGCCTCCAAAAAACCCGCCGCCTGAGCCCGCAGCACGTCCAGTTGCCCCTCACAGACAATCGCCCGACCCTCCTCCGCCATCGCTCGCCGTGCGCGATCAAATCCAAACAGTACCCGCCCCTTTTTGAAAATGACTGTCTCAGGGGAATTCACATACTTCGGCTCTTCCGGTCCTGCCCCCGCCAACACCCTCCCGCTAAATGCAATGACCCGACCCCCTTCATCCAGAATCGGGAACATCAGCCGATTTCGGAACCGGTCATACACCCGACCCGACTGCGCACGAAGTGCGACTCCCGAAGCAATCATCTCCTCCTCTGTAAAACCACTCTTCTTTCCCCAATCCAAAGTTGCCGTCCAAGCCGCAGGGGCATACCCCAAGCCAAATCGTGCAATCCATTCGATAGGAATTTCACGCTCCTTCAAATAGGCTCGTGCAGCCTCCGCTGACGGATCCTTCGCCAACAGATCCCGCCAATGAATCGCCAGAGATGCGTGAATCTGCCTCAACCTCTCCCGCTCCGCCCCACTTCCCCCGTCTCCTCCCCCTCCACCCCCCGCTTCCTCCTCCAGATGCACCCCCGCTCGCTCTGCCAAGCGTCGGACCGCCGCTGGAAAATCCAATCCCTCCGTCATCATCAAAAACCGAAACACATCCCCTCCCGTTCCCGTACTGAAGCATTTGAAAAACTGCTTGTCGGGATGAACATAGAAAGAGGGGGTCTTTTCCTTCTTAAACGGACTCAGCCCCCGAAAATTGCTCCCGACCCTCTTGAGTTGAACCACCGCTCCTGCCACCTCCACCAGATCACTCGCCCTCCTTACCCTTTCAATCGTTTCGGCAGAAAACCCCATATATCTCCGTTTTCTCTCTTCCCCGCCAGCCCGCAAGCCTTTCCCCCCAGTTGCTCAACACCCCACTTTCCTGCATCTTAATAACTTCATGTCTTCCCTCCCCTTCCAATCCCTCTCTATCGCCACTCGGTCGTCTTGGCCTCCCTTCCCCCAACTTCTTACAACCCTTTTCCTTTTTGCGACCCCCCATCTTTTGCCTCTCCACCATCTCCCGGCAGCCGATGCTCCGAAATCCCGTGTTGCCATGATTGAAGACCCGTCCCTCCTGACGAATTTCGATCCCAAACCCGACCGGATAAAAACAGCTGTCGCCTCCCTCCTCACCACCCTGACAGGAAAAACCTCCTCCTCCGAAGCCTGGAAGGAGCTCGGCATCCAACCCACCGATTCAGTCGCCGTCAAAGTTACTGCTCGGGGCGACCCCCGCACAGGGACTCGCCGCGAGCTTGCGGATGCGGTCACCGCCAGTCTTATCGCGTCAGGCGTGAAGCCCGACCAGATCACCCTTTGGGATAAGCGTGAGGTCGACATGACGAAATCCGGATACCCTGTTCGCCAGAGCCCCGGGCAAGTCCAAGTCCGAGCCGTCATCGCATCTGCCGCCTCCGATATTCCGGGTCTCGGCTTCGATCCCGACTCCACCCCCTATTTTAACCCCACGATGGGTCAGCTCATCTACGGAGATCTGAAATTCCAGCCCTCCCTAATGGACGGTCTACCCCTCAGTTCAGGGGGATCAGGTTCGAACTCGGACAAAATTCCCTACTGGTCCTACTTCACCAAGCTGATCACTCCCAAAGAGGTGAAAGTGGTCAACCTAGGTTCGATGACCAGCGATCCGGACGTTGGAATCTACGGATGCTGCATTTCTCTTGCCCTAGGCAGCGTCGACAACTCGCGTCGGCTCCTCAAGCCCAACGCCGATCAAGACACCACTGTAGGCGAAATTCTCATGAGCGATCCCCTACTGAAACCCAAAACTGTTCTCCATATTTCCGACGGCCTGATTCTCAAATTTGCCGGAGGAAAGGAATTCGATGCGAACTACTCGTGCACCCCAGGGCTTCTGCTCGCCTCTACCGATCCCGTTGCCCTCGATCTGATCGCTTTGGCAAGGTTTGAAAAAATGAGACTGAACCCCGGCGTTGGCATTCCCCCGATTCCAAAAATTGGAAATGTCCCCCATCTCGCGGGTGCTGCCTTGGTAGGGGCGGGCGCCGGGGACTTGCAGAAGATCGAAATCCTCCCCGCCCAGTAAAACCCCCTCAGGGGCTGGCTACACCTTCGGGTCGTTCGACCCGAAAAACCTTCGCAGCTCCGCTTGCGCTGTTTCCGCGGAATCTGAGGCGTGCAGAACGTTATGCATCTTGTCTTTGCCCAAATCTCCACGAATCGTTCCCTTCGGCGCTTTGGTGCTGTCGGTTGGTCCGAGGAGATCCCTCACTTTTGCAATCGCATTCTCTCCAGCTAATGCCACCGCCACGACGGGCCCCGATGACATAAACTTTTCAATTTCCGGGAAAAAGGGCAGATGCGCCAAGTGGGCATAATGTTCTTTGAGCAAGGGCCCATCCAAGCGAAGCATCCGGCAGTTGAGGATCTTCAACCCGTTCTTCTCGAGGCGATGCAACACTTCCCCTGTCAGACCCTCCTCGACAGCATCTGGTTTCACTAAAATCAACGTTTTTTCATGGTTTTTCATATTAATCCTCTTTCGGGTTGAACTTCTTAACCTGCCGAACTCCCCCGCCTTTCGCAATCCGCTCTTTTACCTGGGCTAGCATTTCCTGGGCCTCTGCCGTCGAATCTTTTTCCGCCGAATTTCCGGGACGAACATCTCCAGGCAAGGCAATCGCCTTTTCAAATTGCATCTTCGCACCCTCCAAATCCCCTTTTCGCCAGAGATGATTGCCATAACTGATGGCGAAAAACTTTCCATTCGGCCTTTTCTGCATACCCATTCGATACAGAACCTCCGCCTCCGAAAACTTCCCCTGCAGATCAAGGACACTGGCTCGACGGACATAATACACATCATCCTTCGGGCTACGTTCTTCTGCTTTTCGGTACCAAAAGATAGCAGCCTCAGCCAACCGCCTCTCCTTCTCTTTTCGAGCCTGGGTAGCTGTCAGCGTGGTCTCCCGCGGAGAAAAATAAACCTCAATCAGCTTCAGCCGATAGGCGTCTCCCAAGGTTTCCGCAAGAACAGGGGAGTGCGGATCCCACCGGTCCATCTCCTGCCCCGCCTTTTCGAGACTTTCCTCCGAAAGTTTTGCCGCCTCTGGAGCTTTTCCCGGGACCGATCTCCACCCCGACCAAGTACTCCATCCGCGAACAGCCGTAACCCCCGCTAACCCAATCGTCAGAATTATGAAAATAATATGGAACAAGCCCCTTCGGGCGGATATGCGCTCTGGCCAAACCACGGCCGTTCCAATCCCAAGAAGCAAAAAGGAGGAAATGGCCGTCGCTGGAATGTGATAATTGAAATCCACTAACGCGTGGACCAGCATCAGTGCCGCCACCGCCCAACCCAATCCCGTGCAGGCGTCCGCTTTGGAGTCCTCACCGCGGCTTTTCCCCCTGCGCCTCAGGAAGATCACTAGATAAATCCAAAACAGGGATACAAAAAAGAATCCCACGGCCCCGTAATCACAAAGGGTATTGATGTAGTCGTTATGGGTGAAAACAGCCCGCGTCCCTTTTTTCCATTCTGACCAGCGCAGATGCTCAAGGTCGAAACTCGCCGGCCCATGTCCAAACCAAGGTGATTTTTTCCATATCTCCAGTCCATTCCGGGCCAGATCGATCCGAAAATCCCCTTCTCCACTCAGCAAACGCTCCCAACCATCTCCCTTCTTTCCTATCATATTTTCCCAACGCTTCATGATCTTCTCGTCTCCACGAGCCAACCAAAGAGCCCCCGCAAGTCCTCCACCCACCAGAGCCAAAATAACGATCCGACCCACCCAGTTCAGCGGTCCCCGACGCAACCAGCGCCCCAGCCAAATTCCATTCCCTGCCAACCACCCGACAAAACTTCCCCGCGAAATCGAAAGTCCAACCCCTACCGCACTCGCCGCCGCACTCCAGCCTGCCAACGCCCGCAACGGCCAAGCCAGATTCGGCCAAACCATCAGCGTCAACGCCGCCAAACCTGCCTGGACCAGATAATTTCCAAAATGGTTCGGACAACCGAAGGTTCCAGACATCCTCGCCTCGTAGTCAGGTCGCTCCACCATCTCCCAGCCAAAAATGGGGACTGGCCCAATCGGATACGCCCCCTTTCGAAAATGCAGGAAGCCATAAAGCTCCGTTAAAAAAGCAACCGCAAGAAACCATCCGAGAATCCACGGAACCATTCTACGCCCGCCTAACTGATGACGAACACTTAGGAAAACCACGCCGTACAAAGAGGCCCAAAGCCACTCCAGCCGCGCAAAATATTCACACGGTGCCCGCGTTACCGCCCAAGCGGCATAACCCAAAAAGAGGAAAACCGGTACATCCATCCAGTCCAAAACCCGGCGACCACTCAACCATCCCTCCCCGATTCGAAGAGCAAGACAGACCCAAAGCCCACCCCCCAATAAAAATGCCGGCCCCGCAAATTCACGTCGCGCGCCCCCCAGATACAGACCGCTTCCAGTGAGAAGAGCAAACAGAAATACCCATGCAACGACCGCTACCCCCCGACTCGCCCACGATTCCCGGGGCGAGGACTCTCCCTCCCCGTTCTTGTGAAATCCACCGCTCAGGCTTAGACCGGCCGACGCGGACGAACCCGAATCCGTTTCAAACGGGACGGGCTCTCCGGACTCACCGTCTCCACTTGCGGGTCATCTCGGAAAGCTTGATGGATGATCCTGCGTTCATAGGCGTTCATCGGCGGCAACTCCACCGTTTCCCCCGACGTACGCACCCGCTCGACCATCTCACGAATTTCCGCCAGCAACCCCGCCTCCTGTTCCTTGCGGAAGTTTTCCACGTCTACAATCACCCGGGCCGATGACTCATCCCCTCGAGCCAACATTCGATTCAATAAAAACTGCAGATCATCCACCGTCTCCCCTTCCCGACCAATCAGACGGGATGGATTTTGCATCCGGACATGCAAAACCGAGTCCTCCCCCCGCTTCTCCTCCTCCAAAGTGAAGGCAAAGCCCAAGTGACCAAGCATGTTCTCCAACAGCTCCTTGGCTCCCTTGGGGGCTGCTCCGACGCTCATTTCCTCCCCCACATTCCACCCTTCCAGCGACCTCGTTTCACCAACTCAACCGGTTTGGCCACCTTTTCCAACCTGGGCATGGGCTGGCGTAAGTTGTACATCAACTGTCCGATGGAGAGAAAGTTTTGCACCGTCCAGTACAAAGATAACGCGGAACTGAAATTATAGCAAAACACCAACATGATGATCGGCATCAATTTCATCATCTTTGCACCGGGATTATCCACCCCTTGCGGTTGGGGCGTCAGATGCATGCTCCAAACCATCGCAGCCGTCATAATCAAGGGCATGGGGTTAATCGGAATTCCCAATCCAGGCAGATACCCAATGGTGTCCGGTCGCGACAAATCATGAATCCATAGGAACGCTTGGCCCCGCAACTCCACCGAGCTGAGTAGCATGTAATAAAACCCCAGAAAAACGGGCATCTGAATTAGCATAGGAAGACAGCCCCCCAATGGATTCACCCCGTAGTCCCGATAAAGTTTCATCATCTCGGTGTTCAATTTCGCAGGGTCTTCTTTGAACTTTTCCTGAATCTCTTTCAACTTCGGAGCCAAGATCTGCATTTTCTTCATGCTCTGGTTTGCTTTGGCCTGCGGAACCCAGAGAATGGCTTTCAACAAAATCGTCAGGATCACGATTGACCAACCATAATTCCCCACTCCCTTCTCGATCGTGTTCATGACTACCAAGAGGGGCCGGCTCACAATCCCCATCCATCCAAACTCCATCACCTTGTCCTCATCGTGCGCCAACCTCCGCAACCTCCAGTCCTCCTTAGGGCCGGCATACAACCCGAACGTGCGCACATTTTTTCCACCCGCGACCAAATCGAATCCTGCCAATTTCATCCAGGTTTCCACCGCTGCCACCACTCCGCCACCATCCCTCATTTTTTCGCCACGCAACTCCACTTTGCGTGCTTCAGCGCCACTTGCTGGCGTCTCCTGAGCCGTCAGAACCACCGCGAAAAACTGGCTTTTTGCCGCCACCCATTTGACTGAACGATCCTCTCGGCTCGACACCAACTCCTTCCCTTTTTGCGGAAAGAGAAACAAGAATCGCGAATCGTTGAATTCGGGCAGCTTGTGGGTCGTGTACGTTCCGTCCGTTGTGAACCAACCAGTTCCCACATACGCCTCCTCTTCCGAGCGGAGATGAACCGGTGCCCCTACCCCGGCAGATAATGCATACGCCGGCATTGCCAACGGAACCCCGCCGCGATTTTCCACCTCCTGAACAAAGCTTAGATCATATTCCCCCGTCAGTCGGAACGTACGACGAATCCGGACCTCCCCCCCCACCTGGGCGGGGGCAGTCAAGATCACCTCCTGCTCATCAGCTTTATCAATACTCCAAATCAATCCCTCTCCAGGAGGCGTCCACCCCCGCAATTCAAAAATCGCATCGGGAGATCCTAAATTTAGCCGAACTTTCCCCTCCTTGCCTTCCCCTTCTGCCCCGTGCTCGAGTAGTTCCATTTCTCGAATTCCCCCACCCCATGTCGTAAAAATCACACGCAAGGTGTTGTTCGATAAAACAGCCGTTTCTTCCGCACTTTTGCGGTTCACCGACCCGGGCGCCAAACTCTCCTTCGGAGTCAGAACCGGAACGGACGCAGGGGGACTTTTCTCTCCTGTTTTGCTCGGCACCGTCACTCCCGAAGCTGCCTTCTTCAGCGGCGATGGAGGATAAAAGTGTGCAACAATCTTCGGATAGAGCAGGAGAAGCCCAAAACAGATCGCAGCCGCGATCCAAGACTTTCGGTCCATTCCGCCCTTCTTCATGAAATCTCCTTTACTGGATCCCAACCCGAATTGGCCCATGGATGACAACGCAAAATCCTTCTCAATGCGAGCGAACCACCACTGATCAACCCATGCCGACCGATTGCTTCTATGGCATACTCCGAACAAGTCGGATGGAAACGACAACAGGGACCCGGACTTCCTAAAAGAGTCCGCCAGAAAAGAGCCAACCCTTGCTGGCAGCGAATGAGCCAAACACAAATACGCTTCATCGCTCCCCCTCCCATAATCCCGCACGCTGGTATAAGCGGATCATTTCCTTCCGCAAAATCTCACTCCCTGCCTTTCCTGCCGAGGGTCTCGCAATCCAAACTGAATCGGATCCTGGGGACACCTCCGACTGCAGATTCCTCCAGCCTTCCCGCACCCAACGCTTGATTCGGTTTCTCACCACAGCGATTCCACAAGCCTTGGGTACGACGATCGCCATCCGGCGGTCCTTCCGGGCAAGCTTCCGCCAATTAAGTTTGAGTTGAGTTCCACTTTCACTGCCTCCTTCACGGCGGATGGCCAGAAATTCCGGCCGGCGACGAAGGATGCGCGCCCGAGGCAGGCGCCGATCACGCCCCGGTGTGGCGGGCGTAGTGGCGCTCCACACCTTTGGGCAGAAGGCGACGACGACCGCGCGCCCTACGACGCGCAATCAAAGCACGCCCTCCCTTGGTTTTCATGCGAGCCCGAAAGCCAAACTGGCGTTTCCGGGTGCGCTTGGAGGGGTTGTAAGTCGGTTTCATTGCAGAAGATGAGTAAGGTGGAAATCGTGCCGAGGAAAGGGCTGCGAGTCAATCCGCTCTTCCTAAAACTTTTAAAAATTCATCCACCTCCTCGACCGTATTCGAGATGTGGGGAGAAACCCGCAGAAGCATCGTTCCCTCATGCTCCCTCCTCCAAGAGACCCGAATCTGCGCCGCTTCCATCTTTTTAGCCAAATCCCCCCACCCCCCCTTCGGTTCTTGGAAACTTGTAATCGCCCGAGCCCCCGCTCCCTTCCCATAAATCACAAATCCCCTCGCCCGCCCCCCCTCCCGGATCCGACCTGCCAGATCCAAAACGTGGGCCATAACTTCAGACCGACCCAATCCCTCCAGGAGCTCCAACGACGCTCGCATTCCCTCGATTCCAGGGAGATTCAAACTACCCGGCTCATATCTTCTTCCTCCCTCCTCCAACACCATCTTCGGCTGAGCCAAAAAATCAGGACTCACGACGTTCCAAGAACCCAATAGCGGGGGCGCCATCTGATTCCACACCCTCCGCCGCACCATGAAAACTCCTGCTCCCACCGGTCCCAACATCCACTTGTGGGCATCTGCCGCCAAAAAGTCCGCCTCCGCCCACTCGGTGGGCAGGACCCCTAAAGTCTGAATCCCATCTAGACATAGCAAAATCCTCCGCGCCCTTAACTCAGGTCCAATCACGGAAAGCTCCGGAGTAAGCCCGCTTAAATAGTGTGCGGTCGCAAGGCTCACCAATTTCGTTTTGGCTGTAATTTTTTGGGAAATCGTCGCCCAGCGAATCTCCTCCCCCGCTTTTCGCTCTAGGGGAACCGGTCGCACACCCCGCCTCACTAGATCCATCCAAGGATAAACGTTTGCCGGGTAATCCAGTGGGTCATAAATCACCTCGTCCCCCGGTTTCCAATCCAACCCCAAAGCCACCATACCCAACCCCAAAGCCGTCGGCCCCAACAACGACACCTCATCCCAATCGCAGCCAAGGAAACGCCCCGCCACTTCCCTTGTCTTTCGTACTCTCCGCCACACCTCCTCCCCCTCCTGCCGCCCAGCGACCGCGTCGGCAGTCCATGCATCCATTGCCTCTCGAGCCGGCCCACTGATCGGGGCGACTGCCGCATGAGCTAAAAAAATTCCCTTCTGGGTCACCGGAAAAAGCCGCGCCCGCTCCCCTGCTCCGCCCAAACCCGGGCTCGGAGTCGTCCCACCCTCCTTCTTCAGTCGCTCAACTCCACATTCCAGTACGCCAAATCCAAAAAGTGCCGCCAAGTCTCAGGCCCATTTCTGGAAATTTGGACATTCAGAAACGTCCTCAATTTCGGCCTCTTCGGCTTGCGAATCAGCTTCATCGAGGCCTGCGGCGGACGCCGATTCCCTTTCCGCGTGTTGCACGGGATACAGGAACAGACCACATTTTCCCACGTCGTTGTACCGCCGTGATCCCGCGGAATGACGTGGTCCAGATTCAAGTCGCGCCGATCCTTTACCTCTCCACAGTACTGGCAGGTGTAGGAATCTCGCTCGAAAATGTTCTGTCGGGTCAACTTAACCTCCTTTTTTGGAATCCGATCGAACAACATCAAAACAATCACCCGGGGAATTCGAATCCGAAAGCTGATCGTCCGAACCGCATCCTCCCCCTCGTAGTCCTGACTCAGCTCCCGCCAACGGTGAAAATCAAACGTTCGAAAATCATCCCCCGCCCCGTTCCCTTCCACCACCTGCGCATGCCCCATGTATAGCAGGGTGAATGCCCTTCGCACGGAACAGATGTGGACCGCCTGCCAGAAGCGATTCAGCACCAGAACCCCTTGAGGGATGGCCAGATCCATATCCCTATCTTTAGACGGAGAAAAGTTATCGTCAACGGGGCTGATTTTCACTTGCCCCGATTGGCTTTTCGTCGCCTAATTCCCTTCCCTATTCATGAAGCTCTTTCAATGGATTGCTCTTTTCGGATGCCTTGCATGGGCAACTCCTGCCCACGTCCACTCTGCGGCCTCTCCCCAAGACGATTATCTCCAGATCTACGTGATGATCCAAGAGGGGGACAAACTCACTCAGGGAGGCCAAAATTCTCAAGGTCGGGAAAAGTATGAAACGGCTATCCAACGTCTTGAGAAACTGAAAAACGAAAATCCCGAGTGGGAACCCACCATTGTCAAATATCGGATCAAGTACCTTACGGAGAAATTGGAATCCCTTAAATCCGCTAAAGACTCCGCCCCCGCATCCAAACCTACCCCCGCACCAGCCCCAACTACTCTCCCTCCCACCACCACTGAAAAACCAGCCCTTTCCGAACCCAAAGCGGAAATCCCCACCCCTTCTGCCCCTTCACCTACTAATTCTTCCTCCCCCTCTGTTGCCACGGATGACCCCTCCGCCCTCCGACAAAAGATCATCAACCTTTCCGGTGAACTGGAGTCCGCGCGAACAGAACTTCGCCAAGCCAAGAGCGAACTCGACACAGCGGTCGCAGAGAAAAAACAGCTTCAAGAAAAACTTTCAACTGCCCCTGCTCCCGACGCGAACGTTGCGAAGCTCCAGGAAGAAAATAACACGTTGCGTGGCAAGCTAACCGCCGCCGAAGAATCTTTGAAAAAAGCAGCCGGTGGGGAATTGGCCGGCGAGATGAACTCTCTGCGGGGGCAAGTGGATCAGTTGGAAAAGAAGCTGGCTGAGGCCAATGGAAAATCGGCCGAGCTGGCCCGGGCCAACGAAGAATACAAAACGAAGATTGCCAGCCTTACTGCCCAGCTTCAGCAAGCCGGCACTTCCGGAAAATCCGACTCCACCTTGGCGAAGGAAAATGGAATGCTTCGCTCGATCCTGGATCGTCAGCTCAAAGAGCAGGCCCGCCGCGAAGCCGCCCGACGCCTCGTGCTGGATGAATTCAAAAATCTGGCTGTTTCCACAGATGCCCTCAAAACCCAGTTGGAAGTTCTCAGCTCGCCTCTCGTATCTCTGACTGATGAAGAGCAGGGCATGCTCAAATTCTCTGCACCCACCCTCGTCGCTCCCGAGCCGGCCGCAGCATCTGCTCCCGCCACCACACCTACCCTCTCCAGTGCAGCTGAAAAGCCGACCAGCCCAGAAACGTTCTCGGAAAAACCCCGCATCCCAGATGAATTCAAGGATACGGCAGCCCAAGCAACCTCCTTTTACAATGAGAAGAAGTTCGACGAAGCTGCTGCCGCTTACGAAAAGATCCTCGCGAAGTACCCCCAATCGATTTACGCCCTCTCCAATCTGGGAGTCGTCCGCTTTCAACAGCAGAAATACCCCGAAGCCGAGAAAGCGCTTCGCGAAGCAATCCGTGTCGCTCCCAACGATGCGTTCTCCCACTCCGTTCTCGGCATTGCTCTGGTCCAACAAGAGAAATATGACGATGCCATCCAAATCCTGAGCCGGGCCGTCGCTCTCGACCCAGCCGATGCCAAGACACGAAACTACTTGGGCATCTCAAGCTCCCGAAAAGGTCTTCAGGAAGCGGCAGAACAGGAGTGCCGAAAAGCCATTGAGCTGGACGACGGATACGGCGATGCCCACTTCAACTTGGCCGTCATTTACGCAACCCAAACACCACCGGCGAAAGAATTGGCCAAGCGCCACTACACTCGAGCCTTGGAACTTGGTGTGCCCAAAGATGCAGAGCTCGAAAAGCTGATCAACTAGCTCGGATCAGATAACTTTCTCGTTGCTCCAGCCCGGAAGTCGCATCTCCACCCTCGTCCCCTTCCCAGCCTTCGACTGAATTCGTAACGTCCCCCCGTGGGCTTCGACTGTCCTACGGACGAGAGCCATACCCAATCCGGTTCCCCCAGGACGTCTGGACAAAAAGGGTTCAAACAGACGATCCGCCACCTCCTTCTCCATTCCTTTGCCCGAATCCTCGACCGCGAAAACAACCTCATCAGCACGCTTCATCGCTGTCAATTTTAAGCACCCACCCTCCCCCATCGCTTCCTGCGCATTGAGCACAAGGTTGAGAACTGCCTGCTCCAACTGAGAACGATCCCCCCGAATCCGAATCATCCCCTTTTCCGGAAAATGCAGACTCAAACGAATTTTTGCTGCTGAAAGCTTGATCCGAACCAACAAGGCCACCTCTTCCATCACCTCACGGGCATTCACCTCCCCCATCTGCGGATCAGCCGAGCGTGCCAGATTTAATACCCGATCAAGAATTCCATTCATCTGCCCCAATTTTGTTTCAATCAACTGCAAATCGCGCCCCTGTTCCTCACTTGGTTGCAATCCGCGGATCGCCGTATGCCAAAGCATGCGAATCACCGCCAACGGATTGCGCACCTCATGCGCCACCTCCGCCGCCAACATTCCCAAGGAGGAAAGTCGTTCGCGTTGGTGAAGCTCCTCTTCCGTCTGCCCCAACTTCACAGCCAACTTCGTCCGCTGCAAAGCTGCCGCTGCCAAACCCGCCAATCCCCTGAACAAACGGGTTTCTGCATCGGAAAACCGCCGCGCCTTTCTTGTCCCGACACACAGAATCCCCAAAGCCCCCCTCTTGTCCGCCAACGGAACCGCTAGAAATGAATGAATTCCCTCCCGTTTCATTAGTTCAGCGTGAGGATCTTGCGGACTTTCGGAAATCTGACTCACCGACCACGGTTTCTGCCGCCGAACAACATATCCCAATGCCGTTTCCGCCGCCTCCAGTGGCGGTTGTTTCTGATATCTCTTCGAACCTCCCTGACAAATTTCGAGCCGCAAAGTCTGCGTCTTCGAATCAAATAAAAAAAGGGCCGCCAAATTCGCCCCACATAACCGTGCTGCTTCCCCTGTCACTTTTCCGAGAATCGCTGAGGATGTTTCCTCCGCACCAATCGCGGCCCCCACCCCCGCCAAAGCAGCGGACCTCTCTCCCTCCTCCTTTGTTCCGGCCACTCTCCAAGCCAATCTTAGCCAACCTGTTGCTTCCTTGGCCAAAACCGCCAACTCCCGCTCTTGCCCCGCTTGAAAATAGTTTTTCTTCCGAGTTCCCACTGCGATCACACCCAGCAAACTTTCTCCCTCGCTCATCGGTGCCGCCATCTCGCTTCCGCCTTTCCCTAATCCCCCCAAAGTTTTATGTAAGTCCGCCCGCGCCGCCTCTCCCCGACTCGCCACCCAGCCCACCACCCCCTTTCCTAACCCCACCCGCTTAGACCGCCACTCCGCGCCCACCCCCACAGCAGAGTCCATTTCCAAATCCCCCAGATTTGGATTGAATAGATAAATCGCCGCCCGCTCCACACCAAACCGCTTTTGTACGGCCCGTAAAACTTTTCGTACCAACCGATCCGACCCGCCGAGGTCACTTGGTTCAATCCCTAGAGAAGCTCCAATCGGTTTCATTGGCTAACCACCTGCTTCAACTTTTGGAAAAGCCGATCCAGTCGTCCCTCCTCCACCACCGCCTCCCCTTCTCTGTCCACAATAACAAAGGTATCCCACGCCGCCCCCTTCTCCGTCGTGATCCGAGCCCCTGAAATCTGCATCCCCTCATCCGCAATCACCCTTGTCAGAGCATGCAAAAGCCCAACGCGATCTGGCGCTTCCACATGAACCAACGTTCGCCCAGGCTCACTTGTCCGATCGATCCGTAAACTTGCTGGAAACTCCGCCTCCCCCAAGGACTTCTGCCAAAGAGTGGGGCCCACCTCAGCAATCCGTTCGGTCAGATGATCCTCCGTTTCGCTTAAAGCTTCCGTCAGAGTCTTTTCGAAAGTTGCCCGGTCCACGGGGTGAGTCACCATTTCCATCCGCTCATTGCACACTCGGAATGTGTCGACCACCACATCATCCCGACGGGTAAAGATATTCGCACTGAGAATATTCAGCCCTGCTACCGCAAAGCTGCCTGCAATCTTGCTGAAAAGTCGCTCCCGGTTCCATGTGACAATCACCACCTCGGTATGTCCTTCCTCCGCTTGATCCATCCACTTGATGAGTGGCACCAACGCGTCCGCACCCGATACCCGGCGCTCAAGAAATTCATGAATCGCCTCCAAATGACGCATCACAAGACTCGCTGGACACATCCGCAAATAAGCCGCCCCCATAAGCTCCAGATGCTCGTTTGCTTCCTCTTCAGTGAATTCCCTTGAAAGCACCATCCGGACTTCCTCCTTTCGTTTCGCCTGTTTCTCCTCTTCCCCGCGCAAGAACTCCTCCTCTCCCGCCAGCATCTTTTTTGTCTTTTCATAAAGATTCCACACCAAAAGCTCTCGCCAGCTCGACCAGTTATTTTTTCCTGCCACCGCTCGAACGTCTGCAGCCGAAATCAACATCAGCAAGTCCAACCGCTCCGGATCCTGCACGATTCTTGCCAAAGCCCGGATCGTTTCCGATTCCTCCAGATTCTTTCGGGCAAACTCACCCAACGTCATATGGTGGTCGACCAAAAAGGTCATAAGCCGCAGTTCTCGCCCCCAAAAATGAAACCTTCGGGCCACCGCTGCGGCATACGCCGCCCCCACCTCTTCGTGTTTTCTTGTCAGCTCGGCCTTCCCCGTATCATGCAACAAAATGGCTAGGGCAAGAATTTCTGGAACCTCCACCTTGGCATACAGCTCCGCATACTTCCGTAGATCTGGTTCCTTGGATCCCAGCATCGCATCCAACTGCTCGAGACAAACCAAGGTATGCTCATCCGCTGTATACCGATGAAAAAACTCGTGCTGTACGAGACAAGTCAGCGGAGCAAATTCCGGAATCATCCGCCCAAGAATTCCCGCCTCATGCATCAGACGGAGGATCCGGCCAACTTTTCCTTTCTGCCGTAGAATATGCAGGAACGTTTCCTGCACCTCTTTCTTCTGGATCAGTTCATCGGTCAGTAGCCCAAAATGCGACCTCTGCAAAGCCTTCAGCTCCGCACCGGGAACCGATCCTTGGTCTTGCAGAATCCGGAACATCCGAATCATTCTCATGGGGTCTTCCACAAAAATCTGCGGGTGCGCCGCCTGAAGTTCCGCTCCTTCGAGAACAAACCCATCCGTTGCCCTCCGCGTTCCCTTCCACCCCGAGAAAAAGGACCAAAGTCCCCGCGGTTTTCCCAGTCTTTGCTGACAGAGTCGGGTCGCCGTCGAATTGCAGAGCAGATGCAGGACCCGCATATGCCCATACACCTCCCGCATCAGGGCCTCGCTCTTTCGCAGAATGTTCGGTTGGGGGTACCCCATGGCTTCGGCCAACTCCCCTTGCCTGCGCAGGGTCAACACATCTCCCGGACCTCCTTGCCCCACGTGCAACCACTCCCGAACCATCATAAGAAAGGCAAAAGCCTGCTCCACCTGCTTCGACTCCGCTTCCCCAAACCAACCTCGCTGTACCAGCTCTGCCAAGGCCCCCCCCTGACCGCACACCTTTCCCACCCACCGCAAATTATGAAAGTCCCTCAAGCCTCCAACTCCTGATTTTAGGTTGGGCTCTTGGACAAAAACTGTTCCTCCTTCTTTGGTGTGTCTGGATTCCTGATTTTCCAACCGCCATGCAAGATACTTCTCCACATGACTCTCCAAACTTCGCCTTTTGTACTCCGCACAAAACTTCTCCCAAAGTGGCTTTGCCCCCGCCAGATAACGCGCGTCCAACAAGGACGTTTTGATCATAGGTTCCGATTCCGATCGCTCGATGGTCTCTTCAATCGTCCGGCACGCGTGTCCCACTTTGCAGCCAAGATCCCATAGGATGTAGAGAATCTTTTTTACCACTTCCTCTGCCGCTTCCCGTTGCGAGCCCTCCCGTATGAAGACAAGATCCAGATCACTCGCCGGGCTCATCTCCCCTCGGCCAAACCCCCCCACCGCACCCATCACCAGGCTGGAGCCCGCATTCTCTCCCTCTGCACGAGCCCACAACTCGCGCAAAAGGGCGGAGTAGAAATGCCCACGATTCTGAGCTACCCGCAACCCATTAGCCCCGCCTCGGACCTGCTCCGCCAAACGAGCCGACTCCTCCTCAAGAAGACGTCGGACCGTTGCCCGTAACTCTTCCGGCTTCCCCCCATCCACGCCCACTAAGCTTTGGGAAACCCGGGCCTCGATCTCTCTTCCGTCATCCTCTGCAGGCAGGGCGACCTTCACCATGGATCGAGAAAGGGACTCTTCCATTATTCTAGGGGCTGATCCGTCGTCGCATCCAGAATCTTGAAGTCCTCCACATTTGCCGTTGGGTCTGCCTTGAAGTTAAACGCTCCGGAACAGCGACGCTGGAGCTGGATCAACAACTCGTCGTCCTCGGTTCGCAGGCGGTGCAAGACCCCCGGATGCACCAGAACTTTGATTTCATGTACGTTCGGATGATTCCGGAGAACCCGACTGATCTCCCTTTGGATTTCCACGCTCATCGTCTCAAAAGACTTCACCATTCCTTTCCCGCGGCAGCTCGGACACTCCATATACACCGCCTTGCGGATACTTTCCTGCACCCTCTGCCGGGTCATTTCGAGAAGCCCCAACGGGGATATCGGTAGGGTGTGCGTTCTCGCTCGGTCCCTCCGGAGGCAATCCTTGAATTTTTCGTAGACCGCCAGCTGATCTCGGCGAGCCCGCATATCGATGAAATCGATTACAATGATTCCGCCCAGATTCCGCAAGCGCAGTTGGCGGGCGATCTCCTCTGCCGCCTCCAAATTGGTTCGCCGAATCGTATCATCATGATCCTTGCCCCCACGGGACTTTCCCGTGTTTACGTCGATCGAAACCAATGCCTCGGTCTCATCGATCACCAAGGAAGCACCCGACTTCAGCCACACTTGTCGACGAAGGGCACTTTCGATCTGTCGATTAACCCCAAACGCTTCAAAAAGTGGCTCCGCTGCAAGATGTCGCTTTACTTTGCGCAAG
>Ga0209400_1001621_pt1 | contig 17782 bp, 10 predicted proteins | sample M_130807_EF_Meta_FD_187313 | JGI IMG/M metagenome (GOLD analysis project Ga0209400, IMG submission 187313) | Freshwater microbial communities from Lake Montjoie, Canada to study carbon cycling - M_130807_EF_MetaG (SPAdes) (version 2) | ecosystem: Environmental > Aquatic > Freshwater > Lake... | reverse complement strand
AATGACGGAATGGTCAACGGCGCGGATCTGGGAATCCTGCTCGGTGCTTGGGGGGCCTGCGCCAGCTGAGGCGGCCAGAAACTCTCCCATAACCCGCCAATTCTCCCGGATTCCCGTGGCGCGCGGTACGGATCCGGGCAACCATGGTGTCGATGCCCATCCCCACCCTGCTCTGCGGCAGCCTGCTCCAGGCCTGCCTCGCCCTCGGTACCGGTGCGACGGACGTTCCCGCGCCGGTCTGGGTGTTCTTCGACGACAACCGCGCCATGCCCGCGTCCATCGCGGACACCGCGCTCACGCCGCGCGCCTTGGAGCGCCGCGCGCTTCGACGCACGCTGCCCGGGCTCATCGACCGCAACGACGTGGCCATGCCCGCGGTGCGCGTGGATGCAGTGGCCGGCACCGGCGCACGCGTGCGCACGCAGAGCCGCTGGATGTGCGCGGTGAGTGCGATGGCCACGCCCGCGCAGGAAGCGGCGCTCCGCGCGCTGCCCGGCGTGACGCACGTGGAGCCTGTCGGCCGCGGCCGCGCGGGCTGGCAGGGCGAGCAGCGCGTGCCGCCGCCGGATGGCTGGGGTGCGTCCACCGACTACGGCGCATCGCATGACCAGTTGGCGCAGATCGATCTTCCGCGGTTGCATGATTCCGGCCGGCGCGGCGCGGGCATGGTGATCGGCATCCTGGACACCGGCTTCAACCGCGTGCACGAGGCATTCAACAACCCGGCGCATCCGCTGCAGGTGATTGCCGAGTGGGATTTCATCAACAACGACGGCAACACCGGCATCCAGGCGGGTGATCCCGGCAACCAGCACATGCACGGCACGTGGATCCTCGGCACCATCGGCGCGTACCTGCCGGGGACGCTGGTGGGCGGCGCGTGCGATGCCAAGTTCGTCCTCTGCAAGACGGAAGTGGTCCCGAGCGAGACACCCATCGAAGAGGATTACTACGTGTCGGGCCTGGAATTCATCGAGGCGCACGGCGCCGATGTGGCCACCAGCTCGCTTGGCTACATCGACTGGTACACGCAGGCGGACCTGAACGGACACACCGCGGTGACCACGAAGGCCGTCAACGTCGCCACGGCGAACGGCGTGGTGTGCTGCACCGCGGCGGGGAATGACGGCCACGACGGCGATCCGGCCACGTCCTCGATCATTGCACCCGCGGACTCGTACGACGTGATCACCTGCGGTGCCGCCACGCTCGGCGGGGCGATCGCCGGCTTCTCCTCGAGCGGCCCCACCGCGGACGGGCGCGTGAAGCCCGAGCTCCTGGCATGCGGCGTCAGCACCGTCACCGTGGACTCGACCGCCGCCTCCGGGCTCAACGCGGTGAACGGCACCAGCCTGAGCACGCCGCTCGTGGCCGCGGCGGCCGCCTGCATCCTGCAGGCGCGCCCCGACTACGGCGTGGCGCAGATCCGCCAGGCGCTCTTTGCCACGGCCTCGCGTTCCGATGCGCAGGGGCTGCACCCGGACCCGATCTTCGTCGAGGGTTACGGCTTGCTGCGCGCGTACAACGCGGCGATGTTCGGGAAGAACTTCGCCGACCTCAACATGGACGGAGCCGTGAATGGCGCAGACCTCGGCATCATGCTCGGCGAGTGGGGTCGCACGGGGAACATCGGCGAGGTCTGGGGCGACCTCAACGGCGACGGCATCGTGAACGGCGGCGACCTGGGCAGGCTGCTCGGGCAGTGGGGGTGACGCAGCGCAGCCAGCTGCGGAGGTAGCCTCCCGCGCATGATCATCGCGCTCGCCGCGTCGCTTGCAACGTCCGCGCTCCTTGCACCGCCGGCTGCCGCCGCGGCGCCCGCGGAACAACCCATCGTGATCCGCTCCGGGCTGGCGCTCGCGACGCCGTCGCCGCGCACCGCGGCGCGTTCGCTCATCCGCCGCGACGCGGTGGAAGCGCAGCTGGTCGCCGGCACGTTCGTCACGCCGAAGGAGGGAGCGGTTCCGTTCCCTGCGCCGGCGGCTGACAAGCCCGAGGCGAAGGGTGATGCGAAGGACGCGCCCGCCGCAGGCGCGCCCGCCGCGGAACCCGCGAAGGCGCCGGCGCCCCGCGCGTGGACTGCCGTCTCTGCCAACAACGACGGGGTCTTCTCCGGCGAAGAGGGCTCCGCCTTCGCCGGCGGCTGGGTCTATGCCACCGTGCACAGCCCCGCCGAGCGCGTCATGCTGCTCGAGGCATCCGGGCACGGCAGCGTCTTCGTGAACGGCGAGCCGCGAGGCGGCGATCCGTACTCGTGGGGCTTCGTGCGCATCCCGGTGAAGCTGAAGGCCGGCAGCAACGAGTTCCTGTTCTCCGTCGGCCGTGGCCGGCTGGCCGCCAAGCTGGTGCCCGCACCGGCGCCGGCGTTCGTGAGCGATCGCGACGTGCTGGTTCCCTCGCTCGTTGCCGGGCGCATGAACGATGGCCCCGTGGGCGTGGTGGTGGTGAACGCGTCCGACGCCCCGCTGCGCGGCGCGCGCATCCGCGTTGCGAGCGACCTGCCCGAGAAGGACGCGTGGGTGGAGCTCCAGGTCATGCCGGGCCTCACCGAGAAGAAGGTGGCGCTGCCGGCGCGGTTCACCTCGTCCAGCGCGGGCGCCGCGGGCAGCAAGCGTACGGCCAAGATCACGCTGGTGGCGCGCGATGGCACGGAACTCTCCGCTGCGGATGTCCAGCTCTCCACCGTCGGCTCGGGCGATCGCCGCGTGGTGACGCGCATCAGCACCATCGACGGCAGCGCGCAGTACTACGCCGTGGTGCCCTCCACCGCCGACCGCAACGAGAAGGACCCGATGCCGGGCATCCTCTTCAGCGTGCACGGCGCGAGCGTCGAGGCCACCAGCCAGGCCGCCGCCTATGCGCCGAAGGACGAGGCCCACGTGGTGTGCCCCACGAATCGCCGCCCCTTCGGGTTCGACTGGGAAGACTGGGGACGCCTCGACTTCACCGAGGCCGTGGCCCACGCGCGCGCGACGCTCGTGAACGATCCACGCCGCAGCTGGCTCACCGGCCATTCCATGGGCGGCCACGGCACCTGGCAGCTGGGCGCGCATTTCCCGAGCGAATTCGCGGCCATCGCCCCCAGCGCCGGCTGGATCAGCTTCGGCAGCTACACCGGCGCCACCAGCGCCGGCACCGCGTCCACCGATGACCCCGCCGCCGCCATGCTGATGCGCGCAGGCCGCGCGAGCGACACGCTGAGCATCAAGGAGAACTACCTCCAGCAGGGCGTCTACGTGCTGCACGGCGACGCCGACGACAACGTGCCCGTGGACGAGGCGCGCGAGATGTTCAAGCAGCTCGCCGCCATCAGCCACCCGGACTTCCAGTACTACGAGCGCCCCGGTGCCGGCCACTGGTGGGGCAACGAGTGCGTCGACTGGCCGCAGCTCACGCAGTTCCTCTTCCGCCACACGCTGCCCGAGGCGAAGGACGTGACGCGCGTGCGCTTCAAGACCGTCTCGCCGCAGGTGAGCCAGCGCAGCGCGTGGGTGCGCATCCTGCAGCAGGAGAAGCCGTTCGAGGTTTCGGGCGTGGACCTTTCGATGGACGCGGCCAAGCGCACCATCACGGGCACCACCGGCAACGTGACCACGCTGGAACTGCAGCCGCCGCTCGAACTGCCCGCGGCCGGAAAGCCTGCAGAGATCACCATCACGCTCGACGGCCAGTCCGTCACCGTGACGCCGAAGCGCGGAACGCCGTTCATCCGCCTGCGCCGCGAGCAAGGCGCGAAGGACAAGGCCATGTGGGCCCTCGACCCCGCCGGAAGCGACGGCAGCAAGCCCACGCCGATGCCGGCCGACGAGAAGAAGCCCGCCCGCGGAGGCCCGTTCAAGATGGCCTTCGCGCACGGCTTCGTGGCGGTGGTGGGCACGCAGGACGACGACGCCGCAGACGCGCTCCTCATGGCCAAGGCCCGCTACGACGCCGACCAGTGGTGGGTGCGCGGCAACGGCACCTTCGAGATCATCACCGACACCGCGTTCGACCCCAAGCAATACCTGACCCGCAACGTGGTGCTCTACGGCAACCATGACCAGAACGGCGCGTGGGCCAAGGTGCTCGGCGACACCGCGCCGGTCGACGTGCGCAACGGCGCGTTCGTGGGACCGACGTCACGGCACGGCGGCGACGACATCGCGGTGATGTTCGTGCACCCGCGCGCCGACTGCGACCAAGGCCAGGTGGGCGTGGTGGCCGCCACCGGCACGAAGGGCATGCGCGCCGCGATGCGCACGCCCATGTTCAGCGCCGGCGTCGGCATCCCCGACCTGGTGGCGTTCCGCGCAGCCATGCTCACCGACGGCGCCACGGGCGTGATCGAGGCGGGCTACTTCGGCAACGACTGGAGCGTGGACCGCGGGACGTGGATGCGGCGGTGAGTGAGCAAGCGCGAGCGGCCGCGTTTAGTCTGCAGTGAGCTTCAGCTGGCATACGGCCTCACGAGGGCGCCACGGACGGCCAGCAACATCGAAGTCCTTCGGGGCGGTGGTGAGCATCCACAGCATGCGCCACCGACACGGCACGGTCCGGCCGCCGTAACCGTCGGTCAGGTAGACGACCCCGTCGAACGGCTTGCCGTTGGCAAAGGAGATTGCGGGATCGAAGTCGGTTCCGCCTCCGCCCTCCGGCTGCCGCCGCATCGATCCCTTGTACTTCCAGACGCCGCCCTCGGGGATCTCCGCGTCGCATTCGATCACCGTCACATCGACGCCGAGCCTCCAGATGCCGTGGATCTCCGAGAAGAACGCCTCGACCTCTGCGTCGCCAATCGAGCCCGAGGTGTCGATCACCACCGCCAGCGACTGCTTCTGCCGGACACGGACCCCAGGCACCGTGCCGAATCGCTTCGATTCGGACATGATCGTGGGTTTCAGGTGCGTGACCGTCCCGGAGGCGCCGAAGATGCGCAGGACCGACCGCCAGTCGGTGCGGGCGCGGCGGGGCTTGGCGGCCTCGATTGCGCGCGCGAGTTCGCCCGGGATCCTCCCGTGCGCCTGAAGCGTCTCCCGCGCAGCTGCATTGACCAGTTCATTGGTCGACACGCGCACGTCCGATGGGGAAACATGCGGGGCGCTGCCCGAGGGCGCACCGTCCGCTCCGCCATCGACCGGCCAGAGCGTGTGGTTCCCGCGCCCCGCGGAATCCGCGCCCGAAGCGCCCCCAGGACGGCGCTTGCCCTCGCGCTCGGCCTGCTTCAGGCGGTCGTAGTGCGCCTCAGCCGTGGCCCCGCGCGAGAGGCCGAGGTCTTCGGGCATGTTCTCGATCAGGTACGCGCCCTCCGGGAGCCGATGCGCGCCCACGATCTCGTTGACCGCGAGGTCGGCGGCGATATTGAAGGTCTCGCGGTCAGGGATCGAGAGACTCCGCTCCAGGTGCCGAAGCACCACGTGCAGCACCTCGTGGATCAGCACTCCCTCCCGCGCGTGTGGACGATCCGCGAGCGAATCCCAGAATCGCGGGTTCACCAGGAGTGCCACACGCCCCCGGTCCATGGTGACCGCCATGGTGTCCACGTCATCCGAGACCTGCCGCCCCATGCGGATCAGGACGTGTGCATAGAACAGCCCGTCGCTCGAGGCGAGCAGCGTGCACACGGCCCGCTCCAGCTCGGCGCGGACCCGGATATCGGTGGCGCGGTCGATCACGTGTTCGCGTTGACGACCGCCCGCAGGCGGCGGTCGTCGAAGATGAAGGCGACGTGCGGACCTGCGGACTGCAGCTGGGTGAGCGCCGCGAAACGGAGGTCGCCGGGCATCCCCTTCCAGAGCAGGAGTTCCACCGTGTTCGCGCGCGCACGGTCGGACATTCCCGAAGCTGAGGCCTTAATGGACGAGACAACCCGGTCGAGCACCACCGAGAGGATGTCCGCGCGCATCGCGCCGTCACGGTTTCCGGTGAACTCCTCCAGCAGCGGCGCCACCTGGCGCTCGAAGTCGGTGGCCTCCAGGATCTGGTGCACCTGTGGAATCCGCCCCAGCTGCGAGCGGGCGAAGCCCACGAACGCGTCAGCGGCGGAATCGTCGATACACGCCCGGGCCAGGCAGTCGACCAGCTCGTGATCCGCCTCGAGGTTGCCGATCCCGCCGAGATGCATGAAAAAGTTCACCAGCGATCTCGGCGTGGTCCGCGCCGATCCCACCAGCTCCGGATACGCCATGACGAAGGCGATCCCGCGCTCGTCGACGCCCGCGCGCCGGGCCCAGTCCGCCCACGCACGATGGTCGAAGAGGAGCGTCACGTGCGACATGCGTGTCAGGACCGCGTCGTCGACGGGCGTCACCGAGTAGTCGCCGCCGTCGGGATTGGCGGTCAGGAAGATCTGCCAGCGCGGAGGCAGCGCCCAGCTCACCATTCGACGATCCTGCAGCAGCTGCATGATGCCACGGATGATGCGGCCGTCGGCGCGGTTGAAGTCGTCAAGCAGCAGGATGCCCTCCTCGCCCTGCCGGTGCATCTCGCGCGCCCAATCCGGCATGATGTAGATGGTGACGTCGTCCAGCGGGTCATGCGGCGTGTTGTTGACGTCCACCACCTTCGGCATGCCGGTGATGTCGCCCATTTCCTCGAACTGCGCGGGGTTGATCTGCACGAAACCGACGCCCTTCCGGGCGGCGAAGTCGCGCACCGATTGCGTCTTGCCGATGCCGTGACGACCCCAGATGCAGCATGGCACGGGCTCGTGGCCCTGCTTCATCCGTGACGCATTGCCGGCGTAGACGTGGTCGATGAATCGCTCGAAGCGCTTGCCAGTGAGCTTGGGGCCGAAGAGGACGTACTCGAAATCGGTGGACATGGTCTTGGTCTTTGGGTTTCGTGGATTCTTGGAATCTTGCCAATATTCCGAGGCATTCCCGCCTCAATCGTCACCGTCGGAATCAACATGGAGTGCGGGCATTGAATCCCTCAGCCAGGCGTGCAGTCGTTCCCAGCCGGGGCCGCTGCCGATCACCATGGTCTCGAGCCAGTGCATCTCCGCGATGGCGGGCGGCAGCTCCACATGATTCGCTCCCTTGAGATTCAGGGTCTTCAGCTTGCGACAACGGACAATAGACGGCGGAACACGGAGCAGGCACTTTCCTGAGATCTCCAGGTGCCGAAGGGCGCAACCCTCGGGAAGTTCGGGCAGCTCGATGCCGACCGTCGAATGGACCTGCAGCCGGCGGAGCGACGGCAGCGCAAGCACTGCGGGCGCGATGCGCCGAACTGGAGATTCCCGTATCTCGAGTGCGACGAGCTCGTGACAGGCTGCGAGCCATTCAGGAACATCCTCGATCGACGTGCCCGTCACGATCAGCGTTTGCAGCTCCGGCATCCGCTGCAGTACGTGCGGCAGCGCCACGAGCCCACGGCCGTCGATCCGGAGGGACCGCGCCTGGCACTTGGCGAGGTCGGCCGGGTACTGCCGCTCCGGCAGCCCCGGGAGCGTCAGGTTGGTAAGGTCACTGCATGTCCCGAGACCCGCGGGGATGGCGCCGAGGGAGGCGCATCCGAGCCCAAGCGTCTGGAGCCATGGGAATCCTCCCAGCGACCCGCATTCCACCAGGGGCGTGGAACCCAGCTCCATCCGGACAAGGTTTTCCGTGGTGGCCCCGGTGTCCCAGCGCTCGACCCGAGAGCCGGTCATGGTGACAGCAACGTCGCAGCGCACCTGGTCCATGCTGAACATGGGCGGCACCTCGCGGAAGCCCGTCCCGGTCAGGTCAACCTCCTGCGGTTCGACACTCGGGAATCGGTCGTGGTACCCCTGATGCACCGCTTCCTGGCGTTTCTCCGGCCATGTCGACCAGGCCTCACGATCCGAGGAGTGGACCTCTGACAGGCTGCCACAATCCCTGCACGACAGCGAATCGAGCGTGAGAATGCCGAGCAGGTTCTCGGGGATCGAACGGAGCCGAGGGCATTCATTCAGGGTGATCGAGTCGAACTTGAGCTCCATCAGTTCCGCAGGAAATGTCTCGATCAGCGTGCGTGAGGCAATCAGGGAAAGCGCGCCTCGCTCGGGCGATTCAAAGTCGCCCTGATACCTACCGAAATCAGGGGCATCCTGCTCCGCGTCGCCTGCTTCTTCCTCGCCCGCTTCGTCTTCCGTGTCGACTTCCTCTTCCCCGTCACCTTCTTCGACCTCGTCCGATTCTTCCTCCGAGTCGGTTTCGGCATCTTCCCCGGCATCTTCGACCCGCTGGTCCTCGATTTCGGGATCCTCGCCGTCGGGTACCGTCACGTCGTTCAGGGGGCGCGGCAGCGCCAGGAGCGGATTTCCGGAAATGTCCAGTGAGCCCGACGGGTAGACGATCGGCGGCATCGAGGAGAGTTCGTTGTCGCTCACGTCGATCCAGCGCAGGCGTCGGGCCGCGAACACGTCTGCTCCAATCTCCACGATCCCGTTGGAGCCCAGTGCGACGCCCTCGAGCAAGGGGAGCAACGAGAGCGGCACGTGGACCGACCGAATGCGATTTCCGTGGAGCCGCAATTCTTCGAGATGGTGCGCATTCTCAAGCCAGTCGGGCAGCGCAGTGATCTGGTTGTTATCGAGGTCGAGCTTCTCAATGGATCCAACGAAGTCTCCAAAGACCTCAGGCACCTGCTCCAGGAGGTTTCCGTCGAGATTGATCTGGTACGGAGCGACATTGATCTCCGCCACCGCCGTCAGGCCGGCATTGCAGGCGCGAAGGCTGCGGCACTCCGGAAGGTTCGCGAATGACCTCGGATGCAGCGGGCACTCCGAAAGGTCGATGGCGGAGACACGGTGGACGCCCCAGCTCTCCGGCAGGTCGGTGATCGGCGTGCCGCCCAAGTCGATTTCGAGCCTTTCGTACCGGTGATCATCGTTGCGCGCAGGCGCGGGAAGGTCCGGCAGCGCGACGAGGGGCGTACCGGAGAGGTCCACCGATTCCTTACCATCGAGCAGCCAGGCAGGGACCGAACGCACCGAGGTCCGCGCGAGGCTGATCCGCGGGCTGCAACGCAGGGCTTCGATGACCTCCGCGGGAAGCGAGCCGATGTCGTCGATCGGCATGTCGGACAGATCGAACTCCCAGCTCAAATCGCCGCGCGCCCGCGCGATCATGATGCCGCTTGCCTCCTCCCGCGTCAGCGGGCGGTCGGCTCCGGGAAGCAATCGCTCCCGTTCCTCGCGGAACAGCCCGGTGGGGCTCACCCACTTGTCGCCCACGGCATTCGGCCACAGCATCGCCAGCCCATCGCGGCCGTCCATGTGCCGCGCCGCGTCCACGAACGCCGTCCACGCGTCGTCCGGCAGCACGCGGACCACGGCATCGCGCAGCGGGCCGAGCGCGGGGATTGGATTCGCCTTCCCCCGGCCGGCAGCAGCGCGCGCCCGCAAGATGCCACGCGCAAGGCGACCGAGCCCCTTGGAATCCGCACACTCAAGCGCATCCGCCGCCATCTCGGTCACCTCGACCACCGGATGCTGCGAAACCACCGCCAACAGCACGGCCCGCCCACGTCCGTCCGCCAACAGGTCCGGAAGCGCGAACCGCAGGCTGACCAGCGCTGCCGCGGGGGCGGTCGCCGTCAGGTAGCGACGATTTCCGCCGCGGTGCGCATCGATCGCACCGCGAATCTCCGCCGACGATCTGACCGACACCCAATGCCCGGGCGATCGCTCGATGCGGTCGTCCGGACCCACAAGCCCGATACGCGCCATGCCCACGATCGTGGACGCGGTCAGCGGGCCCTCGATGCCACGGATACGGCTGTCGATGCGGTAGGTGCGTTGGTCGCTCATTGCTTGGCTCGTGGGCAGCGGTTCCCGCAGGTCAGCTCACGTCGGTGGCAGGCAACGCGCGCCGCAGGCGCGCGAGCGTCGCTGCATCGACATGCATGCCTACCTTGAGTTCGTGCAGCCACGTCATCGATTCCACGCTCGGAGGAAGCCCGCCGGACAGGCGGCAACCGATGGACAACGTCCGCAGGGACCTGCACCGCGCGATCGACTCGGGAATGCACACCCATCCATCGCCCTCGATCGAGATCGACTTCAATGGCCCACCGGGCGGCAGGTCGGGGAGCTCGAGCACGGTCTTCAGACCGCTGATGACCAGCTCGCGGATCGACGGCCCAGCAAGTGCCTCCGATGCGATGCTCCGAAGGGGACTTCCAGAGACGTTGAGCGTCTGGAGCCTCCTGCAGCGGCCGATCCAGCCAGGCAGTTCCTCCAGGGAAGTGTCTCCCACGGTCAGGTTCTCCAGCGCAGGGAGCGTCGCGATGAATCGCGGCAGCGACCGGATGCCGTGCCCCCGGATCGTCAGGTTCTCGAGCTTCGCGAGCGAGGAAAGATCCACCGGGCAGAGATCCGGATCGATGCCGTCGACCTCGAGCTGGGTGAGTTCCGTGCACTGTCCGAGGCCTGCGGGAAGCGCCGGCCCGGCGGAGGCGGGCAGGTCGAGGCAGGTCAGCCCCTCTACCGCCGAAAGGTCGATTGGACCCGCCAGCACCGACGAGGAGAGCACAAGCGATTCGATCCTGACGCGTTCCTTGCCCCTACCCTCGGCGAGCCCGCGGAGGTCCGCACAGTCGATCCGGAACGGCACCCGCATCTCCGTTGCGAACAGGTTCAGGCTGCGATCGAAGTCGAAGGGCTTCGCCGTGTCCATCCGCCCCAAGTGGCTGATCGAGCAACTCGAGATGTCGACCCGGAGGCTGACCGGCTCGTCCAGGTCTGCAAACCCTGACTTGAGCGACGCGAGCCGCGATTCCTTCCAGGACTCGAACGGACGACCGCCCTGCTCGATGCGAAGCAATGAGACGCATCCATCGCACTCGAGTGCCTGAAGGGTTGGCATGCCGAGTAGCCCGGCCGGCAGGCTCGCGATCCGCCGGCAGTTGGAAAGGTTGACCCCCTGCAGCTTGCGCTTCAGGAGCGATGGCTCGAACTCCGAGATGAGCGTCTCCGAGGCGTTGAGCGTCAGCGACCGGCCAAGGGGATCCCACTGGTCCTCGTCGCCGGATTCCTCCTCGTCGTTATCAGCATCGTCGTCATCGGACTCTTCGCCATCAAAGCCATCACTTCCCGATCCATCGTCCTGGCCAAAGCGTTCGGCCTCCACATCGGAGGATTCAACTTCGCTTTCGGCCTCGTCATCCGTATGAAGATCCTCGATGAGGACGTCGTCCGTGCACAGCAATGTCGTCCGCAGCAGCCCCTCTTCGAGATCGCGCGGCAGTTTCAGGAGAGGATTGCCGGAAACATCAAGTTCATCGACCGGGTAACGCATGTCCGGCAGGTGCGACAGCCGATTCCCCGAGAGGTACACGGAGTCCATCTGGGAAGCAGCGAAGACGGAAGAACCGACGGTCTCCAAGCGGTTTTCATTGAGGTAGACACGCTTCAGCTCCGGAAGTTCCGAGAGGGGCTGCTCGACCCGCACGATGAGGTTGGTCCGCAGGTCGAGGCTTGTCAGGGCGACCGCCTCCATGATCCAGTCCGGGATCTCCTCGATGCGGTTGTCACCCAGATCGAGCACCTGCACCGACTCGATCCCATCCCGCAGTGCAGGCGGGAACTCGGACAGGACGTTGCCGGAGAGGTTGATGTTGGCTGGGCAGGACGAGATCGACGTCAACTCCCGCAGCCCGGCGCTGGCGGCACGCAGCGTGCTGCAACGCGGCATGTGGGCCAGGGCATCGGCGCCAAGCGGGCAGGTCGAAACGTCGATCGAGTCGAACTCGCAGGCGCTCCACGAGGCCGGGAAACCACGGACCATCGTCCCGCTCAGGTCGATGGAGCAACCTTCGCCGTCGTCACGAGCTCCGGGGATCATTGACAACTCGGGGAGTTCCTCGAGCGGCGAGTTGGCCAGGTTGACCTGCGTCTTGTTGTTGAGGATCCAGGAAGGAATCCGCCTGAGCCGGGTGTCCGAGAGATCCACCTCGGCTGTGGCACGCAGAGCCCTGCGGATGTCCGGCGGAAGTGAGTCCAGGTCCGCGATGTCGCTGTGCGAGAGGTCGATTGCGCTCGGCATTTCGCCCTCGTCGGAGGCCGCGATCTCCCGGCGCACCGATGCGATGAGGTCGTCGATCCCACGCCGGGGCGAAGGCGGATCGAAGACGACGGTTCGTTCGCCGGCCATGGCGCGGGCCGGATCGATCCATGCGCCGCCGGCGGCGTTCGGCCAGAGCGCGGTCAAACCATCGCGGGCATCGATGCAGCGTGCAACCTGCACGAAGGCATCCCATGCTTCCGGCGGCAAGGACGAACTGATGCACTTCCGCAGACGATCGCCATCCCAGTTGTTGGTCTGGCCGGGATCCCATTCGCGTCGCGCGGCGGCGATCTCCCGGGCGAGCACGGCAAAGGACGCGGCCGCGCGCGTCACCAGCGCCTCGCAGGCGAAGCCCATCACCGGCTCGGACGGATGCTGGGCCACGATGGCCAGCAGCTCGGCACAGCCGCGTTCGGTCTGGAGCAGTTCAACCACGGCGAACCGCAGCGACACCGATGCCGCAGCCGACGAAGTGGCGCGCAGGTACAGGCGCTCCGCCCTGCGTGCCTCGATCTCCTTCCGAAGTTCCCGGGAAGATTCCACCGGCACCCAGCGACCGGCCTCGCGCTCGATGCGGTCGCCCTGACGCACCAGGTCCGCCCGGGCCATGGAGATGAGCGCCGCGGCCGTGAACGGCCCCTCGATTCCTCGGGTGCGGCTCTCGATGCGGTAGGTACGCGGTGCAGGCATGGCCACTCCTCGGAAAGAACCGGAATCCCGGATGAACGGGCAATCTACCCGTTGCCCGCGGCACGAACGCGCTCGATCAGCTCGTCCACGCCCGGCACATCACCCCACCGCCGGGCCGCCCGACCGAGCGGAAGCGCCCGACAGGCCGCCGCGTGACGGGCGCCCTCCACCGGGTCCCCGAGCCCCTGCCAGGCCTGCGAGGCAACCGCGTGCGCCAGCACGAGCGCCTCCGGCGGCGTGGGCGCTCCCGGGGGACCGATCACCGAATCCGCGGCCTCCGCGGCAACGGCGGCCGACCACGGCAACGCCCGGGCTGCCGCCAGCGACGCCATGCAGGAGACCGCCCGATCGCCGGTGCCAAGTCGCTCGAGCAATGCCGCCGCGCACGTGATCGCCAGTGCCGCAACTGCGGGCGGAGTGCAGGCATCGCCCTCCACCGAGCAGCCCTCCAGGGACCTGCGCAACAGCTTCGACAGGCACCGCGACGCTCGCCGGGAGCCCGTGGACACGCACTGCGCCGTGGCAGCCGCCACCAAGGGCTGCACCGCGTTCGCGGTCTCCGGAGCCCGGAAGTCCGGATCCAGCGCGAGCACGTGCTCCAGCGATCCACGGATGACCCCGAACCGCGGCGGCGCTCCGCGCGCGCACAGGGTCACGGCACCGCGCGAAACCACGTCACGAACGGATGCGATCGCGGCGCGCCGTGCCGTACGGTCAAGCCACGAACCGTCGCGGGCGCGGCGCATGAGTTCGCGGAGTGCATCCCGACCGACCTCGAAGCCAGCCACATCCCCGGATTCGGCAGCCGCAAGCATCACCACACCCCAAAGCCTGACCATGGGCGCTACGTCGGCGGCCGAAATGCCGCGGCCCTCCATGGACTGCAGCAGCCGGGCGGCGGCGGCGGGGCCGAGGTCCACTGGCTCGGTCACGTGCCCGGCGGCTGGTCTTCGCACCAGTCGTCGTCGAGGTCGACGCTGTCGTCCGACAGCAGGTCGTCGATCGTTTCGTCGGACGGGAGGAGGTCGTCCGTGTCCACGGCTTCGTCAATCAACTCCCCGCTCGCGATCTCAGCGCTATCCACAACAGCAACCTCGCCAATGTCGTCGAACGTGAGCTCCAACGACTCTTCGAGCTCGCCTTCGAACAGCGAGAATCCCTCTTCCTCAACCGGGGCTGGCAAGGAAGAATCGGTGATTACAGGAGTCTCCTCAAACGTCTTGGCCGGCCGGCCGTCCAAGCGTGCTGCCTCAGCATTCGCCGACATTCCCTGAGGGGGTGCTTGTTCGGAAGTCAGCGCCCCCGGAATCGAGCGCAGCCACTCCGCCATCGGCGTCACGCCCTTCGCACAGATCTCCGAGAGCCGAGCCCGCCACCGGATCCCCAATCCCGGTGCGACCAAATCAAGCGCAGATGCCATCCGGTCCAAAGCTGCCGCCGAAGGCACAAGTACGTCCGGCCCACCAGCCTGGGCCCTTCGGGCAGCCTGGCGCCAAGCAGCATCGACCCCGGCGTTGGCCAGCCCCGCCTGCCGCGCGAACACCTCGCTCGACTCTCCTTCCCGAACTGCACCAGCCTTGATCGACACCGCAAGAGCAGCGGCGACCGCGTGAACAATTTGCTCCTGACCGGAACCAATGGACATTCTTCCAGTATATACCCGATTCATTACCTAAACTCTCACCGTGGCATCAGCGCCAAAATCAGGAGCTTCCGCTCGAGACGTTGGTGGTGATCCCGACACCGTCGCTGCTCTGACTGTGCTCCTCTGGCTGGGGCGAACCGATGGACCGCTGAACGGTTCTGAACTCGCCACGATCGCGCGAATATCCTCAGCCAACGCCGCAGGGATCCACGCGTTCGCTCACGCTATCGATCGGGCGGCCGAGATCACGTTCGAGGAACTGCGCATCGCTTTCGAACGACTGATTGCGTCGCCGAGCACGCGGAGGAGGTCGCTACTCCGAGCAGCAGTCAGAGTCGCGATCGCGGACGGCGAACTCACTGCTGCAGAAGACCAAGCCCTGCGGTTGGTTGCGGACGCTTGTGCCGGAGGGGTTGACGGCGAGAGGTCGCTAGCCTCCGAATTGGCGACACTCGGACGGAGGCTGGCACCCCCCAGCGATCTGTCGAGCCCGGAATGGTGGTCAGCGCGCGCCCCGCAGGGCCCGCGCGCACGACCAGCCAGCGGATGGCCGATCGAGTCTACGCGCGCCTTCCGTGAGGTCCAAGACCTCGCACTTCTTGGGCTCGGTCCAGGCGCCGATGCTGCCGCAGTACGCGCAGCATTCCGCAGAGTGTCCCTTCTGTTGCACCCCGATCGACTCCAGGACGTAGACGACAAGACACGCTCGCAGGCCGCGCGCGACTTCCAGTCCGCGCGAGAGGCATACGAACGCCTGACAGAGGCATGAAGTAGGAGCAGGACGCCGATGACAGGCCCAATTGACCTCTATGCACGACTTGGTCTCACGGGACCACTCGGACGCCAAGACGTACTCAATGCGCTGGACAGTCGCGATACCGATCCCGTCGCGCGCAGAGCCGCCGCATTCATCCTCTGCGACGAATCGCGCAGGCAACAGCACGATGACTGGTGGCGAACAATGTCGACCGTATCGCTATTGCGATCCCAACTCAGCCTCAACGCATCGGTGCTCTGGACCCGCCATCCAGTCGGAGACTTCTCGAGGATCGCCCCAACAGAACAGCGGATCAGGGAAGCAACGCCGCGTGGACCACTTACTGCGATCCACGCGGCAGATTGATGAACAACACCAATGGCGACTCAGCGGGACTTGGCCAGATGGTCAAGCCACGCAACGAAGTCGTCGAACGTCACTGCGAAGTTCGGCTGAACGAACGCCTTGGCGAGATTGGTCTCGATCGCAGCCTGCACATCCTGGCGGCTGAGCCAGTCGACGACGTTGCGAACTTCACGGGGAGCGTCAACCACGATCGCGCCCTGTCCAGTCTGGCCCAGGTTGACAACTTGGTCGCCACAGGCCAGGAGCACCTCACCGGCAGGAGACAACTGCAACATTCCCATGCCGCCGTCGGAAACCAACTGCGCGAGCTGCCCGGGGTTGTGGATCAGGCGAGCAGCACCCTGGATCTTGAGGTTCCGCGCCGATGGATCCCGCGCAGCCAATGCTCGGGACAGCAGCAGGGCCAACAGAACCTGACCACCGGAAGTTGCGGAGACCACCGACGAGCGTCCATCGAGGTCAGCGTGGGACACGGCACGCTCGTGCGCAGACGGGTTGGCACCGAGCAACGCCCGAACCAACGAACACTGATCCGAAGCAGACACGGAGAAACGCCGCGGAAGCTCCTTCAGGCGCGATGCAAGCACATGGAACACGCTGCGGCGCTGCGAGTCGTTACCGTCGACCCGAAGCGCCTTAATGCGTCGTAGGGCATCGATGATGTCGACGGTGCCAGAGATCGAGTCCGCATCCCCTCGGGGGCGCAGCGACCGCATCAGTGCGAAGATCGCCGCATCATCGACTGCTGCTGAAGCCTGCTGGGGGCTGAGATCGGCAACCATTCTGAACCGGTCGACACCCGAGTCCGCGGTGAACATCCAGTTCACGGCTTCGGCGGTCAGGCCACCCCAGACGTCAGGGTGCTCCGACGCGAACTGCACGAAGCGCAGGTAATGGGGATTGATGATGCCGACGTTCGCCACCGTTCGCGGCATGCCCTTATGGTTCACGCGGTCGTGGCCGAAACGGAACACGTCCGCCGAGACCTTGCCGCCGCTTTCCTGCTTCATCGCCGGCAGAACCGCTCCGGAAACAAACCACACGGAGAATGCGTAGCGGGATTGATCCGAACAATCGAAAGCCTCGATGAGCACCGACGTACCGTCTCCGTCTTCGATTCCCACCGAAGACCCGGCGGACATCAGCGCGCGGGCAACCTCGGTGTTGCCTGATGCAACCGCGTGGTGGATCGCGCGCCAACCGCGGCTGTCGCGTGCATCAAGCCTTCCAAGACCAAGCGCCTCGCGCGACGCGAGGAGAGCATTGAATCCCTCCATGCGGTGCTCACATTCGTTGGACGCAGAACGGGCGGCTCCCATCAAGGCAGTGACGCCATCCGCCGTCGAGCGGCTGAAAAGAAGAGCATCGCGCACTTCTGGTTCGACGGCCGGCCTGGTCAGTGACGCCAGAGCCTGCTTGCAGCACGCTGCCGCGAGTGCGAATCCTGAGGTACGACCAATAACGTCGGGCTCGACGGCCCAGAGCTGCCTAAGCAGAGCCGGCCCAGTCTTGGCGACGTCCGCAAGTGCGACCAGCGCCTCCCGCGCTGATACCTTTCCAGTTCCCGCCAGGTAGCAGATTGCGTGTGCTACGGGCACACGGAAGATGCCATGCAACTCACGCGGACGGGAACGAGCCTCCCCGATCAGCTCTTCCGAACTCATCGTCGCAAGCGCTCCGAACGTCGCCAACTCGCCACCGGACGCCCCGCCGTCAAAGACGGCGGGGGTCGCCCATGAGGCGAAATCGCGACGGCACGGGTCGTCGGCCGCGACGCCCACGAACAGCGGGACGACGTCGCTCACGATCTTGGAGAGGTCGAATTCCCGGTGAAAATTGGCACGAAGGATGCGGCGGAACTCGCGGTGACCCCCGTCCTTGATCGAAGCGACAAGCGGAAGCGCCGCGGCGTCGAATCCAGACTGGCGCTCGGCGAAGAAGTTCTTTCGCGCCTTGATCGCCGGATCACCCTCACCGTACGAACGCAGCAGATACCCAGCAGCCCGAGCAATGAACTCCTGGCTGAACACCTCCGACGCCAGATCTGACTCCTCGTCGTCCAATGCGCCGGCAATTTCCACCAGTTGCTCGAGAAATGCCGCGGGCGCTACAGAGTCCATCGATGGCGAGAACGTATCCACCTCCATCTGAGCCATCAGTCGCAACGCACGAACACGTTTCTCATCGGATCCCGCACGCTCAAGCAATGGAGAGATGCGGCCCTCGGGCGCGCGTTCAAATCCGAATCGATACGCCTCGCGCTCGTCCTGATTGTGACCGATCGGGAAGAGGAGGTCCAGGACGCGGGTCTGA
>Ga0209400_1001618_pt1 | contig 17786 bp, 17 predicted proteins | sample M_130807_EF_Meta_FD_187313 | JGI IMG/M metagenome (GOLD analysis project Ga0209400, IMG submission 187313) | Freshwater microbial communities from Lake Montjoie, Canada to study carbon cycling - M_130807_EF_MetaG (SPAdes) (version 2) | ecosystem: Environmental > Aquatic > Freshwater > Lake... | reverse complement strand
TGGTTTTATTTGTTTTATTGGTTTTATTTTTATTTGCTTTAATTTCATTAATATAATTAAAACGTTTATATATTTTATGTAAATATTTATTATTCAACATTTTCACTGGTTGCATATTTTTTTCTACATCTTTTATTATTACTCTTAATTTTGGTAAATAATTTTTTGGCAAGTTATTAATATATATTACATTTTCACTATTATTTCTATCTCTAAAATATACAAATTCTTTATTTGTGATATTCATAAACAATTGTGCTGTGGTAGAAATTACATTACTATTATTATCCATGTTAATTTTATTTAAAATTAATTTTTTATCTCTATAAGAATGAAAACGCGGGTCAATATTTACATAATTCTTGTTAAAAACACTAGATAATACATTATATAAATTATTATCATTACATTCTATATTAACTTTTTTTAGTAAATACACCAATTCATTTTTTACTAATTTTCTTCGTAGAAAAGTTGATACGGCTTTTATACCTTGTGTATAACCATATTCTTTTAAATGAATACCATGATTAGTAAATACTGCATATTTTTGTCTAGAATCAATAGGTTCTAAAAAATAATTATTTTCTTTATCATTCTCTAAATGATATATATTATTATTAAATGCAATTAACGAATGACCTTCTAGTACATATAATTTATCTTTATTTTCTAGTAATTCTTTAAAAAAACTATTTTTATTTGTTTCTGTAATGGCATTATACATTACATTTTTTTTAAATACATATTTTTTATAAATTTTTGAAGTTTTATGTAGATGTTTTTTTTCATTGGACAGTGTAGAATTTACTATTCCTGTACCCATTTCATTCATTCCTTCAACCCATCCATGTTTACTATCTTTTATATAAACAACCTCTATTCCATTTATAATTTCATGATAAATTTTTATTTCTGGTTTATAATATCTATCTCTGTTTTTCGCTAATATAATTTGACCATTTATATTGATATAAAATATTACACACATATTATAATAATAGTAATTTATATATTATTATATAATTGTATAATAATATAAAATATTCATAAATAAAATATTCATAAATAAAATATTCAGAATAAAATATCAAATATAATTGTAATATACTTTTCTGAACTTTTCCATATATTTATCTTTTAATATATGATGTTTTAAATAATAACTATTTATTTGATCTTCCAACATATGTACTATAAAAAATAAACTATACACTCCACATTCAGTATTTCCATATTGATGTTCTACAGGATGATTTTGATCAAATTCAAAATTTATTCTTTTATTTATAGGTAATGATTTACCCTGTTCTATTACAGTTTTAACAAATTTTTCTATTTGCTGAGGTATTTTCTCTCCAGCACTGTCGAAATAAAATATTTTCTTTGTTTTAATATTTATAAATAATGAAACCCAATGAGATCCTCCTTTATAATGAGGATCTAAATTAAAAATTATACCTATTTTTTTTATTCCAGATTTAATCTCATTTTGTATATTAAAATTACATAATTCGTCCCATACACATTCACCATGTAACATGTGTGTATCATAATCTATTGGGGATGGTCCAATAAAATTAAAACATTTATATGCCTCTTCATATTGTTTCATTACATTTAAAATGTCCACACTAGACAACCATTTATTTGGATTTTTTTTCCAAGATTTTGGATATTCTGGTGCAAACGATTTTGATAATTCATCTTTTAAAAATGTATCATCATTTATAAAGTTTTGTTTAATCCAACATGATTCTTTATTACACGTATTTTTCATATAAAAATGTAATTTCTCTCTAATTTCAATAGGATCAGTTGTTTTAATAATAACGTCTGGATGTCTTGCATTCCAAAGATTCCGTAGTCTTAACAATGCATCATCTGATAAACAACTATCTTTGTTTGTTTTTCTCCCATTTTTTCCATCCAATTTAGATATTGGACTACATTGTTCTTTTTTTATTTCTTCTTTTAAATATTTATAACTCACATTACGTTGTTTTACATTATTGTATTTACTATGACCCATCTTTATTTTATTCTTTTTTGTCTGATAATTTTTGTTTTTTTTTAATTTTTTCTTTACATTTTTCCTTGTATTTATCATTTGTATTAATTGGTATTAGTTCTTTATATATAATATTATTTTTATTTTCAATAATATTTTCATTTACAACATTATCTAAATTATTTGTAGTTTGTGTGAAATGTAATCCTTTTGTTTTTAATTCAGGATCATGTAAATTAATTTTTTTCTTATGTGGAATTATTTTGTTAATTTGTTCGGTAGAATTTTGTATTTTTAATTCTATAGGTGTACGTTTTACAAACGAATCTATAAAATTTTTCTTTTTAAATATTTTACGCATCATCAATCCATTTATTTCTTTATTAAAAACATTATTATCTATATTATCATGAATGTTTTCTGTAGATAAAATATTATCAAAATCTAAATTTTTATAGTCATCTTGTATTATATCACATTTATCTTGTGCCTTTAAATAATTAATACATGTTTTGATAAAAACATCAAATGTTGTTTTTATATCTGGAAAAAATAATTCATTGTTTTCATAATTATCATTATTAATTTCTAATGTTTCTTCGTTACTCGTATTGAGATATTTTTCACTCTTCTCTCTACCATCGTCATTTATTAGTAGTTTTACAATATTCATAATTCTTTTTTTATAAAATTTCTTTTCTTTATTCTTGTATATTTTTTTATAGTGTTTACCATTAAATATATTATTTTTAGTTGTTTGTGATGATGTATCTTTGGAATCATTTTGATAATCCAAATTTGTTAAATATTTCAAAGTAATTTGATTTAAATATTCATCTTCTTTGTTTTCTTTGTTTTCTTTGTTTTCTAAATTACTTGACATTAAAATTAATGATAAATAATATATATTATATGGTTTGTACATATATTATTTATGAACATATTACAAATATCATTATATTGTATATTGTATATTGTATATTTTTAAGTACATGGTGTATTCATAGAACGTATTTCTACACGTGTGCAATTATTAAAAGTATTTTTTGCTAAATTATCCTTGTTAGGATTAAAATCACTAAATTGATTTTCATTAAATAAATAAGGAAAGTTTTGATTTACAACATTTTTTTGTGTTATATTTGAATTTAAAATCATATTATAATGGTATAAATCACTTTTACTTGATGGAACATATTCCGATTGTGGACATTTTTGTAATGCATATATTTGATTTCTTAATTGACTTTCTGTATTAATATTTTGCATATATCCAGAAAATGGAGCCATGTTATTACCTGGATAAAACATGTAATTACTGTTGTATACTGGTAATTGTTCCATTATTACATTTGTAGGTGCTCTTGGGTCTACAATTGGCAAAAATGAATATTTTGTAGATACAGGTCTAACATTTATGTATGACTGTAATAAATTCGATGGAATATTTCTATCGTATATTTTTCTATTCATATTATTTTGTATTTCTGCCGAACATTCTGTTTTATTTATATTATCCATTTTATATTATAATGTTATTATTTATTATTGGTTAAGATAAAACAATAAGAATATGAATATAAAGATATATATATTAATATTTATAATATTATCAATATTATTACTTATATTATGTGTGGTATATTTTCATTATTAAACAATGATTCTCAATATAGCAATCAATACATAATTGACAACTTTAATAAAGGAATAGGTAGAGGTCCTGAATTCTCTAAATTGGAGCGTATAGGTTTAAAACAAATAATGGGTTTTCATAGATTAGCAATAAATGGTTTGAATTCGAAATCAAATCAACCGTTGATAATGGATGATATTACACTTATATGTAACGGTGAAATTTATAATTATAAAGAATTATATGAGATGATGGATGTAGTTCCTACAACGGATTCTGATTGTGAAGTTATTATTCATTTATATAAAAAATATGGAATTGATCATACATTGCAAATGTTAGACGGCGTTTTTGCATTTATATTATGTGATTATGATGTTACAAATGATTATGCAAAAACTTATATAGCACGTGATCCTTATGGAGTTAGACCTCTATATATGCTTTATCGGGATAATGATTTATCAGAAAAATTGAGTAAATTAAAAGATAATTTGATGAATAGTATGATGAATGAAGAGTTGATTGATGGTTCTAATAATACAATCAATATTGAAATAGGAAGTGATATATATAGTAAGAATAGTAAATTACTTGGATTTGCATCTGAAATTAAAATGTTACATGGGTTTAAAGGTGATAAATTTTCAATAGAACATTTTGAACCTGGAACTTATATTCAATATGTTTTACCACACGTTGTTTCAGCTGATTGGATTTTTTTCAAAAAAGAAAGATTCCATAATACTGGTTTTAATAGTGTCATGTATAATATGATAGATATAAAAAATAAAAAAGATATGAATGTAATTTATAATAATATTCAATATTATTTTACAAATGCAGTAAAAAAACGCTGTTATATAACAGAAAGACCTATTGCTTGTTTATTATCAGGAGGTTTAGATAGTAGTTTAGTTACGGCATTAGTAAATGAATATCATAAAGAAATTTCAGATAAACCATTAGAAACATATAGTATTGGTTTAGAGGGTTCAGAAGATTTAAAACACGCAAAAATAGTAGCGGATTATTTAAAAACAAAACATACTGAAATAGTAATAAAAGAGGAAGATTTTATTAATGCAATTAATGAAGTAATATATAGTATAGAATCATATGATACGACAACTGTAAGAGCTAGTATAGGTAATTATTTACTAGGAAAACATATTTCAGAAAACAGTAATGCAAAAGTAATATTTAATGGTGATGGATCAGATGAATTATGTGGTGGATATTTATATATGTATGAATGTCCTGATGAAATTGAATTTGATAAAGAAACGAGAAGATTATTAAAAGACATACATGCATTTGATGTATTACGTTCTGATAAGTGTATTTCGAGTCATGGATTAGAACCAAGAACACCATTTTTAGATAGATCATGGGTTCAATATTATTTATCTATTCATCCTAATATTCGTTTTCATGCTAAAAATAAAAAATGTGAAAAATATTTATTACGAACCGCGTTTTCAAAAGAACAATTTAAAAATAAAGAAGGCGATCCATTATTACCCGATGAAATTATTTGGCGAACAAAAGAAGCATTTAGTGATGGTGTAAGTAAGTCTTCACGTTCATTATATGAAATTATACAAGAATACATATATAATACTATTGATGAGGAAAAACGAAATAATAAAAATATTATAATTTCCAAACCTGATATTGAAAAAAGATATTATAGATTAATATTTAATGCATATTATAAAGATGTAAACAATATTATACCACATTATTGGATGCCAAAATATGTCGATGCTAGTGATGCTAGTGCACGTACATTAAATATATATTCTAAATTAAATGATAAAAATTCATTAGTTGAAAAGAAAATTAAAAGCAAAAGCAATACTAAAAAGAGTGTCGAAAAAATCGAAAAATTTGATGAAAAAACAAGTGATTGTGAAACTATAAGTGTAAATTAAAAATGATTGAAAAATAAAAATAACTGTATTATATAAAATACTTATTTTTATCGATATTTATATGAGGTCATTTGATTTAGATAAATTGCAAGACCGAACACTAGACATTATATTTATAGTAACATATCTATTATATATAGCTATAGCATTTGGTGTATACTTTGTTTCACCCAAATATATTACATTTATTCATGGATTCATAAAATTATATGTATGTGCGTTTTTAATATATAGATTTAATCCATTTAATACTGCTAAATGTAATCATTTAGATAAACGTATAGCTTTTACTGCAGGATTTTTCTTATTATCAACTACTATTTTTGATAAGATATTTGAAAATATTATAACCAAAGCAAAAACACATATCGAGAATATAAGGAAAAAAATAGATAAATATATACAAAAAATATAATATTTGTAAATGTTTAATTTTTTGATTGTTTCATTGTTTTGTTATTATTCATAATGTATTTTTTTGTATTTCGTATATTTTTACTATGTTTTAAGTGTTTTAACTCTTTCTTATTATTTTTGCTATTTTTGATAATAATATCATCTTTATTGTCTACCTGTTTCCAGTCATTATCAAAAAATGTTTGTAAATGTAACATAATTTTTTTACTTATTATTTTATCCAATTCATAATCTTTTTCATTCTTTTTAGAATAAACAAAATTATATTTATTTATATAATTATTCATAAATTCGGTAAAATCATTTATATTGGACAATTTATTACCATATTTAGAATTAATAAATCGTTCAATCATTACATGAAATGATAAATTATATATGTAAGGATTTAGTTTTATATAATAAACATTATCATCTACCATATTCGAATAATATACATCATCTATAAAACATATTTCAGAATTTGATGGTATTTTTGTACAATTAAAAAAATCACTTATTAATTTATTATTACTAGATCTACAAAATTCTATTATTTTACCGTTTACTTTAAATGCTCTGATTATTTTATCAAATAGTTTGTACTTTATCTTATTATGAAAATAATTAATCACATTACTAACCCATTCTTTTGGAGCATGATTATTTGTGTATATCATTATTTGTTTACATTTTTTTCTCTCTTTTTTATGTTTTAAATAATTTAATATAGGAATTATATTTACTCTCAAAAATTCTGGATATATATCAATTAATGAATTAAATAATTCTTGTTGGTTTTGTTGGTTTTGTTGGTTTTGTTGGTTTTGTTGTAATTGAATAGTTGAATAATATGCATTTAATGCATCCCAAAAAATCCCTAATTGTGTAAAATATCCTAATGTTTCATCTACATCAAATACTACAATTTTTTCAGGTTTAGATAAAGACATATATTAATAATATATTTTTAGAATTACAAAATATATAATATTTTATATATATATTAATTGATATATATATATATAAAATATCAATTTATTTTATTAATTTAAATGAGGTATAATATTACTAAAAAAGATTATATTAAAGTTTTAAATTATTATAATGAACCTATTCCTGATAATAATAAACAATTAAAAGAAAAAGCTGAATCTATTTTAAATAAAAAATTGTGTAGTTGTATAAAAAAAGTTAATAATCAGACCAATGATGAATTTAGATCAATCGGTATTTGCACTAAAACTATTTTTAATACACGCAACATGAAAAGAGGAAAATTTACATGTAAAAAAAACAAGAAACAACGATTTAAATTTACTAAAACAAAAAAAAATATATCATTTACATCAACATCAAAAAAATAATATGTCGACCTATTATAATATACAAATTATTATTACAATATATGAATAATGTTTATGATTTTATTATTATTGGAAGTGGAATCGCTGGATTATATAGTGCATACAAAATTTTACACGAGTCACCACAGTGCTCTATTTTAATTTTGGAGAGAAATAAACGGGCATGGTTAGGTGGTAGAACTAGTAATGAAGAATTTTATGGTGCTACTATTGTTACGGGGGCTGGAATAGGTAGACAGAAAAAAGACAAATTATTATTGAGTTTATTAAAACAATTAAATATTCCACATCATGCGTATACTGTAAATAAAAAATATGCACCTAGCGTTGTCAATATAGATGTAAATAAAATTATATCTTATTTAAAAAAAGAATATAATAAAACACCGTTTTTGTATAAAAACAAGACATTTCGTGAATTCGCTCTTGATTTATTAGGTGAAAAAACTTACAACGATTTTATAACTTCTACAGGATATACTGATTATGAAAACGCCGACATACATGATACGTTGTATTATTATGGGATGGATGACAATTCTAATAAATTGGATGCTTTTTTTGTTTCATGGAAACAGTTAGTAGATACAATTATTGATAAATTATTAAAATATAACGTAGATATTAAATCGTCATCGAATGTAATTCAGTTTAATCGATTAGATGAATGTAAAAGCAGTTGTGGTTACATCGTTGCATGTGAAAATGGTATAAAATATAAATGCATAAAAGTTATTGTTGCAACTACTATAAGTAGCATTCAAAAATTATTACCAATAAATAAATATCCTATTTATAAACAAATACATGGTCAACCATTTCTTCGTTTATATGGTAAATTTTCTGGAAAATCTGCAATCATTATGAAAAATGCAGTAAAATCATATACTGTTGTTTCTGGACCATTGTATAAAATTATTCCTATTAATACATCCAAAGGTGTTTATATGATTGCATACAATGATAATAATGCAACTGTCTATTTAAAGAATCATTTAAATAATACAATTGCTAATAGAAAATTATTTGCTAGGTTATTAGAAAAATCATTGTGTTTACCTTTTGAAAGTTTGAAGTTGGACGCTATTATTGATTTTTATTGGCCAATTGGAACACATTACTACGAACCATTGTCTGGTTATAAAAATAGAATAGAGTTTATTAGAAATGCACAACATCCTATGAGTGGAGTTGTTGTTGTAGGAGAAGTAGTTGCAATCGATCAAGGCTGGGTAGAGGGCGCATTAGATAGTGTAGAATTAGCAGTCACTAAAAAATGGATACGTGAAAAATGTTGATATATACTTAAACATAAAATATACTTAAACATAATGTATCGTTGTTATATATTATGAAATTTATAACAACACTCATTAAAAAAATAGTATCGAATGATTTACCAAAGACATTGGGTAGATGGAATATAGATTATTGTAATAAAAAAATAAATAATAAAATAGATTTATCGAATGAAGATCATTGTGGACCATGTGGACAATATGCATTAACAAAACTAGATTTGAAAAACAAAAATAAAAGTGAAGTTACTTTAGAGAAGACAAAATAATATTATAAATATTATTTTATAATATTATATTATTATTATATTATTATTATATTATTATATAAAATGACATCTGTATTTTATAATGTATTTACTGATGAAGAAATTCATTATTTAGAGCAACTACCAGAAGTTATTGCAGCAAAAGAGAGACTTAATAAAACATTCACATCCACCTCCAGTGTAATATATTTTAATATAAAACTCACTGAACAATTGAAAAACTCACTAACTAGCTGTTTTGGTTTAGATTTTTCAAGTGTATCTGAAATACCTATGCGATGGATTAAAGGCGATACGTCTCCTCACATTGATGTTGGACCTACAAAATTTGAAAATACATATTTAGCATATATTAATAATAGTGATGGTGAATTTGTTATTGACGATTCTTCTTATCCTATTACAGCAAACACTGCGTTTAAATTCAATGAAGGTCTTTTACATAAGACTACCAATACTGGGGAAGTTCCTCGTCTTTTACTAGGTCCAATGAATGAATTAATAAATCCTGTTGGTTCTTCTCTCACATATTTTCCGAGTGAAGCAGATGCACTTGCATATACAAATCCATTAGGGGGTAATTATAGTTATACAGTAGGAGATGGAGGTCCATATGGTCCACCACCAGGATATACATATTGGAAAATAGCTTCTAATAGTAGTGGACCATCATCACAAAGTCTTATTTATGCAAATGGTGATGTATTATTTTCACCAGGTACATATAATTTGTATCCTGCACCACCATGTTTTCTAGAAGGTTCAAAGATTCTATCTTTAGTAGATGACAAAGAAACATATGTCCCTATTGAAAACTTACGCAAAGGAGATTTAATAAAAACTAGTCGTGATGGATACAAAAAGATAGAGATTATAGGAAAAGGCGAAATTGTAAATGCAGGAAATAATGTAGATTCTGAAGATCGTTTATATAAGTGTTCTACTGATAATTATCCTGAATTAACAGAAGATTTATATATAACTGGCTATCACTCTATTCTTGTAGATACGCTTACCGATATTCAACGCGAAAAAACACTTAAACATATGGACAAGGTTTTTGTAACCGATAAAAAATATCGTCTTATTGCTTGTCTAGATGAACGTGCTGAACCATTTACTTCGGAAGGTAAATTTACAATTTGGCATATTGCACTTGAAAATATGGATGAAAAAATGAATTATGGTATATATGCCAATGGAGGTTTACTTGTTGAGAGTTGTTCTATCAATTTTTTGAAAAATCGTACAAATATGAACATTATGTAAATTATTTATAAAAAAATTTATAATATATTTTTTATTTTATAATATTATTATATAAAATGAATAAAACAAAAACTGTCAAGTCACGAAAATATTCTAATATAGAAATTAAATGCAGAAATGGTAAAAAAACTGTACGTAAAGTAGTTATTCATAAATCCAAAGGGTATAAAAGTGTTTGTCATTATAAAAAAGGACGATGTACGTTTAAAAATAAGAAGCCTCTTTCGAGAGAAGAAATGAATAAAATACATTCTGGTAAATTTGTTCCAGGTTTATTTAGTGGTTGTTATAAAGTATAGCCTAGTGATTTTTTTAATTTTTATTATTGGATTTTTTGGATTTTTTGGATTTTTGGATTTTTTGGATTTTTTGGATTTTTTGGATTTTGTATGGTTTTTTCTTTTTCTAATTCGGGAACGTTTATTACCACCTAATTCTGGACCCCAATATTCATCATCATCACCATTATTATTATTATTATTTCTATTTTTTTTTGCATTAGTATCTTGTGTTGTTATATTTAATTCCGATTGTCTTTTATCTCCTAATTCATCTGGATTTTCAACAGGATTATAACCTGATGGTGGTGGATAATGTATAATGGTTTTAGGATCAGGTGGATTTTCTAGGTCATAATATTCTGGTTGTTGTGGTGGTGGAAATGGGGGTTTTGATACTTGTTCATACGATGGTATAAACACATGACTATTGGGATTATTCCTGTCTTGTATATCAATATTAGATATATTGCTAGATGCAGTTGGTAATGTTTGAGGCAAATTACTTGTTGTACGAATAGCACGAGTATAATTTAAAACAGAAGGAGTAAAACTAATTTCAGCTTCTGTAGGTGGTTTACACAAATCACGTGTAAACTTTAATTCTGAACCATTTAAATTTATAGTATAGTCTGTTAATAATGGTTCCCAAAATTCTATATATTTGCATATTAAGTCAATATAATTTTGTAGATTTTTATAATTATTAGTTACAATTATATGACCAACTGTATGACCACGATCAGCAATTTGCACCCTATCCCTATCCGCTTTATTTGCATAAAACTGTAATAATTTTATTATATTTTTAATATATTCTTCCTTGTTACGATCATCTAAATTTAATGTAAGGGTTTTTGTTTTTCTATTGTATTTAGGTTTTTCTAGCATCAGTGCCAATGCTGTATTTCCAGAACTATCTTCTTGTCCTAAATTAGCACCAATTTTTTTTAATAAGTTATTTGCTACATCAAACATATCATTTTTTATACTAATAATCAATGCAGTTTCAAATTTGTTATTTGTTCCGCCAATATCAAATAAATGCCTATATTTTTCTATAATGTCATTACATAATTTAGGTAATTTATGAATACAACAATATAATAATAAATTATTTCCATTCCGATCCGTAACCGTAAAAATATTATGATCCCGATTCGGAGTATAAAATTTACTATTCTTAACAAATAATTCATCTATTGTTTTTTGTTGTGAGAATTCATTATATTTATTACTTTCTAAAAAGTATTTTATTGCCTTGAATTCCGTACTTAAAAAATAAAAATTAACCTCAACCTCAACATAATCATCAATATTATCCATAATATATATAATATATTATATATATTATATATATAATATATTATATATATAATATATATGTTGATTTTATAAAATAAATTTATAATACAAAGAACACGAGTGCAAAAAATCCACTAACTAATTAGATAAATGATCCAATGCATTTAATAATATTATTTCTTGTGTAGTTAATTTTTGAAACAATAAACACTCGTCCATTTTGATTTGAAAATGTTTTGGGAAATATCCAAACGATTTACATACTATATACACTCCATCATCTTTACACCTAACTTCACAAAAAATAGCTCCATTTGTTAATTCTAAATTATCAGGGTTAGGATCTGTTAATACTATCCATTTTAAATATGTTCCACATTTTAATTCATCCATTTCATCGACATATTTATATCCATTTAATTTTTTTATAAAAACGAGCAATTTTGGTTTAGGAAGTGATAATTCCATTAATATATTTAAATTCATTTCTTTTATTTTTTTTGTTGTTAAATTCAATATTTTTTCATTGCTCTCATTGTCTAATGCATTAATTAATTTATTTATATCCATATTTCTATATGTTATATGTATATGTTATATGTATATGTTATATGTATATGTTATATGTTATATGTTATATGTTATAGCATATAATATTTATTATGTTTTTACAAAATTAAAATGATGAACCACCAAACATGCCTCCTAATACTTCACTTGCAGGCACTACTCCACCACCTGGTGATGCAGCACCAATTAAAGGGGTTGAATCTAATTGATACATCGAGTTATAATCTGGTAATTGTTGAACGTTATTACTACCAGATGAAGAGCCTTGCTGCATCATACTATTTGATTGTGAATAATTGGGTAATTGATTAATTGCAGTACCATCATTATACATTTGTGTATTTTGAAGTGACATCATTTGTGCATTATTATTCATATTATTCATTGCATTCACGTTATTATTAGCAATTGGTTGTGTTACGCGAATATTTTTGTTATTTGCTTGTTTTGAATTAGTTTGATTTTTATTTTGTGATGAAGTAGACATTTTTCCATCCCATAATTCTTTAATGCGATCTGTTAGTATACTAACTTTCTCTCCAATACGTGTTTGTAAACTTAAAACAATCATTAAAACAGGTAAAACAAAAATAATTATTTGTATTTCTGGATATGCAATTTTACTAAATGTAGGAATATAGGTAATTATTCTATTTATAAACAATAAACCAACAAACATAACAATCACTTGTAAAATTACTTCTACTAAAATTTCAATACTTCCTTTATCTTCATCTACTTCTGGTACATATTTTTGAATTAATTTATTTAAAATTATAACAGGAATTATTGCTAATATAGCATATTGAATTAGATTCATAATTTCACCTTTAGAATCTTCATTAAAATTAAAAACATAATTAAAAAATCCTTTAGATGATTTTGATGTTTCTTCCAAACTTTCCATATGATTTATAAAAAGAAATTAAATTATAATAAATTGTTATTTATTATCAAATAAAAAATAAATATACTATTTAGCAAATTTTATTATTTATTTTATATGATGTAATGCGTATATAATTCATAAACAATATATAAGGACATTTTAATGAGTAGTTCAAGATCTATTGCTGCAGCAAGACAAAGACGTGGTGTTGAATCAGCACCACCTATTAAACAAAATAATTATGTATCTGCTAATAAAGATAATATGAATAACAATTCACAAGGACGGGTTAATTATAGAACAACTAATACTAATATATTTCAGGATAATCAACCAGTTAATGCGAATAATGGCATCACTAATCAAATAAGTAAATTATCTGTTTCTGATGCATTTGCTCTCGTAACTATACGACTAGGTAGAGTTGAATTAATTATTAATAAACTTCAAAGCGAAGGAATTTTAGATTCTAATAACAATATTAATAATGAAAAAATTAATAATGGCTCTAGTTCTACTAATTTTGATGATACTATTTTACAAAATATTATTACTAGATTAGACGGTTTAGATAAAAAAACCGTATCTAATGATTTAAACCAAAAATTACAATCACAGTATAATTATTTACAAGAAGAAATTAAACAAACAAAAGATATGATGATGAAAATGCAGTCATTTATAATGGAAACTAGCCAAAAACTTAATAATTTTATTACTAATCAAGAATCTATTAATGTCAATCAAGAATCTATCAATGAAGAATTTTTTGATTTGAGAGATAATATTGAAACAAGTAATAATAATTTAGAAGCTGCTAATTCTATTAATAAATTAAATGAAAATGATGTTATTGACATTGATAGTGCTATTAGATATAATATTGATAATATCACAAATGAATGTATTAATATAACAAAAGAAAATGAAAAAAATAATATTGTTGAAAGTAATATTCAAGAAGTTGTTGAAAATGTCGGTGAAAATGTAGGTGAAAATGTAGGTGAAAATGTCGGTGAAAATGTCGGTGTAGAAGTTAATGTAGGAAATATAAAAGAAACTACTACAGAAATTACAAACGAAGTAGTAGAAACTATTTCAAAAAAAAATAAGAATAACCGTAATAAAGCTATTAATTTAGATTTATAAATGTTATATAAATAAAATATTATTTAAAGTAAAATTTTTATAAATAATTTATAAATAATTTATAAAAATATAATTGTATAGTGAAATGCAAAAACAAGAACAACAACAAGAAAAGGATCAAGAACAAGAAGAAGAATTTACAAAAAAAATAAATAATTTGTTTTTAAGCAACTATAATTCTTTGAAAAAATACAAACATTTATATAACAATCAACAAATTATGAATAATATTTGTTATATTGATGAAAATAATTTAATCATACAATATAGTTTTTTTAAGAAAATTGGTAATAAAAATAATTATCATGAAATAACAGATCTTATTATTAAAAATATAAATAGTATTTTAATAAAATATGATTTAATTGATGTTCATTTTTCTTTGCATAAAATGGATTTATTAGATTTAGAAAAACATTATGATTTTTTAATAAATATATGTAAATTGATGCAGCATACTTATCCTGATAAATTAAATAAATTTAATATTTATCAGGCACCATATATATATTCTAAAATTTATTCAATAATATCAACATTTATAGATAAAACAACTCGCTCAAGAATTAAATTAGTTTAATAAAATGAATGCGATTACTTACAAAATTTCTTTTCAATATTAGTTATAACATAACATAAGATAAATAAAAGATAAATAAAAGATAATGTTAAATTGGATAGTATCAATATTTATATTTTGTTTAGTATTATTTATATATTTACACATATATTTTCATATTAAAACGAGTAATGATTTAGAAATATATGAGATTGAAGATGTTTCAAAAGAAAAATTTGAAGAATTATGTGATATTAGACAACCTATTTTGTTTACATTTGATAATGAAAAAATTTTAGAATATACTTCTTATGACTACATTTATAGTCAATATGGATCATTTGATATACAAATTAGAGAGAGTGCTTATAAAAAAAAATCAAATAATGAAAAAAAAGATAATGATATAAAAGAAAGTGACAAAAAAAATAGTGATATAAATAAAAACACAGACACTGATGTTTATGTACCATTGTCATTAAATCTAACAAATAAATTATTTATAGAAGATGATACTGAAACATATTATACTGCAAATAATAGTGATTTTATAAAAGAAACTGGTGTCATTAAAAGTTTTCAATATAATGATGAATTTTTAAGACCTTATATGTTGTGTAATACACAATATGATATTATGTCTGGTTCAGATAATACTGTTACACCATTTAAATATGAATTAAATTATAGGAATTTCTTTTTAGTAACACAGGGAAGTATTGAAATAAAAATGGCTCCACCTAAAAGTCATAAATATTTACATCCTGTTAAAGATTATGAGCTATTTGAGTTTAAATCACCTATAAATCCATGGAATGTTTCTCCAGAATATAAAGCGGATTTTGATAAGATTAAATGTTTAGAGTTTACTGTTACAAAAGGTAAAGCATTATATATTCCAGCATATTGGTGGTATAGTATTAAATTTAATAAAAATTCTAGTATTTCATGTTTTAGATATAGAACATATATGAATTGTAGTGCTATTATACCAGAATTAACGTTATATGGATTACAATTACAAAATATTAAAACAAATACTGTAAAAGTATCAAAATCTTTATAAAATATATTTTATTATATTTTATTATATTTTATTATAATATAATATAATGCCTACTTACAATGCAAGCGCAGGTGCTACTGGGATTGCAAATACAGGAACTACACCATCTATAGTCGTTTCATCTAGTGCAACTGCTACATCAACATCTGAAGTTTCACAAGAAGATGCTAATTTAATAGCAGAGACAATTGCACAGCAAAATGCTGATTCAGTTGCTAATAATGATGCAAATATTATTACACAAACGGTTGATTTTATTATTAACAATGTACCAATAGGTAGTGGTGCAACAGGTGCTACAGGTGAAACAGGTGCTACAGGTGAAACGGGTGCTACAGGTGAAACAGGTGCTACAGGTGAAACGGGTGCTACTGGCGCAACAGGTGATACAGGTGCTACTGGTGAAACAGGTGCTACTGGTGAAACTGGTGCTACAGGTGAAACAGGTGCTACAGGTGTTACAGGTGCTACTGGTGAAACAGGTGCTACTGGCGATACAGGTGCTACAGGTGAAACAGGTGCTACAGGTGTTACAGGTGCTACTGGTGAAACAGGTGCTACTGGCGATACAGGTGCTACAGGTGCTACAGGTGCTACAGGTGCTACAGGTGCTACTGGTGCTACAGGTGAAACGGGTGCTACAGGTGCTACTGGTGCTACTGGTGAAACAGGTGCTACTGGTGCTACTGGTGAAACAGGTGCTACTGGCGCAACAGGTGCTACAGGTGAAACGGGTGCTACAGGTGCTACTGGTGAAACAGGTGCTACAGGACCAACAGGAACATTTGGATTAACTGGTGTTAATTATTCAGATTATATTTATTGGAACCCAACTGGAACTACAGGGGAATGGGCAGTTGAAACAGGTACTAGAGTTCACATAGGACAAAATGCAGGTAATATTGGTCAACAACAATATTCAGTTGCAATTGGTAGTAATGCAGGTAAATTCAATCAAGGTACAGGTTCAGTAGCAATTGGTAGTGAAGCGGGTTATACTGGTCAAGGTACTGGTTCAGTAGCAATTGGTAATTATGCAGGTAGTACTGGTCAAGGTAGACTTTCAGTAGCAATTGGTAATTATGCAGGTAGTACTGGTCAAGGTAGACTTTCAGTAGCAATTGGTAGTAATGCAGGTGCTACTGCTCAAGGAAGTTCTGCAGTAGCAATTGGTAGTAATGCAGGTCGATTTAATCAACAATATTCTGCAGTAGCAATTGGTAGTGAAGCAGGTTATACTGGTCAACAAAATACTGCAGTAGCAATTGGTTCAGTAGCAGGTTATACTGCTCAACAATCATATGCAATTGCAATTGGTTTTTTTGCTGGTCATAATAGTCAACAAACAAGAGCAGTTGCAATTGGTAGTGAAGCAGGTTATACTGGTCAAGGAATATATTCAGTTGCAATTGGAAATGCAGCAGGTCAAAATAGTCAACAAACAAGAGCAGTTGCAATTGGTATTCAAGCAGGTTATACTGCTCAAGGAATATCTTCAGTTGCAATTGGTAATCAAGCAGGTAAAAATAATCAACCAGCAAATAGTATAGTTATAAATGCTTCTGGATCAGCATTAAATGGTGGAACCACTGGTGCTTTTTATGTAGATCCAATACGTTCATCTAGTGTTGTTCCAACTAGTGGAATAATGTATTATAATAACGTTGACAAAGAAATCCAATACACAACATTAAGTTTAATAGGTCCAACAGGATCAACAGGCGCAACAGGTGCTACAGGTGCTACTGGTGCTACTGGTGTCACAGGCGCAACAGGTGCTACAGGTG
>Ga0209400_1001616_pt1 | contig 17801 bp, 13 predicted proteins | sample M_130807_EF_Meta_FD_187313 | JGI IMG/M metagenome (GOLD analysis project Ga0209400, IMG submission 187313) | Freshwater microbial communities from Lake Montjoie, Canada to study carbon cycling - M_130807_EF_MetaG (SPAdes) (version 2) | ecosystem: Environmental > Aquatic > Freshwater > Lake... | reverse complement strand
GCAGCAATTTTATGAGGTGATGACGCCGGAGGTATGGCCGGAGGATATAAGGTATACGAGACCGGATGGTATGATGACGTTGGATTATGGAAAGATGGTGGTGGTGTTGACGATGGCTGTCAAGGAATTGCAAGACAAGATAATGCAAAAAAAACGTATTAAAAAGGCATAACCATTCCCCTGTAAGGTTTTCACAGGAATGGTTATACAAGTCGTAAAAAGGTAGAGGAGTAAGAGGCGGTGGCAAAGGGCATTCCACTGTTGATTACGGTTGTTGGATTTGTCTTGTTGTACAAGGAAAAGAGTACATACAAGTTGGTGAAATTTGTATTATTAATTAGGGATTGCATGGATTGTGTGAGGGTGCCATTTATTTCGGAAGAGTATGCGGTGCAAGGTTGAACATGTAAAAAAGAAATGTTGTCACTGATGTCTGTAGAAGAGCTTATACAGAGTGCGGTGGAGTCGAAAGATATGTCGGTTACGGAAAACAAGAGGGAGACGGAAACTGTGGCCATGTAGACGCCGGGGGGCAATGAAATATCAAAGAGGTTGGAACTGTAGTAATGGTTACTCATTGACTCATTTATTTGGCCAAAAGAGACATCATTGAAGTAATTTTGAGACAAATCGATTTTTATTTTTGCAGGAGAGATTCCACCGAATACACAGGCAGAGGGTAGGCCTGCATGGTAGGTGATTTCTTTGGTGGTGGGATTATAAAAGAGGCCGTAGGGTTGCTGTGGAAGGTCTTGGATGGGATGAACAAAGAATCCGGAATGAGGTATGGGTAAGGAAGAGGGGGTGGCGTTGAATCCGATGGAGTTGGCGGATTGGTCTTCGGCGATGTTGCCGATGGCGATGGAATAGTTGCCTTGGTTACGAAGGGAACAATTGTTGCCGATGGCGATGGCATAGTTGCCTTGGCTGCTTTGTCCGGCTCGGTTTCCGAGGGCGATGGCTGAGCGACCCTGAGTGACAGTTCCTGCAAGGGAGCCGATAGCGATGGCTGAATCACCTTGGGAAATGGAGCCGGCATTGTTACCAAAGGCGATGGAAGTAATTCCTTGACTGGATTGTCCGGCCATGGTTCCGAGTGCGAGTGAGTAGTCACCTTGGTTGTATTGTCCGGAGTTGAGGCCCATGGCGATGGTTCCATTTCCTTGGTTTAAAATTCCGGAAGAGGAGCCGATGGCGAGGGCGCCGGTGCCTTGAAAATTTTTACCGGAGGAGTAACCGATGGCGACACAACCGGAGGATTGATTGTATATGCCTGCGGAGGAGCCGATGGCGATGGATTGTGTTTGTTGGTTGATTTGTCCAGCGTTGGTTCCGATGGCAACATTGTCTTCACCTTGGGAGGTATTTCCGGAGTAGGAACCGATGGCGATTGAATTTCTGCCCTGTTGTTGATGGCCGGAAAAGTTGCCAAGGGCGATGGATTCGGTGCTTTGGTGGTTGGAGCCTGCGTTGTTGCCGATGGCGAGACTGTTTTCTCCTTGGTTGTCTTTTCCAGACAAGGGGCCGATGGAAATGCATCGTTGACTTTGGTTGTTTTGGCCTGCTTGGAATCCGACATTGATGGCGTAGTCGTTGTTTGAAGAACCACCTGCTTGGTTTCCAATACTGATGGTTTCCAAGGTAGGATTGTAAAGAAAGGGAGGAACTATTTCACCAGAAATGGTTAGACTATCTACCGATGCCGAATTGGAAGAAAGGTTGCCAGACACAACGAGATTGCCTTGGGATTGGATGTTGCCATGGACGACTAGGTTTTCTTGAATTGAAACGTTTCCTTGTTGGTACATATTTCCAAAAATGGACACGTCAGAAGCACAAGAAAGTGTACCGGAGAGTACGGTATTTCCGCCGATGGCCATATTACCAAGGGAGGCGCTTCCATACAGGTTTTGTGAAAAGGAGGTGGTGAGTACACGTATACCTACTTGTCCGTTCATGGAAATATCGCCTTGCATCAAAATTTCGCCATTGATGAATGTCAACGTGCCGACGACACAATCGGAAACGTGCAAGGAATCAATGTCCATACGACCATGAACGGTAGCACGACCATAAATATCCAAGACATTGTTGGAAATATCTGTAATATCATAGAGTTCAGGTAAAAAGTTGACGAAATATTGGTTAGGGGTAGGGTTAGGGTTAGTAAAAGTTTTGCCTTGTATTTCCAATGTATGTTTGTCTGTAATCCACACATAATTCAATGGATATTGCAACAATTGGTAGGCATTGCCTTTTTGGTTGAGTTTGGCAGAGACAAGGATAGTGTCGGAAACATATTCACCAGAAAGGCCAGTGACAGAATAGGCCAAGAATCCATTGGATACTGCTTGGTCGTCCGAGTAATTTCCTACCAACACAGAAAAAGAGGCATCATAAACAAACGAGTTGGACAAAACAACATTGCCATCAAAAATTTGTTTTTCCCAAGAGTTATCGCTGGTAGGATGGTAAGAGGGTATATAGTAAAGATATTGGTATCCTACCATAACCAACCCTGTAAAGTCGTTATTATTCACCACTTGAAGATTGGTAAAAGAAGACGGAATATTGAAACAAATGTCGGAATGCAAGTCTGTATCGTATATTTGAAACAAAGTCGCTGAATTGTTCTTATTACCCAACAAATAAATATAAGTGTTATCGGGAGAGCCACATACTTGTACATTGTTGATTACAGTGGTATCATAAACGCTGTGAGTATTAGTACCTATATACAAGCCGTCATCGATATTGATATTATAATAGCTAACAGAAGGAACTTCATCCCTACTACTTGCCTGTTCTAAATAGGTGACATACAAACGTATATATGTGTCGTAAAATATAGAGTACAATGAAAGGATGCTGCTTGACGTGATTAAAAAAATACCGTTGTTCAACGGTCTCCAGTTTTTACCTCCGTCTTTAGAAAAGTACATGGTACCCGAATACCCACCTACAAAAACAATAGGATGAGTATCCATGTCACGTTTTGGCATGACATATACAGCTTGCAATGCATACTGGGTATTTAAAAATCCATCATCAATGGCGTATTGGTTCCAAGTAACGAGTCCATCGGTCGATACCAAAGCATAATGGATATACTTATCAACTATTATGCTTGAAGGGAGGTAGATGGGGATGGGGTCTCCTATGCTTACGACAAAATCTCCTTGACGGCTGGTGGCTGTGATGGGAAAGGGGCTCACGAATGTTTTTTTAATTTCGCCATGGTGCATCAAGACGGGGCCATTGATGTCCAATACGTAGTCTTCCGTTGTGGGTGCAAATGTGTTGATACCTACGGAAGACGTATTATAAACAGGATTGCTGCCTGACAAGAGGGAAAGCGATGGATTTTCTTCGGAACCGGCTGCTATCAAACCCAAGGAGCGTGTGGTATCGTTGGGATACAAACCTCCTGCCAGGGTCAATCCAAAAGAGCAATCGGGGCCTTGGCGCAACTGCATCATGGTAACTCCGTGGCCGCTGGAATGCATGGCTGTCAACGAGGTACCGAAACTGAGGTTTTGGGAGTAGACGGAAGGAAGAAAGGATTGTTTGTTGAGAGAGGAGTCATAGAGTGTGAGTTGTTCTTGGTACAAGGTGGTGGCGGACAAATCGCCGACGACGAGGGGAGCAGAGACGTACATGAAACCGCCAGACACGTCACATTCCAACATGTTGCCAGAATTTTGCAAATGCAAACTGAATTGAGCATTGATGGTGGCTTCCTCTGGTGGATTTATTATTCCTCCTCCACCATTTGATAGTGGAGTGAGTTGATTTTCATTAGGAATATGGGAGAGAAACTGTAATCTTTGTGTGGAGTCGTCTACAAAGACTTGGATTCCACTGGACAGGTCGTTTTCACAAAGAATGTTTCTAGTGGAACCCATATGAAGGGAACCGGAAACATACAGCATACCACCTTTGAGGTCCCAGTAAAGAAAGGGTTGACTACCTGCTACGGCATATAGGTTCGCAACGGAACCATTTCCATTAAAGGAACTGCCCAAGTCGAGTCTGTTATCTACAATCAAATTGTTTATGACTTCAAATGTGCCAGCGACTTTTCCATTGCCCGACACTTGGAAACTATCAAACAACAATTTGTCGGTACAGGACACATTTCCTTGTACATTGACATCGCCTGCTACTGTGAGGGCTCCTTGAATATCTAAAGTACCTTTGTATGCTCTCAGAATAGTGAGGTCTTGGCAAGAAATGGACGCCGCGTACAAGAAATTGTTTGTATCATGTTGTGTTCGGCCACCATATTGTCTCCATGAAGCCATCAGACAAAATTTGGATGCAAAGGAGTATACACATTTGCATCAAAATAACTTTTTACGACGTTGGGTTTGTCGAAGTCCTTGTACTTTCTTTCGTGCAGTACGACGTTTTTCTTTGTCCTTTGTGAGAGCCGGATGTGGCGTCTTTCGAAAACGTTTTTTGCCGGGACCCTCGTATGACGGCAAATCAAAGTGGAGTCGACGTACAATATGACCCCGGTTCCCCAACTTGACTGCGTCTACATGGTGTCCATCTGTACCATAAGCATACCCCATCCCCTGCTCCTTGCCTCGACGGTCCCCTGGCCCTTTTTCGTACTTGCTGCTGTAGTACATTTCCGACGAATACATGATTCTGTCCGATATACTATTCCCATAAAAACTAAGACCGCAGACGAAAGCCAGGACGGTCCAACGCATACAACAACCTCATTTGCGCCTGTGCCCTCTTTTTCGTTGTGCAACGCGACTTGATGGCACCACGTCCCTTGCCTTTTCGTCGCACCGTAAAACATTTCCTGTGAGGAACTCGACGCATCGTATAAGGCATCCTCTATAACATGCCTCCATAGATTTGTCTTGAAAATATGTTGTCGAAATTTTCGGTCGAAAATATGTTGTCGAAATTTTCGGTCGAAAATATGTTGTCGAAATTTTCGGTCGAAAATATGTTGTCGAAATTTTCGGTCGAAAATATGTTGTCGAAATTTTCGGTCGAAAATCTCTGTCCTTATTCTAAATGTCCCTGGCCACTTTCAAACGTAAAACCCAAAACCAATATGGTACGATGAGTGTAGGACAAGCCCAGTTTTCTCTCCATGGTACTCGACGTCTCCAAGGCTACGTTGGACAAAATGTCATTTCACGCTCCTTTCCCAAAACCCCCATGAGCGGAAACACTGCCAAGGGTCATGGAGGTTGCTGTGGCACCTACTACAAAGCCCCACCTATTTCGCCCTTGTGTGCTGGCGATTTCACCAATGACCCTGCCGTTGTGAAGTCTTCTGTGCTGAGCAATTCGGGACAATTGGAGGTCCGGTTTCCGGAGTACGCCAACAAAATCTACAAACCCGACGACAATCACCACCAAGGCACTTCGGGTCAGTACATCATCCGCTTGTCTCAATGTGCACGTAAACCATATTGTCGTACTCAGTCGGTACCTCCTTGTTGCAGCAATCCCCTCTTGCAGCACTCGACCAATTACCAACAGAGGTCCCGACAGTATCCTAGCTTTACCAAGAATCCTTTTTTCTATTCGGCCACGACACAGGGTGACTATATTGCTTCGTTGAACCGACGTGTGGACCAAGGCAAATATGAGAATAAACGTCCTGGTCAATCTTCTCCTTTTGGTGCCACTGTCCAAAACCAACCCAAAGACCCTCTTGTGTCTACGTATTATGCGGCTCCGAACCGCAACTTTTTCTTACGAGGTATTCATCGTTTGCAAAAATGTGTGCCTGGTGACAAAACTCGTTCGTCTTGTTAAAAATGTTTATTCGCAGGAATTTGCTTGTTGTTGTCTGCGTTTGTAAGCCTTGTAATCGGAGGAGGTTTCGACGGTGGCTTTGTCAAACATATTTTCAATGGGTTGTGTCATGACGTCTTCAAAGAGGCAATCCAAGGAGGGTTTGATACCAAAGACGAGTTCCTTGACGTGTTCTCGTTTTTCTTGCACTATTTTTTCGGGTGGTTGCAAAAAGGAGTAGTCGGACACTTTGTTTTTGTAAATAAAACGGTTTGTCACTGTCAGGGGGTCCATGGATTTGCGGGTGGTGGTTTTGGGAAGAGACAAGGCATCGCGCATTCTGTTTTGCACAGGTAATGCTTCTCTTTTGGGAACAAAGAGTTTGGATTTTTCCTTGAGTTTTTTGCGAAAGGCTTCGTCTTCGCTTCCGGCTTCCTGTTTTTTGGGTGATGTCTCTACAAAGGCGTGCAAGGGCAAACAGGGTGATTTCCACACCGTTTCGTCGACGAAAAAATCCCGGCAACCGAAATCTATGCAATATTTCATGGCCAAGGCATTCAACAAATCGGGTGACGAAATGGAAAAATCGGAATGGTACGCAAACCCCAACTTTTCTGCATCGTAATACATCAAAATATTCGTCTGTCCAGGCAAAGGTGAAGGCACCATCATGGCACGACAACGCCATCGTTTTCCCAACGTCTGTAGTTCCTTGAGGGTCAAACCTTCGTAGACCTCTTTGTTATAAAAACATGAATCCACCTGTAAGGAGTTTCCCGCACCGGTGTCCCAACGCTCTCTCTGTCTGTTTACAAAGAGTGTCAAAGGGTGGATGACTTTGTTTTTCAAATCGACGACAGGAAGAGGAGGATAAAAAAAGCACTGCAACCAGGTCGACAGCCATTTCCAAAGTGACAAGAAAAAAGAATACATGGTTCTTTGACATCCCTGGTTTCGTACGCTTTACACTTTTTTATACATCCTCCTGTAGGGTTTTTTTCGACACTTGTTCCAAACGGAGTGCAAACAATTCCGCCACTTTGGTTTGCAAGTCGGGCAATTCGTATCGCATATAGCGTTGGTATGCATTTTCTGGATGCATCACAATCAAACACCGGTTCGAGACTTCCATCCCGTATTTTTCTTTCAAAATGTACTGGTAGATATTGAGTTGCAATGCGTAATGCCAATAATTGGTATTGGGCATCGTTGACAAAGCGGGAATCAGTCCCACGTCGTCGTTGCGAAAGGCATTCATGGAAATTTCCTTGACGCGTTTCCAATCATAAATTTCATACATTTGTGTCGCCGTATTGAAAAAGACCATATCGATGGACCCTGCTATCTTGGCCTCTTCATGAAACACGGTCCACTCTGTCCGGTAGGCCTCCAATTGAGGAAAGTCCGCCACGAATTTCTGAAACCACTCGTACTCCAATGACGCATTCTCCACTGGCATTTGGTTGTAATACAATTCAATGTCCAAATGCATCTGGGTACCTGCCTCGGACGCTAGTCGACCATTTTCTGCCCATCCTGCCAATATGACCTCTCGTGTTTTTTGATAGTATTTGTAGTCGGGGTCGGTAGACCATTTTTTGTTACGTAGAATCATGTCGACTGCCTTGTCGGCATCAAACGAAGCAAAATATCCATGGTTCAAGGTAGTGACGGAGCAATATCCTTCGGAAGACCCATCGATTTCATAGAGATGGGGCCCCTCGTGAAAGACAATACGGCTATCTCGTTCATATATATTTTTCTTGGCCAAGTAGGAAATTTCCATGTATGTATGAAGGATGTTTTTATATACATCCAAATCAATTTTTATCTATGCAAGCAGCACGAAGCAATCGTAGAAACAAAGCCAATGTTCGGTCACTGCGTACATCGAGGCGATTGACTTTAGAATTGTCAAGAAAGTATTGTTTTTCATAAAAATGTTTGGCTATGCGCATGTTGTCGTCCAAGGGTTCGTCGTCGGCTTCATCAAACCATTGTCGTCCTCGTTCCAATACTTTGTCAATGCTGGCTTTCCAATCTTCGATGGCACACATGGCGCGGCATTGAAACATAAGTAGCAAACCGCGAAGTTCTTCTTGTGTAATCCAGCGAAAGGCGGTACCATCAAACACGGCCAAAGAGCGCGAGGTGGCATAAAAGGGACTATTTTCATCCAATTTGGATTTGAGTGCCCATACCATGGCTTCTTCCAATCGTTTGGCGGCTCGCAACTTTTCCAAAATCCAATCATCCGACTCCTGTAAGGCGTCCATGGTCCATTTCAAAAACGTTTTGGGAGGAGGTGTGCGCTGGTTCAACATTTCCAATACCTTTTCGCAAGCCCCTTTTTTCTTCATGTCGCGCAACATCCATGTCTCTTGCATTTTCAACATCGACTGGTTCTGTTCCGTCAATTCCTCCACTTTTTTGTCCAATTTCCGCACCTGCTCCATCAATTGCATCAACATATCAGAGGAAGTTTCCATATGATTCATTTGTAATCAGCGACCTTTTCAGTCGCTCCTAATCAATTTTGTAAAATCACGGATTGAAATACCTCGACCCAAGGTATATATATGCAAAGCCGCTATTTCGACAACCGAAGCACTTTTTCCGAACCCGAAGTCAACCAATACGGAGGCAGCCATCCCGTCATGACCCAAGTCATGAAACCACTCAAAACAAAGTATGTCAATCTAGACACCCGTTTTAGCAACGATACCCTCCTCAACAACCAACTCAACAATCCAAAAAATTCTCCCTATACCGCCAACACAGTTGTCGATTTCCCCGAACGCATACAAAATGTACGCAGTATCGAAGCCGTTACCGCCGAAATTCCCCTCTCGTATTACAACATCTCCCAATACATCCAAAATACCACCATGACTCTTGTATTTGGTTCTTCAACACCTATACCTGTAAAGATTGCTGATGGATATTATACAAATACTTTATTGGTAAACGCCATAGACACAATATTAGGTTCTGTAAACATGGGTACTTATGCCTCGGATTTATCCTTAAGTATAGTGAATAACAAAAGTGTTTTTACATTAAAACAAAACACATATGATGTAAAAATTAATTTTGATGTGGATATCTCCGGCAATACTGATGGAAACAATTTCAAATCCAGACTTGGTTGGCTTCTTGGATTTCGTCAACCCTCGTACACTATAAAATCCAATCCAACAAACGATATTTCTTTGAATAGTGAAGCCTTTGTCGACCTGAATGGTCCACGTTATTTGTATTTGGCGGTGGACGAATTCAACAATGCCGCGCCGCAATCCACCTTTGTTTCGATGTTGCCCAAATCTCTCTTGAACCGCAATATTTTGGCACGTATTTCGGTACAATCTGCCGTGTATTCTGCTCCCAATTCTCTTGCAGGGTTTGGAACCATTCAAACATGTACTCCCACCAATGGCTTTCTTTTGTCTGACAAACGTGAATACAATGACGACGTCGACCTCCAGAAAATGCAAATCCAATTGGTGGATGAATACGGACGCACCATCGGACTCAATGGTCTCGACTTTTCTTTTGTACTCCAAGTCAAGCATACCTGATGATGAAGGAACCTACGGTTCTTCAGCAGCCGTAGGCTGCCAAAGCTAGCGGCCTATGGCCGCGGCGCCTTCAAAACCTCCCTATCTAGAACAGCTAGCGGCCATACTTCGTTATGGCCACGGCGCCTTCAAAACCTCCCTATCTAGAACAGCTAGCGGCCATACTTCGTTATGGCCACGGTTCCTTCAAAACCTCCCTATCTAGAACCGCGAGGCCAAAGGCCGAGCGATATATAATTCCTCTTGCAAACGCTGATTGATATGCCTTACAGGGGTATAAATAAAAATAAGAAAGAAGAATTGCAATACAATAATTCCTGTTAAGAAAACAGATTGGAAATGCCTTACAGGGGTATAAATAAAAATAAGAAAGAAGAATTGCAATACAATAATTCCTGTTAAGAAAACAGATTGGAAATGCCTTACAGGGGGATAAATAAAAAGGAAAAAGAATTGCAATACAATAATTCCTGTTAAGAAAACAGATTGGAAATGCCTTACAGGGGGGATAAATGAAAATAAGAAAGAAGAATTGCAATACAATAATTCCTGTTAAGAAAACAGATTGGAAATGCCTTACAGGGGGGATAAATAAAAAGGAAAAAAGGAAAAATAGACAAAAAAAAAATAAAAAATAAAAACACAACTTCCCTGTAGGGTTTTTGCGAGATGGTTTTGAAGAGGGGTTTAAAATTGAACAGTGAGTGATTCATATCGTTCTGTATAGATGTCTGAATCGTTATCGGTAGACCAAAAAAGGGCGTTGGCCTTGTTTCAGCAGGGGCACAATTTGTTTTTGACGGGTCCAGCGGGTACGGGTAAATCGTATTTGATTGACCAATTTGTGGCGGATGCGTTGGAGCGTCGCAAGGTGATTCAAATCTGTGCCACAACGGGTGTCGCTGCTGTCCTTCTTGGCAAGCAGGCTCGTACTATTCATAGTTGGAGTGGTATCAAATTATGTCGTGACCCAGTGGCTGTGACGGCGAAACGGGTTGCCAAGGAGAAGAAATATGTAGAAAACTGGCAAAACACGAATATTTTGGTGATTGACGAAGTCAGTATGATGTCGGCCCATGTATTCGACACATTGCATTTCACTGGTCAACAGGTGCGCAAAAATGTGTCGAAACCGTGGGGAGGACTACAAATAGTTTTGGTGGGTGATATGTTTCAGTTGCCGCCGGTGTCTGGTTCGGGGGAAGATGCCAAGCCTTGTTTCCAGTCGGCGCACTGGTTTGACACCATTCCGTTGGCTCATCATATCGAATTGACGACTCCTTTTCGTCAATCCAATCCAGTTTATGTTGCCTTGTTGAACCAGGTGCGTGAGGGTTCGTTGGACGAGGATATGGCGGCCCTGTTGCAAGAACGTGTTCGACCTCCGCCGGCGGATTTGTTGTTGACGCGGCTTTATCCGAGGCGTAACCAGGTGGATTATACGAACAAGCAGGCCTTTGACCAATTGCAGGAACCCGTACACGAAATCCCAGTCTTTTCCACCACACAATTGCGCTATTTCGTCGAATCCGGCAAACCCATCACCTCTTTTCACGTCCAAAACAAAGTACGCGACAAGGACCAAGAAATCGAAACTCTCAAAAATCATGCGCAGGTGGAGCCGCTATGTTTGCGTACGGGTGCCATGGTGATGTGTACGGTGAATTTGGACAAAGAGGCTGGTATTGTGAATGGAAGTCAGGGCACCATTGTTTCTTGGACGGAAACCCAGAAGGTGAGGGTGTTGGATGGGTACCAGGATATGAGGTTACCGCGGGTGCAATTTTCGCAGGGTCCCTTGATAACGATGCAGCCGAAAGTATGGCAGAGTGTGAATGACCCGAAAATCGCAATTGCGCAGTTGCCTTTGACCCTCTGTTGGGCGTTAACGATTCACAAATCGCAGGGGGCGACGTTGGATGCTGCATTGATGGATGTGGGAGCCAATGTCTTTGAATATGGACAGGCCTATGTGGCTTTATCGCGGGTCAAATCTCTGGAGGGTTTGTATTTGACGCAATTTGAACCGCAACGTATTCGGGCGCATCCGGATGTGGTTGCCTTTTATCGTCGAATACGTCAATCTGTATCCCTGTAAGGCGTTTCCAAAGAGTGTTTGAAATATGGTAATTATCATTCTTTTTTTTGCAAGAGGTAGAAAAAAGAATGAAACGGTCTTGATTAACTTTGGGAATGCTGCGACCGAGTGCCGAACAGGCAACCATTATTGGGTATATCCAACAGAAAAGGAATGTGTTTGTGGATGCGGTGGCGGGGAGTGGTAAATCGACAACGGTATTGATGACGGCGCATGCATGTCCTCATTTATCCATCTTGCAGCTGACATACAATGCGATGTTGCGTAAGGAAGTGCAAGAGAAGTTGGAAAAGGAGGAGCCGAGGTTGCACAATGTAAAGGTGCATACGTTTCATAGTTTGGCGGTGCATATGTATGACTCATCTGCGCACAATGATACGAAGTTAAAGTATGTGATTACGAGGGATGCGGAGCCGTTGGTGCCGTTATGGGGGGTGGATTTGTTGATTTTGGATGAGGTGCAGGACATGACACCGTTGTATTTCCAGTTTGTGTTGAAATTGTTGCGGGATTTGGTGAGGCAAGAGGGTTCGAGGCGTGTGCAGTTGATGATATTGGGTGATACGAAGCAGTCGTTGTATGAGTACAAGGGTTCGGATGTGCGTTTTTTGACGGAATCGGCGGCGATTTGGCAGCGGTGTCCGTATGTACAGCATCCGGAACAATTTGAGGCGTGTACGTTGCAGACGTCGTTTCGTATTACGAGGCCGATGGCGCGGTTTGTGAACGAGGTGATGTTAGGTCAGCCGAGGTTGCATGCGGTCAAGGATGGTCCGTTGGTAAAGTATATATGTGGTACGGAGGAGGACAATCACAAGAGGGTGAATGGTCGAATCAAGACGATATTGGAGGACAAGAATGTGCAGCCGGATGATATTTTTGTGTTGACGTCGAGTATCAAGTATGTGCATGTAAGAAAGTTGGAGAATTGGTTGGTAGAAAAGGGGATACCGTGTTTTATGGCGAGAGAGGACGAAGAGATGTTGGACGAGCGGGTTATCAAGGGCAAGGTGGTATTTTCGTCGTTTCATTCGGTCAAGGGTAGACAACGACCGTATGTATTTGTGTTGGGATTTGACAGTAGTTCGTTGTACAAACAATCCATGGATACTTGTCCGAATACGTTGTATGTGGCATGTACACGTGCCAGTCATGAATTGTTTGTGTTGGAGTCGTTGCGTCCGCGCAACAAGCCTTTGCCGTTTCTGACAATGGGTCATCATGAGATGTTGAAGCAACCCTATATAGAATTTGTAGGTGAGCCGAGGTCGGCGGAGTATTATTATAGACAATCGGCGACGTTATCTCCGACGCCTTCTGTTTTGTTGGTGGATGAAAGGGAGGACAAATGGGTTCGACCCTCGGAGTTGCCGAAGCATCATAGCAATGAAGTGTATGATGAGTTGTTTGCGTTGGTACAGGAGTCGTTTCAACGTGATGAAGCGTTTGTGTATGACAAGTTGTGTGTGCAGAGTATTTGGGAGACGGACAATCACCGATTTGAGGACGTGAGTGATTTGAATGGGATTGCGATTCCGTTGTTGTATTGTCAGACGTTGCCTGTTTCGGAGGAAATGATACAATGGTATCGAACGTTGTTGCATCGTTTGTGTGATGAAATATTGGAGAATGAGACGAAGCCGTATGAATACAGGTATTTAAAGAACCAGGTACGTTTTACGATGCCGCAAGAATGTCGGAAAGTGGAAGATTATTTGTTATCGGCGAACATGTACGTTGCTGTCAAAGAACGTTTGTATGGAAAATTCATGCAAATCAAAAAGTATACTTGGTTGTCACGTGAAGATGTTCATTTATGTAACCAACGTATGTCCCATGTTGTGGGAAATGACATTACCCATATTGAATACAATGTGGTTTCTCCGGATGCACAATCCTTGTTGGATGAAAAATTGCAACAAATTGTCCCCCATTTGCCTTACCGTTTTTTGTTTGCGGGTCGCATTGATGCCACAACTCCGACGACCCTGTGGGAATTCAAGTTTGTGTCCGAATTGACGACGGAACATTTTTTGCAGGTGATGGTGTATGCGTGGTTATGGCAACAAACGCATCGTGATGACCCGAAACGTTTCCGTTTGTTTAATATTCGTACGAATGATGTGTATGAGTTGACGGCGGATGCGTTGATGTTGGACAAGGTGATGGCGATATTGTTAGAGAGTCGGTATGGTGAGAAGGAGATGCCTTGTTTCGATGCGTTTTTGCAACGTTGTCATGACGACATACAACATTTTTCGTAGAAATGAATTTTACTTGACAGTGAGAATTTCTTTTTTTCAAGTAAAGAAGATGATAGAAAAGGAATTCATGATAGAAAAGGAATTCATGATAGAAAAGAAATATTATAGAAAGGAATCCATGATGGGAAGGACACGAAAGGATTTTCCAAAGATTGACAATACGATGGCTTCGGTGGTGGCGAACAAGGTGCCTCCCCACAAGGTGTCTACCAAAACGGTTTTCCATTTCCATTGACGTAGAATGGATTTGTTGGTTAATTCGTAAACACCATAGACAAAAATACCGAGTAAAAAGGCCTCCAGCAAGGAACGACGTGGAAGAACCAAGGTTACAAAGACACCGATGACTAAAAAGAGGTAACAAAGGGTGGCAGCCATTGGGTCCAATGCGATGATAGAGCCTTGTACTTTGCGTACTTGTTCATCAAAATAGGGTTTCAAGAACATCAAAACTGATAAGTCCACCACGGTAAATACCAAGGCCGTTGTCAAAAGCAGGTATACATCTTGTTTGTTCATTCCTTTTGAAAAAACAAGATATTTTATTTTCGGTAGTCATTTTTTACATGGCAATCAAGACAATGCCAAACAAAATGGCCAAACAACCCAACAGGGAATAGGTTGGTAATTTTTCATTCCATAAAAAGTAGGCCAATACGAGGGTAAACGCAGGAGCGGAATAAATGAGAGCCGAAACCAAGGATGATTGGTGGTCTTTGAGTACATGGTAGTAGACGATGCTGGCAAAAAAACTAGTTACCAAACTCAGAAAAACAATGATGGTGATATCTTTGGTTCCCAATTTTCCTGTATCTTTCCAAAATGTATCCCAATGGTATGCAGCCAACAAAATGCATGAAATAAAAAAAAGGATAGCTCCCCATATCATCAAAGATGACCAATGATAGCTACCCATCAATTGTTTATGCAACAAGGGTTGTAATCCCCACAGAAAGGCAACCACCAAAGCAAACAAAATATATATCAAATTCATTCTACTCTATTGTTATTTTTCATTAGGACCATGTTGAATACATAGGATGACTAGATTGTATGTCTGTTGGTTGTAAATCCGGCAGGAAACTAACATATTGTTTTTCTTCTTGTGCTGTATTTTCTTCCATGACAGATTGTGTCTGCCAATTCTTTTGTTCATTCTTTGTTTGACACAAAGTGTTAGTTTTACACAAAGTATTAGTTTTACACAAAGTGTTAGTTTGACACAAAGTGTTAGTTTTACACAAAGTGTTATTTTTACACAAAGTATTTGTTTGACACAATTGTTGCAATGCGGTAGGAGGGTCGGTAAAGTGTTCAAAGCAGATGCGTGAGACTTCGGCGGGTGTCCATATATTCCTTGCCACTTCCTGTAGGGTTTGTACTTGGACGGGGTTCAGGGGTTGGTCATAAAAGAATTCCATCATTTGTTGAATTGTTTCCGGGTCACAATATCCAAAGGTGGCAATGATATCAATACGTCCTGGCCGTACCAAGGCTGAGTCGAGTTTTTCGGGGCAGTTGGAGGTCATGATGACGATGCGTCCGGGGTTTTCGAGGATACCGTCGAGAAGGTTCAAGAGAAAGGACAAATCGACGCGCAATCGTTGGGACAAATGTTCTGTGGATGGGTTTCCGATATTGCATTCTGTATGGTTTGTTGTTCTAGAGCCGACAGAGAGGACCATATCATCTTGTGCGTCGACGTCTTCTAGTACGTAGATGCGTTGGTCGAGGGGTATACAAACGGTTTGTGATTGTCCTTCGGAGACGACGACAATATTTTCGTTATAAAAGAGGTTTTCGAGTTGAAGTTTTGTCATGTCGGTATTGAGGTTGATGGAGAGGATATGTCGGTTGGTTTCGTTGGCGAGGCATTTGATGGTGGATGTTTTGCCGGTGCCGGGGGGTCCTGAGAGCAAGAGTCCTAGGGTATAGGGAATACCTTTTTCGTCGTACCAATCACGATGGTGTACAAAGTGTTGTACACGTTGTCGAATGAGGTCAATATCTTTACCAAAGAGGTTTTTGAATGTGCGGTTGGTATGAAAGGGTTTCATATCAAAGGTGAAATAATTGGGCAACCGTGAGAGGTCTTTTTTGCCGTCCATATTGATGGGTGCGGCCGTTGGATGCAAATGGAAGTAGCATCTTGTTTTCCCCATTTTGTTTTTGACTGAGGCGGCATAATTGTACCGAAGACGTTCTAAAAAGACGCGTAATTGTTCGGCATTGTGTTTGTAGCTGAACAATTCAATGACTTGTACCCATGATGGTGTTGTTTTGTTGTTGCCTCCTTCTTCTTGTTCCTGTAAGGATTCAGTCATACGTGCATAGACACTGTCATCCAGTTCGATGGTTTCTTTTTGGTTCAAGAGAAAGGTTTGACGTTTGAAGGAAATGTGGCGAGTGTTTGGGTGATTTGTTACATAATCCAAGAGGGCTTGTCCCACCAGACTTTCCATATCAGCGATAGGTATGGAGACGGTGATGGAGCCGGTTTTGGATTGTTGTGAATGTGTGTCGAGGTTGAGTGAATTGACGACTTGTAGTTGTTTTTTTTGTAATTGTTGCATCAACCAATTTATTCCTGTATTGGCGTGTGTGTAAATGAATTCGACAAGTTGCGCTGCCAGAAACATGTACAAGATATTGAGCCAATTGTTTCCAGGAGAATGGGAAGATTTGAAGGAATCAAACATGAACAGTGTCGTCATACTGCTTTTCAATGAATCCATTGTGTTTGTTCCATGTGTATTCATTCCATGCGTGTTCATTTTTTGCATTTTGTGATAATCCATACACCCGTTTATCTCGTTTTACAACCTGGTTTGAAAAGGCCCTACAGGGGGTTGTGTTGTTTTGTTTCGTAGGGTTTGTTTCGTAGGGTTTGTTTCGTAGGGTTTGTTTCGTAGGGTTTGTTTCGTAGGGTTTGTTGGTAGCGAAAGAGCTTAGAAGTAACTCTGTTAAATACAGATTTAAAAAGGCCCTACAGGGGGTTGTATTATTTTGTTTCGTAGGTGTAAACATTTGTCAAAGCATTGTATAGAATGAGTTCCATGAAAAGTTCCAGAAAGAGAAAGGAAAAGAGAAAATTTGTTGAAGAGGTAAGACATGAAATTCCTTTGAAAAAAAGGCCAGTGTCATATTTACCTTATAGTGAGACTCCTTTTCAATATGATATGCTAACTTTTTCAGAATATGAAAAAGTAAGAAATTCAAAAAATAAAGTGGGTGGTACACGACGTCGCCAAAGGAATCGACGTCACTAATACATTTTCTTTTTTTGGTAGAAAACAAATTTTTTTCTATCAAAAAACAATCCTTCCTGTAAGAATCGAAACAACCGTTTTGAAAAGGCCCTACAGGGGGTTATTGTTTGTGGTAACAAAAATCATCTTTTTGAGTAACAAACATCTTTTGTTTGTGTAGCGAAAGAGCTTAAAAGTAACCGTGTAGAATACGGGTTTAAAAAGGCCCTACAGGGGGTTTATGAATCAAAGTGCGGGTGAATCGGGGTGGCATCCTGCTTCCAGTATATCGTGGTCGACGATGGATGCTTTGCCGTGGGTGATGGCGGAGGCGAGTCGAGCGATGGCCCAAGATTCTGCGGATTGGTTGGGTCGTGAGCCGGAGCTGAAGTAGGCGCCGCGTCCTTTGTTGAGTATTTTGCGAAGTGCGGCTAGGGAGCATCGGGTTTTGCGTGCGAGTTCAGGTGTGGCGCCGATTTTGTTGACATGGTAGCTTTGTTTGGCGGTGGCGACGTGGTGAGAGGGTTTGGAGTGGAAGGAGGATAGGTGAGGTCGAGAGAGGTATTGATGTTTTTTGTATGCTTTGCGTGTTTGGGCGATATGTTTGAGTTGTTTTTTGCGGTCTTTGCGGGAGAGAGTACGAGGCGCGTAGCGCCGAGGAATCTTCATGTTGTCTCACTACTATTATGTATGATTTTTGTTTGATTTGATTAATCGTTGGCTACATTTCCGGAAAGAAATATAAGAGGTTTGAGTAATTGATGTCAACATTTCCGCGACCGTTGGACCCATTGCATAAATTGCAAGGAGAATACCAAGGATTTTATTACGAATTGTATTT
>Ga0209400_1001614_pt1 | contig 17813 bp, 17 predicted proteins | sample M_130807_EF_Meta_FD_187313 | JGI IMG/M metagenome (GOLD analysis project Ga0209400, IMG submission 187313) | Freshwater microbial communities from Lake Montjoie, Canada to study carbon cycling - M_130807_EF_MetaG (SPAdes) (version 2) | ecosystem: Environmental > Aquatic > Freshwater > Lake... | reverse complement strand
CGCACCAGCACCAGTTGGATGTTTTCCTCGGTCGCCACAATCATGTTGCGGTAAGGGTCAGGGTGGCGCTCGTCCAGCACCAGCAGGTCGCCTAGGTAGCCAGGGGCGATTTGACCCAGGCGCTTGTCCCAGCCCATCGCTTGGGCCGGTTTGCGGGTAAGCATCTCCACCAGATCGCGGTCGGAAAACAGACCGCGCAGCTCGTGCTTGTTCACCAAATCTGCCACCTTAAGCTCTGCCAAACTCGATTTACTACCCGAGGGCGCCCAATCGGGCGCCAGACTAACGGGCAAGCCGGCACGGCGGGCCGCTTGCACATTGGCAGTTTTCCCGTAAAGCATGAAATTGGACAAGGGTGACCACACCAGTTTGGCGCCAGCCGCGGCCATTTCCTTGAGCTGCGACTCGGTCAGGCCGACGCCGTGGATGGCGATGAGTTCAGGGCCTAGCAAGTTGCTCTCTTTGAGCACCGCAAACTCGCCGGCCATGCGCGGAGACGGGCCTTCTGCCAGATGCAGCACCAACATGCCTTTTTGGCGCTCGGCCTGCATATCCGCCCACTCTTTGGCACTGCGGCCCAGGTCCACCCGGCTGGAGGCCATGCGGGGCTCCACGGCAGTATTCTCGATATTGCGCACCAGACACTCTTCTTTGGAATACGGCAAATTGGTGCGCCCGCCTTGCAGGGTCGTGGTCCCGCCAGCCAGCGCTTTGTATTCACCATAGCGGCCCACCTCCAAACCCAAGTCCAGGTAATAGGCGCGCGTTAATACCTCTTGGGGATAGGTAATGCGTCTGTTGTACGCATCGTCATACCAGCGCCACTCGTAGCGATCGCGGTATTTGCTGCTGATGGGCATTAATGGGTAAATCGCATATTCCGGGTGGTTATGCAAATCAATAATGCCGGGATAAATCACCATGGGCCCAGGCAGGACCACGGCATTTTTGGCTGCATCGGGCAAGGTCTCGCCCGGGCGGGCCATGGCTTGGATTTTTCCGCCAGCAACCCATACACGGGCGTTCGGAATAATATCGCCAGCGTCATTGAGGGTGACGACTTTGCCGCTCAACACGATTCCGGCATCCGCGTTGAATGGGGCTGCGGCATGGGCGATCCGCAACAATCCCAAAAGGAAAATAATTCCGGCCGCAAATATTTTGCCAAAGCGCATAAACAAACTCCCGCATTTATGGTGGGCTAGGATTGCCCTGGAACAGTCGCACACTCACACACCCTGCTTGACCAAGGGCGCCTTGAGCGCTTCGGTTAGCGTTTCCAGGCTGTCTTCCAAGTGGGCCTGAACCAGGCTGCTGCGTCTTTTGCCAGCCACAGCCGCCTTCAGTTGTGATTGCAATTGCATTGCCACCTGTCGGTGAACTGCGCGCACATCCGCTGCGGTTGTCGCGCTGACACGCACCAAACCAGTGGCCAATCGGCGCACATGTTCGCGCTGTAGGTTGCGGCGAAGGCTGTCGATGTCACCTTTCCCCTTATTGCCGACCGCGAGCTCCGACCAGACCGCCTTGGACAAGCGTGTTTGAACTTCGGAATAGGTCAGCAACTGACGCGGGTCGGCCACCTTGGTCTCCGCATCAGCCAGGCGTCCGGCCAGGCCGTCGGACATCAGCGCATCCAAAGCGCCGCGCTGCAAGGTCAACACGGCCGTGGGCAGGCTGAAGTCGACGCCCTGCTGCGCGGTAGCGCGCGGCTCGTTGTGGTCCACCCCTAGGCGACTTAAAATTTTCGGGTCGAAACTGAAACTCGCACTGCTGAAGATCTCGTTGATTACCACGTCCAGCGCAGCACGTTGTTGGCCCACAGGCACAGGCACCAGCAAAGGCTGGTTCGCGCCGGCCGTGGCACGGGTGGTGTACGTACCACCCACGTACTTAGCCGCAAAGGGCAAGGACGATCCCATGCTGCTCAGAACGCGACTGAGCGCACGGCGGTACACGGTGAGGTCTTCATCTGCGGCTAGTGCGCGCGTCGTAGTGCGTTCCCACAATTCACGCGCGAGCTTGATCTGGCGCTGCGCAAAGTCCAGCGGGTCGCTGCTCATGTCGCGCTGATTGATCATCGGGTCATAGTTACCCAAGTCTTGGTCAGTGGCATAGGCAAGCGCTGGCTCATGCTCAGAGCGCGCAGCCAGCGCTTTTAACGCCAGCCTTTCGGTATCCGGGCTGGTGTACTCGCGGTAACCGTACTCGATGGCCCAGTAGTCATAAGCCCCCAGCGTCAGCATGTTGTAGTCGGCGACCGGCTCACCTTTAAGTGGGAGATTTTGCGCGTTGTACTCCATCACCGAGGCCGACAAGCCGTTGGCCTGGGTGTAAGCCCGGTCGCGTAGCTGCGCGGGCGTCATCGCGGTCGAGGCGCGAAAGTTGTGCCGCAGGCCCAGCGCATGGCCAATCTCATGCATTGTGACGTTTTTCAGTGCGTCTGCGATGTAACGATCGGCCTCTGGACCGGTCGGATCGAGCAGGCCGCGTTCGACCAGCAGGTCAAAGCCGAAGCTTGCTTCCTCGAAAGCGACGTCGGCGTAATTACACAGTGCGTCGTCCTGCCCATGCGGCGGGTGCGGCGGCAACTGCTCGGCCCAGCGCGGTACCCCTTCGCCGGCGCGCGAGCGGAAAACGCGCACACGGTTCTCGTCGATGATGGCCGCGCCACGCAGGATCTCGCCCGTGCGCGAGTCTTTCTGACTTGGGCCCACCGCTGTGGAGCCCGGGCCCTCCTGTGCAAACCAGCGCACGGCAAGCATACGCAGGCCCTCGGTCGTGGTCCAATCGGCATCGGTCTGTTGCTGCTCTATGGACAGTGCATTGCGGAAACCGGCTTTCTCGAAAGCCTTGTTCCACTCCTCAGCAGCTTCACGCAGGGATTTGCGCCAGGCCTGCGGGATGTTTCGGTCCAGCACCACGCGGATGGGCTCCTTGGGCTCGGACAGCTCCGCTGCGGGGTCCTTCTTCTCCAAACGCCAGCGATTGATGTAGTGCGTGCGCTTACCTTCCTGCGCGTCGTCGCCAAAGTTCGTGAACGACGTATTGAAGTAGCCTACGCGGGAATCGGCCATACGCGGCTTCATGGGCTGCGCAGGCAGCGGGGCCAGCGTGTAGGCGTAGGCTAAGAACAAGCTGCGCGCGTCCGGCACGCTGCCGGGCGGGCTGGGTTGGCTGCCCGGGTTGGGACTCGCGGCACCGGGCGCTGTAGCGGGCGGCGCCGGCATCTTGGTGATGGCGTAGTGGTTGCGCATCGTCACGTACAAGCCTTCGGCTTTAGCGCGCACGCGCTCTACCCCCGAGCTGTTGCGGTCCAGCGCGTAGGGCAGACGGAACAGCGTCTCCAAAGTGGTCTGCGTGCCATTTATGTCGCCACCCAACAGCACGGCTGCGTCCACCAGCAACGCGCCTGTGCCGCTTTGCGGCGCGGCCGCCAGCGGCGCAACACCCAGCAGGCTATCGGAATAGCTTTCGCTCACCGCGCGCGCCAGCGCGGTACCAGCGGGCGCACGCGCAAGCTGGTTGCGCGCCAACAGCAGCACGTTGTTGCCGACCCGGCGCAGACTAACGATGTGCTCGCGCCCCATCATGCCGGGCCACAGTCCTCCGATACCTATTCCACCGACAACCGACGAAGCGAAGAACATTGGCTGATCAATCAGCGTCGCCGGGATTTCGATCCAGGTCTTGTCGTCACGGGTCCACACCGGCAGGTAGCCGTCAACGCGCTTGGCTTCGCGCGTAACTTCAGCGAAGGGCGCAGGTGCGCCGGACACGCTGGCTGGGCGCTGAGGTGTGACTGCCGGCGTTGGCGTCGGCGTCGGCGTTGGCGTTGGCGTTGGCGCTGACGCCGCCGCCACCGGACGTGGGACAACGACGGGCTCTACAGGCACAACGACACTGGTCTGCACGACTGCGGCTATTTCGAAGGCGGGTGCCGCAATGGCAGAGCCGGCCAGCAGCAGCGCAAGGCTCGAGGCAGCGAGGCCCGTCTTGAAGGCGCATTGGGCAAGTTTGGTCAATGCGTTGTCGGATCGCACCTTCATGGGCATGTCCTAGATTTGGCGGATAACAGAAAACGATATTGACCGGAGTTTAATGTTGGTTCAATTCAAGTCCGTTTTTTCAATTTCCCTTGGGGCGGGTGCGGCGCCAACCTTTGTTAAATCTGCTGCGGCCTTGGGATGGATGAAAAAAGACTTCGCGACCCAGCGGACGTTGTCCTCAGGCCATGGCTGCATACCGGTGCTACTTTTCGGGTCGATGGATATTGGTGGGATTGCCCATCCAATCCCACAAAGACAAAAGCCACCGAAGGGAAACGGTGGCTTTGGCAAGAATGAATCTGGTGGGACGTGCGGGGGTCGAACCCACGACAAACGGATTAAAAGGGTAAAAAAGCACAAAAACCTATATAAATCAACGCTATTTTTACGGTGTGCTAAAAGGTGCGCAGTATTTGCCAAACCAAGTTGACCAACTTTTGCACCGATTCAGAGACAAAATCAGCACACATACTTACAAAAACGATCAGCTGTTTGCAGACGAAAGACGCTCAAGATTAGGGCGCAAGACTGAAGAAAGTGCTTGACAGTTGGAACGAGTGGTTGGATAGTGGGTAGAAAGTTGCAAAAATTATGATTTCAATAGGTCAATGAAAAAGATAATCACCGAATTAAAGAAATGAAAAAAATTGCAATTATTCTATTTTCCTTTTTAGTCACGAACTTCTTAGGCGCATGCTCAAACTCAGTTGATATCGACGGCGAGGTATACGTCGGACAAAATGAAAAGGCAAAAAAATTAACTAATGTCACTATCAATATTTTAACAGAAACGCAATTGAGTGAGCATATCGATAAAAAGAAAAAAGAAATTCCTGCGGAAATAAGAGAATTAAAGCGAGACTTAGAAAAAGTTAAAAAAATAATTAATAAAATAGAGTTTTACGAAGCCTCACTTGATAAATCAATTAATAATTATAATCGAGCTATTGAGTCACAAATATCTACACTAACTTTGTCAATAACAAAATCAGCAGAGATAAGAAGCCGCATGAGAGCTGGATTAGATACAGCAGTCATGGAACATAAATTAAAAAATTCAGAACTTGATGCCGAACAAAAAGTACTTGACGCTAATTATGAATTAAAGTTAGCAATTTTCGATATAATAGAAAAATCCCCAATAGAAATACAAAAAGAACTACAAGAAAGAATTATCGCATTTGATCAAAATAAGGGGGCGATAGAAGAGTATCGTAAAATTGCCTCGGAAAGATTGGAGAATTTAGCTGAAGAAATTTCATCAATTAATAATGAATTAAAGCAATCTGAAACAGGTGTAAGCAGTAAATTACTCTCATCTTCAGTTAAAATCGAAGGCGCTGTCAAAGTAATGACTAATGTAGACGGGAAATTTAAATTAAAATTAAATGAAGGTAAGTATGCATTAATTGCATCAGCGGATAAATACGTTTGGTTGTTTTGGATTAATGCAAGCAGCGAATCCAATCAAATTATATTGAACGATAAAAATGCGTCTAAATCAAACGTATTCTCTGCGTATTAAAAAAAACTAATCGCAGAAATCTTACAAGCGTCTATTAACTAGACGCTTCTGACACTTTCTTGGCTCGTGGTGGTGGGAATGTACTTGTGGCAGCACAACGTATGTAGTCTTCAGCTCGTTCGTAATAGCGAGTGGCAAGAATCGTCAAGATTCGTCTCGCATCAGTCGTATGAGTGTTCACATCAGCGACTTTCAAGTCACTCGTCCCACTGATCTTCGCTTGAATAGCCACATCAGCCCAAGACAGCTTGAACTTTCTGCTCTCATCTCCCTTGTGCTGCATCTTGCTCGTCTTCGAAGCACCTCTGTCCATGTTCTCGTGTCTGATCGTATAGACCCTATACGCAGCGTCCATCGCATGACACACCCATCTAGTGCCCAATCGATACTTCGCAGTGCTAGTAGATAGATTCAGTCCCTTGGTCTGATTTGCAACGTATTTGTCGATGATTTGACTGAAACGCTTCTTCAAGCCTTTTTTGGACCATGTGAGTGGTACCACGAGATTGATCGCCTCAATGGAGTCGAATGGAGCGAGATCACTCGCAGTCTTCGCTTGTATGAACTGAAAAGTGCTTTGCTCTTCAGCGAACAGATGACTGTGGCTTGTCCACCAACTCTTGAAGTCCACGTCTGTGATCTTCCCAAAGTCTTTGTACATCTCAGCACAGACGCCAACGCCATCGTTTTTCTCTGTTTCTAGGTAGTGAATGTTCAGTTGCAAGAACTTGAACCACCAAAAGTATGGGCTGTCTTTGACTGACTGTGGTGGGTTCTTCTCAGAGTAGATGCCACGACCAAAGCGTGGATAGCTACTGTTATGAAAGTGCAATGCTCTTTTGGTTTCTTGGTCTGTGGTCATGGATGGATGTTACATCACTAGAACTTTCTTTTGAATCTAAGATGCTAGTATTAATACATAAATTTTTTACTAACACTTATGTACTTTGAATATACTGAAATTGATTAATAATCAGTTTCAGTCCATAATACACTCATTGCAAATAATTCAGTTTGCAATATATAAAGTGATAGTTTTAAAAAAGGAAAATCAAAATGACAAAATTTGCTGTAGTTCAATTGAGAGATAATCATGAAGTCAATAAAGAAGCATTCAGTAGGTTTACAATTAGTAAATTGAAAAATAGATTTAAATGCAAAGAAGTATCAGAGTTAAAATATAATAAGAAGAGTAATGCAAAATTATCAGAAATGACTGATATTGCTGAATACAAACTTAATCAGCTGAGCGAAATAATGTCTTCAACTAATTTAGATGATATGACTAAAAACAGATATTTCCCAAAAGAAAATACTAAGATTTTCATATTCAGTGACGATGCATCAAAAACTGCATTAGCGTTTGACGTATTAAATGACAATTGCATTATTAAGTTATTTGAATTAAATAATGAAGAATTAACTAATTTCATACATTCAATAACGGTGATTCAGTCAGCAGATGATCTACTCAGTTCACTTGATGAAGCAAAAGAACTTTGCGAATCACTAAATATAATTGAAGATGATGTAGGCTTAACACTTGTATATCGCAGTGCGGAAGATGAAATTGAAGAAAAAATTTCAGATATAGAAAGTGATGTTGAAACTTCTAAAGAAGTATTAGACGAAATATTTGAAATAAAGTGGTATCAAAAATAATTAATAAATGCACATGTAAAGACTTATGTCTTTGCATGTGCATTTTTATATGAATTTAAAATCACTTTAGATTAAAGCAACTCAACAGCACTACGGCATATGGTTGGATTGACTTCTATATATTTTTGCGTGACCGACATCGAGGAATGGTTAGCAAGCTCCATCAACACACGAACAGACACACCTTTATTCGCCAAGTTCGTGATGAAACTTCTGCGTCCACTGTGTGAACTCGCTCCATCGATCCCAACTCTCGCATAAAGCACAGTGAAGAATTGCGCCATAGTATTTGCCGAGAAGCCACGATGTGGATTTTTCTGATTCGTGAACAATGCTCGTGTCGTGTCTGTCAATGTCACAGCAAGCAAGTCTTTCAATTTGAAGCGTGAACACAGATAGTTGTGCAGTTCAGCTTGCATCTTCTCGCTGAGTACGACTGTATGACCCTTGCTGCCCTTCGTCTGCTCTGGGCGCAAATAGATGGACTCACGAATCTTGCCTTCGCTTGTAAGCACGTCACAAATGCGAAGCGCCGCTACAGCTCCCACACGCATTCCGCAATTCGTGGTCATCAGAAACATCGCACGATTGCGAGTGGGATGTTTGTGTGCTGCGATCCACAACAAAATTCGCCTTACGTCTTTCTCAGTCAGAACTTTCGCTTGAGCCATCAAATACCTCCTCAATCAATGAATTCAGTAGTATTTATTCTGAACCCTTTGATTAGGTATTCCTAGCCTTTTTGATAATTTATTTTTCCTGATGGATTCCAACAGGTTAGCTCAGGACTACATGTTTGTGAAAGAACATGTAGTTTTCAATGATGCTTCTTTTTGTATCCCGCAGCGATACGCTCTTGATCAGCGATGAACTTCTTGTGCGCTATTTCGTCCAATCGCACTTGAGCTGAGATGCCCCGATATCCCTCAAGTTTTTCCTCGTCAAGCGACCAGCACTCAATTCCCGTCTGACTACGCATCAGTTCTTCAATCTCTTGTCTCTCACTCAGAGCGAGTCTCTTGTCAATGTAGATCCCATCGTGAACGACAGCTAGAACCTTCATCCCCATCTTCTGAACTTCTGTCTTGACGATGTTCATAACAATCGTCTCAGCGTGTTGATACAGATAGGACATGACTTTGCTGCTACTGGGACGGTTTGGTGATGTCTCAAGAATCGGATTCTTAAGGAACGATGGATCTGCTTTCTTGTAATAGTTGTAAATGAATTTGTCTAATCTATTTTGCTCTTCTTTAAACTGTTGCATCAGTGGGCAGTTGATGAACTGATCTCTATGGATAGGATTTCTCAGGATCTTGACGATCGCGGGGTTGTGATCTTTACCGCTGTGGTCAATCCATCCATTGCGAGTCATTCTCGCCCCGAAACTGAGTGCCGTAAGTGCTTGCTTGATCAGGTCAGCTTGAAGGTCATCAGAGATGTTCATGTCATTTCTGAAGGTCTCAATACGCACATAGTTCCTAAAACTCGTGCGATCCGATAAGTAAGCAAGCGAAGCGCCGAACTCAACATCAAATGGTCTTGGGTTCTTTATCGTGTTGTAGCAAAGTTCAGCAAATCCCATCTTCCACGAAACCACACTCGTGCGAATGTCATACGCATAGCACTTACCCAACATTCCTTCTCTCAATGTCCCATGAACCGATTGAACATTGATACCCTCATAGTATGTTCGTCCGAATGGGCTGTTGATCTTCTTCATCGGTAGCGTTCCATCACCACCTTGAGCGATACGCAATATTGCCTCTGTGTGCCTGACCATCAATTGACGATCTACCTCGTTAATCTTGTTTGCTCTCAATGTCAGCCACACAAAGAACTGCTTGAGCGATTTAATGTTGATGGGGCAGTAGTCGTAGTCTTGTCGGATTTGCGCGGGAATTGGATTCACGAAGTCTGGGAACATACGATAGAAAAAATCTGCGTCATTCAGTGAGGGATCTCGGAGTAGCTTTTCTAAGTCTTTGACTTTCTGCCCTTTCAATTTGGTCACATCCATCGTATCTGTGACAGTTACAAGATCCGTCAATTTCACTTGCGAATATGATTTGCCTTTGAGTCCAGGTTCTTTGTTATACACAAGCGCAACGTTGTTCTTCTCAAGCCATGAATGAAGATAAATACGCTCGCCATTTATTCTGTATTGCCCCACTTGATTGCTCAGATCATGGGTGCTTAGATTGAAGTATTTGTAGTGACGATAAAGATTAGTATCCATCCTGAGTAACGCTTGCTCCATCATTTGCCTCAATATCTCAACATAGCGTGACAGAGCATGATCTGCTTTGTCGGTCTTAGGCATCGCTCTCTTGAGCGTTTGTAGAACTATGGGATCAACTGTAAGTTTGAGCATGGCATGGCTCCACACGCTTCAAGCGTTGTATTTGGAGGGCTAATGGAAGGGTAAAAACGTCTTACACATATAGTAATCTTTTTAGAATATCTGATACACATATCTGAGCAAATCAATTGAAGAAAAATGTGAACGAATGAAGCGAAGCGAAATGAGTTCACGGATGTGCGATCAGCACATTCACCATTTGTCCCACAAGTTGATTGATTGATGTATCCCATATGCTCCACTGATTGATGCCGTCCTATGACTTCTCACTCATTAATTCCTCTTTTTTTTGAGTTGCTGTTTTTTTTCATGTTTTCTTTGAACGCGGTCTTGTCTGATTAATTGAACAACAACTATATTTATCCACAACCAAATGAATTAGATAAATAACCAATGAATTCGTTATCAAATAGTGTAGGAATTTCTATTTGATGGGAGCAACATTTGTGTTCTTTCAACACAAATGGAGTTACCAAAAATGGCTACACAACTAAGTTCATTGAAGATCACGAATGTCGTGCGTCAAACAACAACGAACACGAGTGAATTTCGCAAAAACAAACTACTGAAAAAGTTAGATGAACAAATCGCTTTAGCAACAGCACAGAAGAACGGCGAATTGTTCACAGTCAAGCGACTGAAGAATGCGAAAGATGAGAACGGGAACTCGACACAGATTGAAGTGTCTAAGCGAGTGTCGCCGTGGTTCTGGACTGACAACAACAAGACTTATGTTCAGATCAGATACGGCACTCGTGTTCTTGAACTACAGAAAGGCAAGAACACGATTGAGACTGCGTCTAGTGACGATCTCGTCAAGACACTAGGCATCGTTCGCACATGTGTGGCAAATGGCGAACTTGACAGTGTGATTGAAGCTGCGAGTGTGAAGGTTCGTGAGCGGTTTGGGAAGTGAAATATTTCAAATATAGCTAGAAAACTTAACTTCTTCTATAAGTTTTTTAGGGTTTACCCTAGTGCAGCCAAAAGCTGAAATGCTCCAAAATGCTGCGTTTTTTTAATGCTCTCGGCTGTCAATGAAACTCATATCTGAAACCAAAGCACTTTTAGCTGACTCTAATGCTGAGAGAGTAGAGTCGTTGTGCGTTTGGATCGCCGAGAATTCTGGCAATAGTATTGGTTGGGGACAACTATCAGCACAAAGTGGATTTTCACACAAAGAGTTGATTACATTTTTCAAAATCTACAAGCATCAAACGCCGATGGCATACATCAAACATGTCAGAGATCAAAAAAAGAGTCTGTCGCCTATAAACCCTCAAGAACATCTATTCAATAATTTGAGTGGCACAGAGAGCGAAGTCAAATAGACGATTACAGTTTATTGCGTTTGGAAAACGTTCCTAAACCTTCAAAACTTCCCCAAGCACAAGTTCTTCTCGTCTTGATGTGAAATCTGATAGCAGTAGCTCTTGTCACGCTTGGTCACAGAGAGACACATGTTCTTCTCATCTTGCTTTGAGATTTGATAGCAGTAGTTGTTGTCGTTCTTTGCCGTAGCGAGACAGAAGTACTTAGCGTCTTGATTCTGTATTTGATAGCAGTTGTCTCCCGCAGCGTGTGCGATTGATACAAGAAATAGACAAATATTTAATATAAGATGATTATTCCAATGCATCAGCTTTGCGCAATAAATTTTGTTAATGTGAAAATATGAATATAGGATAGAACAAGACGACCCCTATTCTAACGACAGCTGTAAAAAGAAAAAATTTCATTTTACTCATATCATTTCCTGCGAGAACATCTATTTGTGTTGTCCATATCTTTCTTGATAATGGACCATAAAAATTTAAGATAATTCCGATTGCAACATATATTGCAATTGCAGAATATAATATTTCCATTTTAAATATTCCTTTATAGAGCTATAGCTGTGCGATATGCACAATCTTGACTGCTTTTATCAGATTCACAGGAATTTGTCAAGTGGTAAGTGGAAATCGTTAACTTTGGAATTGTTGTTGCATTCCAACCAATTTATCTCTGCGTATATTGCTTTTCATATGCATCTATCAAAGCATATACCTCTTCCCCGTGATGCCATAGAGTTCTCCATGACGTTACGCCATCATCAGAGAGCGCAAAAGGATTGATCTTTTTTGAAAGTAGCTCCTCGAGCACACCAATACTTTCAACGCTGCCATTGATTGCGATTAAATGCAGTGGCGTCAGACCCTGCTTTGTTCTAATGCCTGGGTCAGCCCCATGATTCAACAAAAAAGAAGTCAACTCTCGATGGGTTTCATTTGTATCTTCACCTTTTGAGGCAAGAAAATGTAGTGGCGCCCACTCATACTCATTTTTTGTTAATGAATTAATATTTGCACCGTTTTTTACAATAATCTCCGCCATAAATATATCATTTTCATTAATTTCTCTTCCTTTGTTTAATAGAAAATGTAATGGCGTTTGTCCATATTCGTTTATGCAGTTTACTGCGTCTGGATTACGTTTTATTAGATTAGCAACTCCAATTGTTTCGCCTTCTTTAATCATAAAGAAGATCTCCTCACAATCATTTAGATCAGTTATTTCATCAGTATTTAACTGATCATCGATCTCATCCTTTGTATCTATTTCATTATATTTGTCAACTGATTTATCTTTTTTTATTACGCCAATTATTAGCGCAACAATTGAATAAATCATACTCAAAATAACGGACGCGATTAGCACTCTCCACCAATATGATATATTCGGATTAAGTAATGTTTTTAAATATCTCTGCCAATAAAGGGCTGATAGTGGTGTGGCAATGATTAACCATAGCCCCTCAATGTTTCTGCGCACCAACAAACCGAAGTGTAGGACTATTGAGTAGACAGTAATGGAGGCTACCATTACGAATATTAATAAATTATCAAGGAATTTATCTAATAATTCAATTGTGCGATCGTATAAGTCATCCCAATATGTATATTGCTTAAAGAAGTCGTTTGGCATAACTACGCTTAACGTCTCCCACTCCTTCTTCAAATAAAGCCATTCTTCTATTTTATCTTGGCATGGTAACTCTTTGATGTTGGGCGGCTCCCAATCAATGAAATCGGGATTGACTCCCTCAGCTTCCGATCGCTTCAAATACTCTCTAACTATTTGTAAATTTAGAGGATAAAGTGATTTTTCCTGCATTACCCTAAATTGAAATGGGTAATCGGGAAAATAGAATGAGTCGAATTCTTTTTTTCTTTTATCAGCTTGATACCTATTTATATCATCGTTAAAATGAGTGCATATTAATTTATAAATTATCTTTTTCTTTTTTTCAATAAATAGATTATTTTTCTGCTCCTCCGTCATACCTTGATATTTAAATTCTTTGTCATTATTATTACATCCAATCAGTCCAAATATTGCAATTAAGACTAATATTTCCTTGTATTTCATAAATTCGCTACCCGCTTATCTCAATGAATTGATATTTATTCTGCTAAATACACTAAAGGAATCTAGTGATGAGACTACAAGAATTCGCAGACGCAGAAGAACAGATCAAGTTGTGGAAATTGATCTCTGACTCTGTGTGGAACGGTATCAAACTTCAAGCGATAGAACAAGAGCAAAAACGAAACGATCTAGAGAAAAAGCAGAAGAAGTCTGCTCCAAAGCCAAAAGCAGTCAAAAAGACCAAGACCGTCGCAACGCCAAAGCCATCAAAGCAGCCCAAGAAGCGGCAAGTGACTGATAAGTCATTAACTTCCAACAATCAGCAGAAGTCAGCACCACAGACTCAGAAGCAGCAAGTCTTGCCCAAAGTGTTCACTAGCACTAGTAAATCCAACCTAGCTCGACCACAGACACAAGTGACTAGTGCTACCAGTCAAACGCCTCAAATCGCAGTAAAGACTCGTTCTGAGCGTGTTGCGCACGATCCCAACTCAGTTGCCAACATTCAGCGCCAACTTGATCCACTTGCTTCCAGTGATGTCGTCAAACGATTGACGAGTTGATTTGTTCTTTTTCGTATTATTTAGTGATTGGTCAAATTACGGAAATGTAACTTCGCCACATTTAGCATCCAAAGTCATTTCATATTTCCCCAATGATCGTTCTTTAGTTTCATAGTAAAAGCCGTGGAGATAACCGTCTATTCTATTGAAATAGAGAGAACCAACATTACTGGAATTATTAATTTTTGAACCTCCTGACGACTCAGCCTCAAAAACTACACGTTTTTTATATTTTTCTTTTCCTATAAAAGTTCTTTTCATTTTATTTAGGAAAAAAGGGATCTGCTCCCATTTAACTGCGTTAATGCTGAACTTATCATCTACCCAATCAACGATTAAGGAAATAATTACCTCCTCGTCACGAAAGTGCTTATGGTCTTTCGGATCATCGCTCTGGGTATTAGTAATAGACACATCACCCACACACTTGTAATAAGCTATATCATCCTTACCAAACGCGGCAAATGAAACAAAGAAAGTAAGCAAAGTAGTAAATATATAACTCATAAAAAATTATATTTTTAGAATTATTTTTTAACTTGATATGGACGAACTTGATAAAGAGGGCATTGCTTCGCACCACAGTCTCTGACTCTCTTGTATCTGTAATCAACACATTGTAGGCAAAATGCTTTAATTGCGTCAGCTTTTGACTTGTTTTCCACATTCGTTGCCCGTGCCAAAAGTGGTTGATATTTGATGGGTATTTGACTGCTCATTTCGTCCCCTAAGAATGAACGAAATTTTAACATAAAGCACAATTTATTAATATATTAAAAGTAATATTTTTTTATGTTTTTATTTTCTACTTCACTCTTTTCTTTGCTGTCTTCTTGATGGGCGTTTTTGATTTCTCTTCATCCCATTGATATCTATCGTCAATCGCACCGTGCGCTTCAATGAGTTGTCTGCTCTGCTCACCACGCAACTGATTCACCGCTTTAACGGCATCTAAGTGACTGTAGTGTTTTTCAATCATTGAAACACTTGTGCCCATTTGTAGTGCGAGTGTATGAATCTCTACCCTGTCAATTTGTAAAGCAATCGTTGCGTATGTATGCCGCAAACTATATAGAACTCGTCTTTGATTCGTGACTGAATCCATCAAAAGATTGTGTTCAATCAAATACGTGTCAAACAAACGACTGAAACTTGTTGGCTTGATTAGCTCTGGAACTTTATCTTTGATCTTCTGCCGTTTTGTGACGATCTGTTTGTAGAGAACAATCTTCTCTAATGGATGCTCTTTGATTACGTCATTCAAATCTTTGCCATGATTTCTAAGTGCGATTGCTCTTAATGAGCTTACCGTTGGACTGCGACCAATACAATGTCTCGCACCAGTTTTGCCTTTTCCGATCTTCAATATCACCGTGACGTTCGGATTGATTTCAACTGTGTCTTCAGCGAACACTTCTTCGTGTTTTCTGTCTTGTTGCTTCAAGTTAATTTTGTTGGTCGTGGGATAGAACTTGATTTCTATCTGTCCCCATGTCAATTCATTAATCTCGGTGCCTGGACGCATGCCAGTGTCTAACAAGATCAAAGCGTAATCACGCAACAAACTTCTGAGATTGATGCTGTCTGTTCGTGCTTTAGCAATCCATGAGTCAAAGTTATTTCGCAATGCTCTGATTTCTTCTAAGCTAAACGCTGGACGCCGTTCGCTCTTCTTGCCAACTGCGATCAATTTAGGACGATTGATTTCATACATGAAACCACGATAAATCGCTTCGTCAAAAACTCTGTTCAATGCTGCGTTGTGATTGAGCGTTGTGCTGTGACTTGGTGCAGCGCCCATTCTTTTGATGCGCCATTTTTCAAATTGTTCGACCAACTCATGATTGATTGCATCAACTTTGTATTTTCCAAAGAAGTTGACGTGGTAGTTCTCAATGATGGAGATGTATTCTTTGTACATTGACTTCCCATCACCGTCAGCAATTAGCTTTTCCATTCTGAAGATCGCTTGCTTGGCGATGTCTTTGAATGTGCGAGTGATTGGTGCTGCTCTGAGTTTTTTGCGAACACTAGCTTCTACGAGCAAGTCATGCGCTACTGCTTTGGCTTTCTTGAGGTTGTATTCTTTGGTGCTCTCACGCTGCCAACGAGCGTCAACTTTGTAGCGACACTGCCACACCATGCTTCGTGGACGCTTAAATACGACAAGCGCATGGGGCACGAGCACGAAAGTGGTTTCTTTTTTCTCTGCCATACAGCGTTTTCAGCTGAGGATTTAGATGCTTGTAGCTTACGTGAACAGCACGTTTTGGACAAGAAAAAAGAGCAAAAGTGCGTAGTCGGTGCGTAGCCGATTTTTGGACATAAAAAAAGCACCTACATCGCTGTAAGTGCTGATTCTATATAGATATTTTGGTGGGACGTGCGGGGGTCGAACCCACGACAAACGGATTAAAAGTCCGCTGCTCTACCAACTGAGCTAACGTCCCGTCAATGAAGCCTAAACTTCACCGCCAAGCCTTAAATTATAGCGTTGTTTTTTTAGGCAGCGAAATCGCATTTAGAAAGCGTGTTCATGACCCACCCTGCGGCGCACATTCCGAAGCTCGCAGTCACTGCGACCGACGAGCCGTAGCCATGGCAATTGAGGGTGTTGTCACTTTGCACGCCATCGCCTGCTTGCGCGCCCAGCACAGGTTCTGCGCTGTACACCACCGTCAGGCCGATGCGTTTTCCCTCGCGCGGGGCACTATGAAATTTACGCAAGCGATAGCGCAGTTGCGCCAGCAAGGGGTCATGTGTTGCACTACTTAAATCGCCCACGCACACTTTTTCTGCCGACTTTTTCCCGCCTGCTGCACCCACGCTAATAAAGATTGCGTCTGTGCTGCGTGCCCACTGTGCCATGGCGAGTTTGGCTTGCACCTGGTCGCAGGCATCGATCACTGCATGCACGCCTGTGGGCAGCAATTGCGGCCAGTTGTCCGGCGTCACAAAATCATCAATGCAATGCACCTGGCAATCCGGGTTGATTTGGGAAATGCGCTCTTGCATGGCACCTATTTTTGCCATGCCCAGGGTGCTACTGAGCGCTTGAATTTGTCGGTTCACATTGGACTCGGACACATGGTCCATATCAATCAGCGTCAATCGGCCCACGCCGCTGCGCGCAAGGGCCTCGGCAGCCCAGGAACCGACGCCGCCGATACCTACCACCACGACATGAGATGCCCGAATGCGCGCTGCAGGGTCTTTGCCGTACAGCCGGCCTAAACCACCAAACCGGCGGTCCTGCTGTGCTTGGGGCAGGCAGGCCTGGTCATCAGAATCTGCCATGGGGGAGCGCACACCAGCCTAAGGGCCAACTATTTGATACGCGTCAGCCGCTCTTTGGCGACCTCAGCCACTTCGGACTGCGGATAGCTGCTAAGTAACTCTTCCAAGGCCTTGCGTGCGTTGGCAGTGTCTTTGAGCTCCAAGTGGCAATTGGCTATAGCCAACAAGGCCTCGGCGGCGCGGGCGCTCGTCGGGTTGCGGCCACCCAGCTTTTTGAAGCTTACCAGCGCGCTGCGGAAGTCTTTGAGCACAAACTGTGCATTACCCAGCCAAAAAATGGCCGAATTGGCATAACCGCTTTGCGGATAACGGGCCAAAAAGTCTGCAAAAACCCCTTGGGCAGGCTCAAAATCCCCTTTGCGAAAACTCGCCAACGCAGCCTCAAACATACGCTTTTCGGCCACTTCCACCGCAAATTCATTGCCTTCAAAGCTCACCGTGATCGGCTCCAAGCGCTTGATGCGCTCATCTAGGGGCTTGATGGCGTCGGACTGGCGGCGAGCGCCGTCAGCGATATCGCGGCTCAGTTGCTCGCCCTGTCCACGCAGTTTGGACAACTCGGCGCGGTTGGCCTCCAGCTGGTTTTGCAAATCAATGAGGCTTCGGCGCAGATTGGCAATCTCTTCGGCTTGGCGTTTGGACTCGTCGACTTGGCGTTGATCCCCGTCTCGTCGCAGGGCTTCAATTTTTTGGCGCAAATCCAAAATCGCACGGCGCGCCTCGTCGTCGTCAAATATTCCGGCATGGGCACCAGCGCCAGCCAAGCCTAAAACCGCCAGGACCAGCGACTGGCGCAGCCAAGGCCGAATACGACCCACTCTTGTGCTCATCGGACGCTGATTTCAGCGCGGCGGTTTTTCTCCATGGCCGCTTCGCTATTGCCCGCAACGGCTGGCTTTTCTTTGCCAAAGCTCACCGCTTCCATTTGCGCCTCGGACACACCT
>Ga0209400_1001613_pt1 | contig 17815 bp, 26 predicted proteins | sample M_130807_EF_Meta_FD_187313 | JGI IMG/M metagenome (GOLD analysis project Ga0209400, IMG submission 187313) | Freshwater microbial communities from Lake Montjoie, Canada to study carbon cycling - M_130807_EF_MetaG (SPAdes) (version 2) | ecosystem: Environmental > Aquatic > Freshwater > Lake... | reverse complement strand
AAGGCACTATTGACATCAATGCACTTCTCGAAGCCGAGAAGGCAAGAGCCGCTAAGGCTAAGGCAGAGTCAGAAGCTGCTGCTAAAGCCAATGCTGCCCGAAAGGCAGCAAGCCAATACGATCAAGCAGTCAAGTTTGTAGTTGGCCAGAAGAATGATCGTATCCAATCACTCGAGCAATCTATTGCAGATAGCCTATTTGGCATCAATCGTATTGTTAGAAACATTGCAACAAATACAGCAACACCGGGTGATGAAAGAGAACTTAAGCGTTTAGAAAAACTTTACAACCAAGCAGTAGAACAACAGAATACTCTTCTCAAAGAAGTGACTGGTCTTACAAAGAATACTGCTAAGTTAGATACAAAGACTGGCAAGGTAACAGTTGGAACTACACCAACACCTGAAGCAGGAGGAACTGCTGCTGGAACCGTAGTGGATTCTGATGGCGATGGAATTCCAAACAACATTGATCCAGAACCATACACAGCAAAAGGTTCAGCATCACAGGCTAAAGTAGTTGGTAGTGAAACTGTTGTCGATCAAGCAGGTGGCAACAAAGGTGGTAATACCGGAGGTAACACAGGTGGTAATACCGGTGGAAACACCGGAGGTAATACCGGCGGTGGAGATAAATTCACCGGTAAGGGAACTGCTGACAAGCCATACTTAAAGAACGGTAAGCCATTTACAGGAACTGCTGGCGGTAAAACCTATCAAGGTGGAATCGTTATAGATCCAAATGCCTTGACATCAGAACAGCAAGCAAAGCTTGGTGAATACGGCAGCAAGTATCTTATCGATTACTTCAAAGCTAGTTACCCAGACATCTATAACAAGCTTGTTACTATGGCACGAGCAGGTGAATCTGCTGCCAATGTTGAAGCATACCTTTCGGGAACTGCTTGGGCTAAAGATGTTAACCAGAGAACCTTTGCACTTATTGGTGCAGCCGAACTTGCTAATGGTCTCAAGTTAGATCAGGCGACTAAAGATACTTACCGAGATCAATACCTTGCCAAAGTCAAGAGCATGGATGAGATCAAGTATGACATTGGCCTAAAGACCATTGCTCAGTTCCAGTTGGATACAGTTAAGCCAGATGTTGCTAACTCTATCCGTGCAGGAAATACCTTTGCTCAGGCTGCTGCTGACTACATCGAGATTTATCGTAAGAACCTTGAGATAGCATCATCTGCCTTTAAGATAGATGATAAGCAATTCCAGACACTTCTTATCAGTTCATCTAATATCAGCGACTTCGAGAAGAAGCTTCGCCGGACTGACCAGTATCTGTCTCAGCCTAAAGTTCAGCAACAGATCAATGCCAACAAGATTATGGTTACTACCAAGTATCGTCAGTTTGGCTTGGCCCTTACTGCATCAGCAGCAGATAACCTTGCAAAGAATGTTTTCCTTGGAGATACATCCAACGAACAGATTGATGAGAACCTTCGCCAAGAAGCGGTTAAGTTGTTCCCAGCATTCCGTGATCGTATCCTCAATGGAGAGTCTCCACTATCTATCGCAAGCCCTTACATTGGTGCAATCTCTCGTATCCTTGAGGTTCCAGAGGGTTCACTAGATCTAGAGGATCCAACAGTTCGTAAAGCAATGATTGGTTCAACAACAACTGTCGGAGACAAGACATCGTCAACAGTCACTCCATTGTGGCAGTTTGAGCAAGACCTATACAAAGACAGCCGTTGGCAATACACAGCCAACGCAAGAGCTAAAGCCGACAGCATATTAGTTGATGTCGGTTCAAGATTCGGAGTGATTCCATAATGGCAGAAAAAGTAACGGCTAAGTCCGGAGATACCCTTTCCGGTATTGCAAAGGCCAATGGCACTACTGTTGCCCAGATCCTTGCCGACAACCCAACGCTTGCAGCTCGAGCATCAGCAGGACAAACAGTTCTTTTTAGCGGAACTAAAGTTGCAATCACAGCCCCACAGCAAGCAACTAACCCTTATGCTGCTGCAACATCAGGCCCTGCCGCAGGTAAAGGTGCAGGACTTGGTACTGGATCTAATCCAATTACTAATGCAGGAACAGTAAACACAACAACTCTTGAAGGAATTGCTAAAGCATCTGGAACTGGTACTGGAACTACTAAAACTGATGGCACAGGAGATCAACCACCTGCCGGTAAAAAAGAAGTTTCTCGAGTAACCAATAAAGACGGAACAATAACCATCACATATGATGATGGAACTACAGAAACCGTAGGAACGCCTATTGGTAAAAAAGTAGTCCGTACTTACTTCTCAGGATCTGGTGCCAACCGTATTCAGATTACTGAATATGATGATGGAACTACAGATCAGATTCCTGCTCCTGAAACAACACCCGGTCTTACAACAGATGATGTAAACAAACTTATTCAGGATGCAATCAATTCACAAAATCAAAAGTTTCAAGAGATGCTTGCTGCCCAGCAGAAGGCATTGGAGACTGCTAAGGCTGAGCAGATTGCAGCCCAGCGTAAGTCAGCATTCGATGTTATCCGGGAACGCTTTACCCAGATGGGTATTAAAGAGGTTGGAGATGACATTGCTGCAATCTTTGCTGGCAAAGGCACAGATCGTTTTGGCAAGGCATTTGATGAAATCCCTACAACTTCAGAAGGTTTCTACCTTCAGTTGATTAACACCAAGTCTTACTATGAACGCTTTGGCAAGGTCAATGAAGCTCGTCTTAATGCTGGATACAAGGCACTAGATGAGAAGACAATCGTTGGAATGGAAGATGAATACCAGAAGGTATTGACTTCATACAATATGCCAACAGGCTTCTACGATCAGACAACAGACTTTCAATCTTTCCTAAAGAACAACCTCACTAATGTCGATGTCGCAAACATCATTCAGGCATATCGTGACTTTGTAACTACAGGCACAGATTCCAATGTTCGTAAGCAACTTAAGGATCTATACGGTATCGGTGACGAAGCCCTTACTGCATATATGATTGATCCAGCAAAGGGTCAGGGAATCCTTGAGCAAATTGCTGGCAAGAACATGAATACAGCAGCAGCTCTTATCGAAGGTCTAACAGCAGAAGAAGCTAATATGGCTCAGACCTACGGTGCAGGATCTCTTGGCTACGGATCACAACGCCAGAAGTATTCACAGGTTCAGCGTGAACTCCAGACAACTGGAAACCTTGCTGCTATCTATGGTGAGAACTTTGGAGCCAAAGAAGCAATCGCTGCCGAGTTTGGTGGAGATGTTCAAGCACAGGCACAAGCAGCACGAATTAAGGCAACAGGTCAAGCAGCATTCGGTGGCACAAGTGGTCTTGGATCTAAGGCACTAAAAGTTAAAACAGTTTAAGTAACAGGGTGATTGGCAATCATCCGGGTTCGAGACCCGGACACCCACTCCATCTCTAGAAATGCCGGAACTTGAGATGAGTATAAACCCGGAAGTTGGAGCCAATGCATTTCCCCGATTGCATTGCGGCCAGCGACTAACATGAAAAGGGAGTAGGACAAATGTCCAATTACGAACTGGAAGAGGATGAATTCGAACTTGATTCGAATGATGTTCTCGGACAACTACGCAAGGCCAATAAGGCAAAAGAAAAGCAACTGAAGGAAATTCAGGAAGAGCTTTCCAATTTGCGTAAAGAAAAACGAGAGAGAACTATCTCAGAAGTCCTTACAGCTCGAGGAGTGAATCCGAAGATTTCGGCTTTCATTCCACAGGACATCGACCTCACGGAGGAATCGTTGTCGTCATGGCTTACTGAATACGGAGATGTATTCGGTGTGTCACAACCAAATCAATCAAATCCAGCAATACCAGAAGGTTTTGTAGATAGCTACAAAAAGGCTCAAGCAACTGTAGATGGCGGCATTAGTGCTGATCGCGAACAGATGATTCAAGCCCAAATGGATGAGGCCGCTGCAAAGGGGCCTGAAGCATTGAAACAGTTATTTTCAGATCTTGGTAAGGCTGGGTACTAACCCAGAAAGGCGGTGCCGTAAATGGCAACCACTCAAATCTCTGGTGTAGGCAACCTCGTAGTCAATGCATATGACACATATGTAAGAGCTGCACTCCGCTCACTTCCTGTCATGCGTTCAGTCGCAGATGTACGACCAGTAGCCCTCACCAACCCGGGAACTACTCTCAAGTTTGCAGTTTATGCTAACTTGTCAGCAGCAACCACAGCATTAACAGAAACATCTGATGTAACACCAGTTGCATTGGCAAACCCATCACAGGTAACAGTTACTGTTACTGAATACGGTAATGCTGTTGAGCAGACAGAGAAGGTCAACATGGCCACATTCTCTTCTATCGACACCATGATCGGTGATGCAATCGCTTACAACGCTGCTGATACTTTGGATCAGCTTGTTGCAACAGCACTAACATCTGGAACAGTAGTTAAGTACGGTGGAAGCCGTACATCAACAGCTACTCTTACAGCTACAGATGTTCTTTCAACAACAATGCTTCGTAAGGCACAGACAGCACTTCTTGAGGCTAACGCTCAACCTCGTGTTGGTGACCTTTACACATTGTTCATCCACCCACGCCAAGCTTATGACCTTCGGGCAGAGACTGGTTCAGGCGGATTTGTGGACATCCACAAATACACAACTGAAAATGTTGGCAACCTTCTTACAGGCACCATTGGTGTTCTTGAAGGCTTCCAAGTTGTTCAGACATCTCGTGTTCCATCAACAACATCCGGTGCATCTTCAGCTACTGTTTACTCAGCAGTTGCAGTCGGTAAGGAAGCTCTTCTTGAGGCTAATGTCTACGATGTGCAAACAGTCGTGGCTCCTCAGATCGACATCCTTCGCCGTAAGTCAGCACTTGGCTGGAAGTACTTCGGTGGCTGGGGCATCTTCCGTGATGCAGCAGTTTGCCGTTTGGAAACAGGCGGATCTAGCCTCTAGTAGGTCATTAGTTGAGGGGGGCAGGGCAACCTGCCTCCCTCTCTATTAACAAGGAGAATCATGGCAACATATACTTTTTACCCACCGCAGGTAATGGAAGGTTATCCATTGGCTGACAAGTGGTGGCGTAGAGTTGTATCCCAGCGAGGGGTAGCCGTGCTTATCAATGATGGTGTTATGTCTTTGGCTCGAGCAGTCACAGAAGATGAACTAAGGGATTACGATTATGTATTTCTTGGTGGGCGAGGTCACATAGTGAATGAAGCCACAAAGGTTATTCTTGTAGCACAAGGCTTTCCAATCAGAACTCAGGCTCAAGCCGACTCTGATTCCAACATAGCCCATAACGGATTTTTAGTGGAGATAGTTTAATGGGATGCAGAACAGGTTGCCCTACTCAGGATCATGAAAACTGGGGTGAGTGCTTGAAGCAATCAGGCCTACAGGTAAATACCGGTGATGCTAACAGTTCCAAGATGATGCCTCAGAAGAAGTGGGATGCAGAGCTAAACGCATACCAGTCTGCAATCAGCCAAGGTATTGAACCAGCGACAACAAACATGAAGGATATTCGTGGGGCAGTCGAAGTAAGTAACTTAGCCGGTAAGGCATTCGACTCAACCACCAACTCGTTTAAGGACTGAGCATGACAACCATTATTGGAATCCAAGGTAAAGGTTGGGGATTGATTGCCGCAGATTCTTTGATAGTGGGTGGAGATCAGAAGTTCATAGCCTCTGGCATGGACAAGGTAGTAGAAAAAGGCGAGTATGTAATTGCCTTTGCTGGCGATGCAATCGCTGGGGATATAGCCCTACACAGTTGGAATGCTCCTAAGATTCCACGAGGTGTGAACCTAGATAAATTTATGATGACAGATTTACTGCCATCACTTAAGCAAGCATACGCAGACTATGGATACGATCCATCGCCAAAGACTGCTGATAATGATCCTAAAGATGGTGCAGGTTTCGATGCATTGATCTGCCTTCGAGGAAAGCTTTATCAAATTGATAATGACTTTACTTGGGTAAGAGATGATCGTGGGATATACGGAGTTGGATCCGGCAGTTCATATGCACTTGGTGCATTAGCCAGAGCCACACTATCCCCAACGAATACAAGAACAGCAGCTAATGAAGCTCGCAAGAGCATAGAGATTTCCATCTCGTTTGATATAAATACAGGTGGGAAAGTCAAAGTCATCACTCAAAGGGAGAAGCAAATGTCAGTTAAAGGCGAGAAGTATAAGTCACCAGCAATGAAGAAGAAGCACGAAAAGATGGAAGGCCCTGCAATGCGTAAGAAGGAATATGGTTCTTCAAAGATGAAGGCTATGCCTAAGAAAATGGGCAAGAAGAAGTAATGAAGCCAGCAAAGATCAAGAAGGTTATGAAAGAGTTCAAATCAGGAACTCTTCACTCAGGATCTAAAAAGGGCCCTGTAGTTAAATCTCGCAAGCAAGCAGTTGCTATTGCGATGTCAGAGGCAGGAATGTCCAAGAAGGGCAAGAAGAGTGGCGGAAAGAAAAAGTAAACCAGACTCTCGCCTAAAGGCGGCAGGTGTATCAGGTTTTAATAAGCCAAAGAAAACTCCATCACACCCAACGAAATCTCATGTTGTGGTTGCAAAGGTTGGAGACAAGGTGAAGACAATTCGCTTTGGGCAACAGGGTGTATCTGGAGATAAGACTCCAACAGCACGACAGAAATCATTCAAAGCTCGTCATGCTAAGAACATTGCTAAAGGCAAAATGTCAGCAGCCTATTGGGCAGATAAGGTGAAGTGGTGAAAAAGAAAACAGCATTCTGGGATAAAAAGAATCCCAATAAAAAATCTACTCCGTTAACTCCATCACAGAAAGCAAAGGCTAAGGCTGCTGCTAAGAAGGCTGGAAGACCATATCCAAATCTAGTAGATAACGCAGCAGCAAAGAGAAAGGCTAAGTAATGGCACTCGGTACCAATGGAAGCACACTCCACGCAGAACTCAATCGTCTTGCTAATGGTGGCACCTATCCTGCTATTCAGTCATATGTTGGTGCAGCTAAGGCTGCAAACACTTGGGCTGGAACTACAGGACTTAGCGTTGTTGGTGCCTTAAATGTCAAGGCTGGAAATACTCGGCCTAATTACAAAGACCTTCGTGGGGTCTGCAATCAACTTGGTAGTACTACTGATAAGGCTGCTGCCGCAGCCCTGAGAGCGGTGAGTTCATGACAACGACATTTAGTGGACTTATAGAACGAGTCCTCGGGCAGATCCAGAGTTATGGGGCCCAGCAGGAAACCGCTACATGGATCAACCAAGTAGGCGGAATTGCCTCAACCTCTGCCACAGAATTCGTAGTCAATGAGACTGCCCAGATGGGTCGTGGCATCATCGAGGTTGGTTCTGAACTGATGTATGTAGATCGTACAGATAACCTAACCAAGCAGGTCTACCTTGCCCCTTGGGGTAGGGCTTTTAGAGGCACTACAGCCTCTACAGCAGCCAACGAGACCAAGGTGGTCATAGCCCCTCAGTACCCACGCTTCATGGTTAAACAGGCTATTAACGACACAATTCAAGCTGTCTATCCAGAACTCTTTGGAGTAGGCACACACACTTTTAGTTTTAACTCAGCCGTTACTGCCTACTCACTTCCGGCTACTGCCGACTATGTCCTCAATGTTAAGTGGCAGACTATTGGCTCAACCAAGGAATGGCTCAATGTCCGTAGGTATGACACAGACAAGACTGCCAACACCACAGTATTTGCCAATGGCAAGACCATCAATATATTTGACATGATTGATCCGGGCAGAACTGTTCAGGTTATCTATGCCAAGGCTCCATCAGTTCTTTCTGCTGAGACTGACATCTATGAAACAGTAACTGGTCTTCCAGCATCTACTATTGATGTGATTACTTATGGAGCCATTGCTCGACTTATCGTTGGTTCAGATGCTGCACGAATTCCTAACCAGACAGTAGAAGCAGACATGATGGATCAATCCAAGCCAATCGGTAGCGGTGCATCTGTTGCACGATTCTACCTTGGTCTATACCAGCAACGACTACAGCAAGAGGCTGCCCAGCTTCGAGATCTTTATCCACCCCGACTCCACTATACGAGGTAACCAATGGCCCAGAAAAGATATTACGCCTCAACAGCAAAACAGGCATCGCTATCAACAGGTATCGATAGTACTGTTCTATCAATCACGCTTGACCTAGTAACAGGTTTCCCAAGCAACTACCCTTACACCTTGGTTGTCGATCCAGATACCAACAAAGAAGAACTTATTACCGTTACTGCATCCGGTGGTGGAACAACACTTACTGTAACTCGTGGTTCAGATTCCACAACAAATGTGGCTCACTCTGCTGGTGCAACGGTTCGCCATGTGGTTTCTGGTCAGGACTTCAATGAGTTCTCTGCTCACATTGGATCTGTTGCTACACCTACAACAGCAGGTGTTCACGGTGTAACTGGCAATGTGGTTGGCACAACAGATTCACAGACTCTCTCAGCAAAAATTTTATCGGGTGCAGTTATTGCAACTGGTGGCATTCAGTTTGAAGGTGCAACCGATGATACTTTTGAAACTACCCTTACAGTTACAGACCCAACAGCAGATCGAACAATCACTCTTCCCAATGCTACAGGAACAGTAACTCTTGATGGAGTTGCATCAACCCTTACATCTAAGACAATCACAAGCGGAACCTTGGGTTCTGATCTTGCTGCTGGAACCTACAAAATTACAGGTCTTGGAACTCCATCTGCTAATACAGATGCAGCAACTAAATCTTATGTAGATACAGCAGTAGCCAATGTGGTTGCTTCTGCTCCAGCAGCACTTGATACTCTTAATGAGTTGGCAACAGCTCTTGGTAATGATGCATCATTCTCAACTACCGTAGCTACATCCATTGGAACTAAGGTTGCCAAGGCTGGCGATTCTATGACCGGTGCCTTATCAATGGGTACTAATAAAATTACATCCCTTGGAACACCTACTGCATCTACAGATGCTGTCAATAAAACTTATGTAGATACTCTATTTGGATCGACTACATCAGCCGCTGCTAGTGCAACTGCTGCTGCAACCTCAGCAACAAGTGCTTCGACCTCAGCAACCTCTGCTGCTACTTCTGCTACTTCAGCAGCTAATTCTGCAACAGCAGCCGCAACTTCGGCTTCATCTGCAAGCACTTCTGCAAGTTCAGCGGCATCAACCTATTCATCTTTGATTGATGTTACTGGTGCTGGTCTTGTTCGTGATATGGGTGATATAACAACAGCAGATACAACATCTACCACCTACATCAATATCTCTACTGTCGCTGCATCAGCAGCAAGTTCTGCCTCTGCTGCATCTACATCAGCTTCATCGGCATCGACTTCTGCAACTTCTGCTGCAACATCAGCATCAAGTGCAAGCACATCAGCATCGAGTGCTTTGACATCTGCTACATCTGCAACTACAAGTGCAAGCTCTGCTGCAACCTCAGCCTCTTCGGCTGCAACAAGTGCAACAGCAGCGGCAACGAGTGCTTCTAGTGCTTCGACTTCTGCAAGTTCTGCACTTACATCACAAACTTCTGCCACCACAAGTGCAACATCGGCGGCAACATCAGCCACAAGTGCAGCAACTTCGGCAACATCAGCAGCTACATCGGCTACTGCTGCTGCCACTTCTGCATCAAGTGCATCAACAAGTGCAAGTTCTGCACTTACATCTCAGAGTGCTGCTGCAACATCAGCAACCTCTGCATCAACATCCGCATCTTCTGCGGCCACTTCAGCCACTTCGGCGGCTAATAGTGCAACCACAGCAGCTTCCTATATTCCTTCTCAAACAGGGAATTCAGGATATTTCTTAACAACAAACGGAACCTCAGCTTCTTGGGTTTCCTTAGCAGATTGGGGAACGATCTAATGCCATTCGCATTCCAACGCCGTAGAGGAACTACGGCACAACACGCATCCTTTACAGGACTACTGGGCGAATTGACAGTAGATACTGATAAGGACACAGTAGTAGTACATGATGGATCCTTAGCAGGTGGATACCCTCTAGCTCGTGCAAAGGGTGGAACCCTTGAAGACACAGTAGTTCGAGGGTTAGAAGAAGATGTCAATGTTGTAGCTTCTGCTGCAACTGGAACAATCAACTTAAATGTTGAGACAGCTTCCATCTGGTATTACACATCTAACGCAACAGCAAACCATACACTTAACATTCGATACAGTTCTAGCGTATCTCTTAATACAGCTTTGGCTGTTGGCGATGCCATTACTGTAGTATGGATGAACACTAATGGAACTACGGCTTACTATCCAAATACAATTCAGATCGATGGAACTACTGTAACTCCAAAGGTTCCAGCAGCAATCACGGCTGGTAACGCATCATCTATTGATGCCTATGTATTCACAATTATTAAGACAGCATCTGCTACATTTACTGTGCTTGAAACACAAACCAAGTTTGCTTAATAGGGGGTAGTCATGCCATTGCTTACAACGCAATCTGCCAGAGGATTTGGATTTGATAAATATGAATTATTGTCAAGTAACTCATATGAGTCTATTCAAACCATAACAGTTGGCTCTACTAGCCAAGCATCAATTTCATTTACTTCAATTCCGTCAACATATACTCACTTACAAGTCAGAGGTATTTTAAGGTCTACTACCGCTACTGGTACTGCATTTATGAACTTCAATGGTGATACTGCAAACAATTACACAACTCACTATATTTTTGGTGATGGCACTATTGGAGTTGGTGCTATTAACCCACACTCTGGCATGTACTCAGCATTGGCAAACAATGCTGCAAGCACTTTTGCGGTATGTGTGATTAATATACTTGACTATAAAAATACAAATAAAAATAAAGTAATGCTGTCACTTAGTGGTGGAGAGTCAAATACAAATAGCGGTGGTACTTATGATGAGATTTTGTCTGGAGTATGGGAAAGCACTTCAGCAATAAATAGAATAGATTTGATACCTGCTGCGGGCAATTTTGCTCAATACTCATCTTTAGCACTCTACGGAATTAAGGGGTAATAATGCCATCTACATACGAACCAATACAAACAACAACCCTTAGTTCTGCTATTGACAATGTAACTTTTTCAAGCATACCTAATACATATACTGATTTAGTAATAGTTGCAAATAGCAAAAATGTAACTAGCAATGCCAATTATCTTGGTTTCAGATACAACTCAGACTCTGGCAGTAATTATGGATATGTTTACCTTCTTGGTTCTGGAACTAGTCCAGCAGTTAGTGGAGTTGGAACTGGCACAACTTTTGGCAGATATGGTAATGGATCAACCGCTAATTTTGAAGTATCTTTTTTGAACATATTTAATTATGCAAATACAAATGTTTTCAAAACTTCCATATCTCAATCTAATGCGGTTGCAAATTATGCAATTTCTTATACTTCAACATGGCGTTCAACTTCAGCAATTACATCTGTACAATTATTTACAGATGCTGGAAACTGGGCTATTGGTTCTGTTTTCACACTCTATGGAATAAAGGCGGCATAATGGCTAATACATATACCCTTATACAATCCGTTACTGTTGGTTCAGGCGGTTCTTCATCTATAGTTTTTTCAACATTACCTAATACATATACTGATTTAGTATTGAAGATTTCTGCAAGAACAAATAGATCAAATGTTACCGATGCAATAAGTTTGAAATTAAATAATGTTACAACAAATCAATCTTCATTGTATATGGAATCAACAGGTGGTGTATCAAACTCAGGCACACTATCAACTATAAGAGGTCAAACATGTGGCAACGATTCTACTTCTGGAACTTTTGGAAATTGTGAGTTCTATATTCCAAATTATGCTGGTTCTTTAAGCAAGTCTACCCCAAGTCTTGGGGTGGCAGAGAACCGTGGAGCCAATGCGTACATGTGGTTGGTATCAAACCTATGGAATTCTACAGCAGCCATCACAGACATTGAAATAATAAATGTTAATAGTGCATCATTTCTTCAACACTCAACCGCTAGTCTATACGGAATAACAAAATCATAAGGAGCAATAAATGACAAAACTAACAAAGCTGGTAGTAGATTGTTCAACTGGTATTGAATCTATTATTGAATTAACTGATGCAGAAATTGCACAGCGTGAAGCTGATGCTGCTGCTTATGCAGTAATTGAAGCAGAACGAGAAGCAGCAGCAGAGGCACTTGCTGCACTTAAAGCATCTGCTAAGGCTAAGTTGATAGCAGGAACACCACTCACAGCAGAAGAAGCAGCAACAATCGTTCTTTAAGTTTGAAACAAGGGCAGTTTAGAAAGTGTCCTCGCCCAATGTCATAAGTAAGAACTTTCATAATTCCCCATAAGGAGACAGCGTGGTATTAAAGCAGTCTAAATCCCCGGATATTACGGAGACAGTCATTGTCGACCTCACAGGTCGAAGCTCTCAATACTACGATCCAAACACCTATGCCTTTGATGTGGCTATTGGTGGTCTGCCATTCCTACTGAATGTGAATGACACAACTCCTTACCGTAGATCTACTGCTCGATGGAAGTATGAGCGTGTTGACCAAGCTCGTGAACCGGGTGAGCAGACCCTCGACTCAGGTCTTTGGGTTCGATCTCAGACATCATTTCACCTTGGTGAAGGTGTCCAGTATCAGGAAGCACTAGAAGGTAACGCAGAACAACTACGCTTCCGTTACTTCACAGGACAGGGCATTGACCCATGGACTCCGGGGCAGATCTCTTTACTTAAAGATACAAGCAAGATTTTCCCAGCAGCAACTAGCTCATCTGGAAGAGTGATCTCATTACCTGCCACTATTAGTGGAACAGATTATGTATTGCACATTGACTGTGCAGCAGCAGGTAGCACAGCAGTTCGTGTTGCCAGAGTTACAGCAGATGGCACATCTACTTCACTCATCCTTGGATCTGCTTTATCTACTGAGATTTTAGCAGCAGAGACAGATGGAACTACACTCTATCTTGCCACCGCTACATACATCTATGATTACGATCTAACTGCCGCAAGTCCAACACTTCATACTCACTATCACATCAATACTGCCAACGCTACAAGCGTTGTCTTACAATTTGTAAAGAACCGCATAATGGCTGGTGTTAGTTATGTAACTGGCACTACACCAGTAGCAGCAGTATATGAACTTCCTTTTGCTGGTGGCCATGCAGGATCACACACAAACCTTTCTACTATTACATCAGTAGCTAATACAACTACCGTTCCAGTAGGTTGGATATGGTCTGACATAGCTGAAGGTCGTGGTGCAATCTATGTATCTGGTTATGCTGGAGACAAGTCTGCAATCTTTAAGATTTCCCCAGATTCAACTGGTGCCTTGGGTGCTGCCGTATCAGTAGCAGACATCCCTCGAGGCGAAACAGTTCGATCACTCTTTGGATACCTTGGAACCTATCTTGCTATCGGAACCTCTCGTGGTGTCCGCATTGCGGCTATTGCAGATGATGCAACTATCGTCTATGGCCCATTGATTTTTAATACAACTAACCCAATCCTTGGTTTTGCAGCTAGAGACTCTTACATCTATGCAGGTGTCAAGGCTGGTATTGGTGGTGCCTCTGGTATTTACCGCATCTACCTTGGACAACTACTCGATGATGGAACCTACCCATATGCAACAGACATTGTTGCTACTGGAACTACAGGATCAGTAGATGCTTTGGGATTCTTTCCTACATCAGCACAGTTATTCTTCTCTGTGTATGCAAGTGGAACATGGTTGCAACACGCAACTAACCTTGTATCAGAAGGAACTCTTCAGACAGCAATCGTTAACTGGGGAACTTTGGAAAAGAAAGCATGGAAGCGTGTCCGTGTTGAAACCGGAACCCTTTCTGGAAACATTGAAATTTATGCAGATGCCAATGAAGGCCGTACTCAGATCACAACCCTGACTACTGGCAACTCATACAATACAGACTTTGATCTATCTGCTGCCTATGCATCAACTCAAGTCAATGGGCAGTTGGCCTTTACCTTGTATCGCAATGCAGATAGTGCAACTACTGGTGCAATTATGAAGGGTTATGCCATCAAGGCTATCCCTAGCCCTACTAGATCACGCCTTATCCAGCTCCCATTGATGTGTTATGACTTTGAATCAGACCGCCGTAACACTCGTTACGGAACTTTGGGTGGAGCTAAGTATCGCCTGTCAGCTTTAGAGACTGTTGAATCAGAAGGTGCAACAGTTCTTGTTCAAGACTTTACATCCGGTGAAAACTTCGATGCTGTTATCGAAGAGATTGCCTTTACAAGAATGACCCCACCATCTGGAAACAATGAGAACTTTGGTGGAATCATTACCATTACTATGAGAACGGTAGTCTGATGTCGGCTATGGACTGGGCAGCATTTACAGTATCTATCCTTGCAATCATTGGCGGCTTTGCTGCTGGTATTCGATGGATGGTTATCCACTATCTACAAGAACTTAAAACCAATGGTGGGTCAAGTATCAAGGATCAGGTCAATGCTCTACAAATTAAGGTAGACTTGATCTATGACATCATCACAGCCAAGCGAAAGTAACTACCCTAACTGGTTTAACATTGCGGCCAAAGGTTACTTTGCCGAATACCTAGAAGAGTTTAAGGGTAAACCGAACCTTCACTTCTTACAGATAGGTGTCTATACCGGTGATGCCAGCCTATGGCTGATGCAGAACATACTTACTGACAAGAGTTCCATCCTTACCGATGTTGATACTTGGCAGGGATCTGATGAAGAGATCCACCATGAGATGGACTTCTCAGATGTTGAGAGAGTCTACGATGAGAAGTTAAAAAAATTTTCTAATGTAATTAAATGCAAGATGGAAAGCCATAAGTTCCTTGCCACCAGCGATGATAAAGAGATCTACGATTTCATATACATCGATGGAGATCACACAGCACAAGCAGTATTTATAGATGCCAGCCTAGCGTGGAAAGCACTTAAGCCCGGTGGGATTATGGCATTTGATGATTATCTATGGGAGCTAGATGCCCCAATCAATCTGCGGCCACAAGCTGCTATTGATCTATTCATTATCTTAATGAAAGACCACTTAACTTTAATAGGAACAGGTTCACAAATATGGATAAGAAAAGAGTTAGAAACCTACTAGCAGTACTCTTTTTAACTTTCGGAACATCACTATGGTTTATACCTGAATCCCATGCAACTCCACCGGAGTTGATGGTTAGAGGCGTATTAGTTACCTGTTCTAATCCTGCTGGCGAAACACATACCGCTACTACAGGTTGGGATGCTGACAACTCTTACTTCAATGGTAGAGGTGACATAGCAAGATTGTTTTGCGAAGGTGGTTTCATTGGTCAATGGACTACTTACATAAGTGATAACTACTCAGGGCCCGGAAGATTTTACAATGGCATTACGCCAACTCCTACACCTTCTCCGACTCCGGAACCTTCTCCATCTCCGAGTCCAACACCGACTCCAACTGCGACTGCAACTCCTTCAAATGTTCCTGCGACTGAGCCAAGTCCAACTCCAAGCCCTGTAGCCTCGCCTTCTGTGGAGCCGACCCCTGAACCCAGCCCACAACCAACCCCGACACAAACCCAAACACCAGAGCCAACACCAACGCCGACTGTTGATCCATCGCCTACTCCTTCTCCATCTGTATCACCCATACCAACCCCAGTAGTAAGCCAGTCACCAAGCCCACAACCAAGCCCCACTCCAGAGCAGCCAAGTCCAACACCGACACCACAGCCGCTACCCACGCCAGTAGTAACACCAGCAGTAGAGCCTTCACCAATACCTTCACCTACACCCACCCCGGTTCCAGAACCTCAACCTGTTCCTCAACCAGTACCAAATCCGGTACCAATGCCAGAACCGGTGCCTCTTCCTCAGCCAGTTCCTCTTCCTCAACCAATCCCACTTCCAGAGCCAGTTCCAGTACCTCAGCCCGAACCTGTGCCATCTCCTGAGCCGTTACCCGAACCACCTGCTCCAGAGCCTGAACCACCAGCTCCAGAACCCGAAGCAATTCCGGATCCTGCCCCTGTGCCAGAGCCTGAGCCAGAGCCTGTTCCAACTCCTGCTCCCGAGCCAGAGGTAGTTCCTGATCCACCAGCTCCTGAACCGGAACCTGAACCTCCATTACCTGTTGAACCTCAACCAGAGCCAAACCCTGAACCTATTCCAGAACCTGCCCCAGAACCTGAACCACTTCCTCAACCTGAACCTCCTGTTATTGAACCTGAGCCACCAATGGTAGCAACGGAGGAATCAACTCCGGAAGAACGACAGGCTATTGCAGAAAATTTAATTGAAGAAGCTGCTGCTTCTGGTGAAGCAGTAACAGCAGAGGCAATTCAAGAAGCAGGTCTTACTTATGAAGACTTGCCACCTGATACACCGGTTGAAGTTCGTCAAGATGAGAACGGAAACGAAGTAATTATTACTGCTGAAGTGGCTGCTGCACTTGTGTTATTAGAAAGCCCAGCAGAACTTATCTCTGCCATCTTCGATGATCCTGCTCAAGCTTTACTTGCTATCACAAGTATCGGTGCTGACATGAGTGATGAAGAAAGAGCAGAGTCAGAAAAGATTATTGTTGCTTCAGTTATCGCAGGACAAGCAGCAGTAACAGCCGCCGGTATGGCGGCATCCTCTACAACCAGAACCCCCTCTGGTGGTGGATCCACAGGTGGTGGCGGTGCCGCATCTGGTGGAGATAGCAAAGCCGTAAGGAGAAGAAAACCTTGAAGAACTTCTTTAGAGATATGTTGGATCAGCTATGGACACTACTCGGCATGGGTATTGCATGGGTAGTTCTTGATGGTTCAGCAAAGCAGATCGTAGGTATCGCCATCTGGGGAACACTCCTTGCATGGTGCATTAGCTACCCAATTCGTAACCCAAAGGATGATGAATAATGGATACATTCAAAAGCATTCTCTCAAGAATCGTTGCAGTAATTGCAGCAGAATCATTGGGAGTAATCGGTGCAGGTTCACTTGTAGGTATTGAGGTATGGCAAGCAGCCGTACTGGCAGGTGCCTTGGGTGCAGCACGAGTACTGGAAGCTCTAGCTCGATTCTATCTAGCAGACGGAACACTATCAGCCGAAGAAATCAACGAAGCATTTGCTAAGGTTGATAAGAAAGCGAGTGCATGATGGGTCAAAGAGCAGACTTCATTACAGTAGCAAAGGGTGAACTCAATGTAATTGAGGGCCCTAAAGATAACGAGACCAAGTATGGAGCCTTTACTAAGGCAAACTTCCTACCTTGGTGTGGCTCATTTGTAAACTGGTGTGCCAACGAAGTTGGCTTGAAGATCCCTAACTGTGTATCCACAGTAGCCGGAGCCTCAGCCTTCATGAAGAAGAATCAATGGGAGAAGGCAAGCGATGAAGCGACCCCTCTACCCGGAGACATCGTGTTCTTTGACTTCCCGAACGATGGAGTAGATCGAATCTCTCATGTCGGTATCGTGGTCAAGGACAATGGCGATGGTACTGTTACTTGTGTCGAAGGCAACACAGCCCCAGACAAAAAGGGTGACCAACGCAATGGTGGACAAGTCTGCCTGAAGGTTCGTGCCTTCAAAAAGAAGAATGGTTCCAAGCTACGCAGATCACAAGCCGTGACAGTCGTTGGCTTTGGTAAGCCAGTCTTTAAGTCATAAGTCCAAAGGAGGACTAAGTATGAAGATCAACATATTCATGAAGAACCCAGCCGCATGGGCTGGTCTCATTCAGGCATTGGTAGCAGTAGTTGCAACCTATGCAGACATTCCACAGGAAGCAATCTTGGCTTTCATTGCAGCAGCTACAGGACTTTCTTTGAAGGCTCAGAAGATCGAGAATGAAA
>Ga0209400_1001611_pt1 | contig 17832 bp, 15 predicted proteins | sample M_130807_EF_Meta_FD_187313 | JGI IMG/M metagenome (GOLD analysis project Ga0209400, IMG submission 187313) | Freshwater microbial communities from Lake Montjoie, Canada to study carbon cycling - M_130807_EF_MetaG (SPAdes) (version 2) | ecosystem: Environmental > Aquatic > Freshwater > Lake... | reverse complement strand
TGTACCGCAAAAGGATCGGAGTATAACTGCTTTAGTGATGAAAAAATATGGTATTCATTTGATGGAGATTGCCGACACACCTGGCTTGATTGTGGGAAGAACAATTGCCATGTTAATTAATGAAGCTGCAGATGCGGTGCAGCAAGGAGTAAGTGATAAGGCAAGTATTGACACGGCGATGCAATTAGGAACGAGCTATCCCATGGGACCATTTGCATGGTTAGAAATGATCGGAATTAAACCCGTTGTTGTGTTATTAAATCACTTATTTGAAGCCTACCGCAGCGATCGTTATCGAGTGAGTATCTTACTGCAGAAGGATTACTATACCGATCAATTAATCACCAATCCGATATGACGCGTTTGTCTGAAAAAGCCGCGGTGGAATCATTGAGCAATAATGTCTGAATGATTCCGCAGATGTTGCAGTGATAAAAAACAGGGAATTTTTTTTATAAGGAGTTTTTAATGAATAGTCGATATAATTTTAATCAACTTTAATTTGATGCTCTTTCACTAAACGATCAAATTTATTTTTTTCATCCATAATAAATTTAGCCAATTCCTCTGAACTCGTCGTAGTGACTTCACCACCCTGATCAGTAATACGTTTTTTCATTTCTGGTGTATTTAAATAACGGATTGTTTCTGTACGAAGTTTTTCAAGGATATCTTTTGGTAATCCTTTAGGCCCAAAAAATGCCTGCCATTGCCCGGCAACAAAACCTGGAAAACCCGCTTCTGCGACAGTTGGAATATCTGGTAGGAAACTTAGGCGATCTTTACTCATCACTGCGATTAATCGCAATTTTCCGCCTTTCACAAAGGGATAGGTTGACAGCATAGCAATTGATATGGCCTGCGATTGACCACCGGCAACATCTGTTAATGCTGGCGCACCTCCTTTATATGGAATAAAGGTAAAAGCCACCTTTGCTCTTGCGCCAAGCTCGATGCCAGCAAGATGGGATGCGCTACCACTCCCTAGCATCGCGTAATTAAATTTTGCTGGATTATTTTTGGCATAGCTAAGAAGTTCAGCGACTGTAGTAATTGGTAGGGAAGCATGAACTGCTAAGCCGAATGGTGAGCTAACAAGCATAGTAATCGGAGTGAAATCGGTGAGAGGGTCAAATGGCGTATTTACTAATGAACCAAAAGATGGATTTGTAATTAAAAGTATATGGCCATCAGGCGCTGATTTAGCAACAAATTCAGCGCCAATATTGCCATTTGCTCCAATTTTATTTTCGACAATAAATGCTTGTCCAAACTGTTCTTGCAGTTTAGCCGCTAACTGTCTAGCAAATGTATCTGTTGCCCCTCCTGCCGCCCATGGTACGATGATTCGAACTGGTTTATTCGGCCATATTTGGGAAAAAGAAGGAGTGCAGATTGCACCTGCTAGAAGACCTAAAAAAATATGAATTACGTTTTTTTTGAAGTGTAGTGTTAGTTTAATAAGCATTTTTTATGTTTCGATGAAGTATGGTGTTCGATTTTCGTGGTGAGCTATTCAACTTTCATCCACGTGATGGCTATATTCCTGTTGCAGGTTTTGGGTGATTGATTTGATTCGAAGGTAGACTTCTGGCATCCAACGATTGAGATCATTGATCCGATCAATGCGCATTTTTAAAAAACCGTATTGATGATAAAGAATAATACCCCTTTGAAAGATTTGCGCACCATTTGGCGCGAGTTCAGAAAACGGATTCAAAGAGATCTCCTTTTATAAATTTTTTATTTGTCTAACTAAATTGCTTTATAAAATAATACCTGATTGTATTTTTACTGGTTACAAATTTGATTAGTAAGAAGGATACGAAACCTTTACATCAGCGCAATTTTTTACACAAGAGACTTGTCTTGATTTAATATATTAAAAAATATAGGAGACTTTGGTGTTCATTCAAACTACCAGGCAGTTGCTTCGTCTAATCCCTGCTCAATTAAAGAATGATGGTTATTTGCAGATGGCTTGGGCCATGATATTTAATATGTGTTTATTGAGTGTTGCGCTGATTTCTCAAGTGAGTGCACAATCTTTACCGAATCACATTCGAATCATTATTCCTTTTGCTCCAGGTGGCCCTACTGACGTGATGGGTCGTTTGGCAGCTGAAAGTCTTGCGCAACATACCAAATCAACTGTTATCAACGAAAATAGGCCAGGAGCAAATGGCTTAGTTGGAGTGAACTTCATGAAGCAAGGTTCAGTGGATGGCTCTAATTTATTGTTTGTTAGTTCTGGAATGATCACATTTAGTCCGCTTTTAGATAAGGCCCTCAGTTATGATCCACAAAAAGACTTAGTTCCAATTATTTGTTTAGCGCAGACGGATATTGGAATTATTGTAGCTAATCAAGTACCAGTAAATAATCTTAAAGAACTTGTTGCGCTGGGTAAGAACTCTTCTTCTACGCTGAGTTTTGGGTCGGCTGGGCATGGCAATATTTTGCATGCTTATATTGAATTATTAAAGGATGCCACAAAGATGCATTTATTACACGTTCCTTATAAGGGTGCTTCACCATCATTTACGGATGTTTTAGGTGGGCAAATATCTGGAATGTTTATTAGTGTTGCATTAGCAGAGCAGGCCGTGAAGTCTGGGAAGGTTAAATTACTCGCCTTGGTCGGTAAAAGAAATTCTAGTTTTCCTGATGTGCTAACGATTACAGAGCAAGGATTTCCTGGAGTTGATACCTTACCCTGGTTTGCTATTATGGGCCCAAGGGGAATGACGCCAGAAACAGTTCAATTGCTTGCTAATAGTATTGCTCCTGTAGGGGATGAGGAGTTGAAGCGGAAGATTACAGCAGCAGGATCTAGCCCATTACTTTTGACTGGTGCGCCATTCGCGCAACTGATTAAAAATGAAAGTGCGATGTGGAGTAAGTTAATTACTGACAAAAAAATTGCATTGCCATAATAATACTTCTAAAGATTTTAGAAGATTTGTAATTACATCAATATAAGGAAAAAAGATGTCAGGAACAGTTCGTCGAGTAGTTACTGGACATGATGCACAGGGTAAAGCCATTGTTATTTCTGATGGGCCTGCACCGTATGTTCACACCATTGCTATGCGGCCTAATTATTATTCGACAGATATTTTTAGAACAAGTCAAGCGCCGGCTCAGATCGTTGCATTACAGGAGGAAACAACCCTTGGTCCTAGAAGACAATTGCCGACCAAGAATGGGAGTGTTTTAAGGATTAATCATTTTCCGCCAGACTCGACGAGTAGTCTAAACGTTACAGAGTCTAAAGCCTTGTTTGCGGCATTAGGTAATGAGTCTGGAAGTACCTTTGGCAAGACAGGTCGTCACCCTTTAATGCACCGAACACAGACGATTGACTATGCCATTATTTTATCTGGTGAGATAACCATGTTGTTAGACGATACGGAAGTCTTGCTCAAAACTGGGGATATATTAGTTCAATGTGGTACAAATCACGCTTGGACAAATCGGTCTAACGCGCCTTGCACGGTTGCTTTTATTCTTCTCGATGGCCAATATGATGAGGATCTTCAACATATGTTTGGTGAGCATTGATTACATTCTCCTACTTAATTTTCAGGATTAGTTCACCCTGTATGGGGCCCTTAGGAGTGATTGACAGCGGAAGATATTGGTTCTTTTGCCAAGCATCCATGTGGTTCTGATAGCGACCACTTTGTATCCAGCCAGATTGACCACCAAAGCCAATAAAGACAGACTCGTTTAGATTAGACAAGTCATAGATCGCTCGCATACCGGGGGCTAATGTTGAAGCATAGGGTTCTTTAGGGTCATTAAAGTTCATACGACCAACATTGACGGTGTGCATATCTCCTGGAGAGGGTGCATTAATTTCGAACCAAAATTTGATGATAGGTATTCTACTTAAGGGCTTATGAGCTCCGATAGCTGGATGAGCTTGACCCCATTGCCATTTATTGATTTGATTACCATAGCGCTTCGATAGGTAGGACAAGGCAGTATCTAGTGCAAGACTTCGTAGTTGATTGCAGTTTTCAACTTGGGTTGTCTTCGGATGATCACACCAATAATTGAGTTCATTCGAGGTGATATGGATTAGACCATCAAGTAGACTGCGTTTACTATAGATTTCGGTAAACGAATCCTCTAGCCAGGGGGTAAATATGGCTCTAGTGTATTGGTCTACCCAAGCATTGTAGATTAATGCTGCGGCACTATCCATGCGCATATCACCATTAAATTGTGCGAGTAATTCTTTGGCTTCTTTCGCTAGTGGATGTTTTGATTGTGTAGCATTTAGGATCGGTAAAAGGGCGATACTGGCTTTAGACACTGTATCGGACTGGATTTTTTGCATGGAAGTCATATCATGCTGCTTTGATACTTTTAACAGTTCCTCAATTCGCTGATATCGAAAGGGTAATGTCCAGTCGCCAGTAAGAGCAAATTCAGAATCTTTATCTTCTATTTTTTGATTTGCGGTAATCAAGATTGTCTTATCAGAGCCGAGTTGATTAGGGAGAGCATTTGGCTTGAGATATTCTTTCCAATCATTTTTAGATTCCCAGCCAAAGACTGGCGCAACTCCCATCATGCCCTGATTTTTTTGTCTTCTAGGGGCAACGCCGGCTAGTTGTAGGGCAATTTTGCCATCACTATCGGCCATTACAACATTTTGCATTGGGGCGTGAAACTTTTCGAGGGCACTTTTTAGGTCCTCGAGAGTTTTGGCTTTATTTAAATCGATCAATGCCCGGATCGATTGATTTTTTGCATCAAGGGCAGTCCAACGCAGCGCTAGAACGAAGCGTTTGGTATCGATGAGTTGATTTGCGGGTGCGAAGGCATCGGAGATGACAGGGCCATGCCGGGTTGAGCGCGTCAGAATTGTTTCAGGATTTTTATCTTTAATAAAAATAGTTTCTCGACGAATTTGGAATAACTCGGTACCAGTTGGGGTTTTATAGTGCGTAGGATTTTTCGGATCGATCGCTTCAATATAGAGGTCTTGGACATCTGGAGCGGTATTGGTAAATCCCCAAGCAATGTTTGGGGTATGTCCTAGAACAACTCCGGGAAGGCCGGGTATTGTGGCGCCAATGACATTGATTTCACTGGCTTTGAGGTGAGCAAAGTACCAGGTTGATGGGCTACTTAAGCTTAAATGAGGGTCATTAGCCAACAGGGGTTTTTGGGAGACAGTATTTTCCCCACTTAAGGCCCAATTATTCGATCCTTTACCTTCTGTCTGAGTGGGTAGCCAAGCCAGCAGATTTTTTTCAGGGGTCGATAGAGTTTGGGTTACCTTAATATCTTGATTAAATAGCCCAATACTTTGGTACATTTTGGCAAAGTCTTGGTTTGTTAATGGGGGGTCGCCGGGATAGGGTGGGAGTATTTCCCAAATCTGTTCTGTACTCAGATTTTTTGATAGCTGTAAGCGGATAAATTCTTTATGCCAATTATCACCCAGGTCAAGCGCCATCATCATAGACCAGCTGACACTATCGATTGCCGTCCAGATCCCCGGCTTTGTCCCGATTAAAAAAAACTCGACTGGGAGTGCCCAGCCCAAATCAGAAAATCCTGAGTTCACACCATTCGCATACGCCTCTAAACTTAACTTGGTAGAACTGGGTAGTAATTCGAATTGCGCCCTGGCCGCGGTACGGATACCCAGAGTGCGGATAAAGCGATCGATACTCAGAGTTGCTTCCCCAAGTATTTCAGAGAGTGAGCCTGAAGCTAGGCGGCGATTAAACTCCATTTGCCAGGTACGTTCTCTGGCATGCAGATAGCCTAGGGCAAAGAATGCATCGTTACCATTTTTTGCCTCAATATGAGGTATATCACTTTGATCAAAAGTAATACTGACTTCATCGCGTAGGAGTGGCGCAATTTTTTTCCCAAAGGGATTTGACTTTGCTTGGAAAAGATAAACGCCAACTGTGATTGCAATGGGGATAGAAGCAAGGCCGATAATCCACAAGCCAGACTTGAGGATTTTACGAATGATTTCTAAAGCAAAACTAGTATTTAACAGAAAACTTTTCACAATAGGGTTTATAGCGCAGTTTTGTTTTGCAAACTGGTATTTTTAGTTCAATGCTTGAGGTTAACATAAAAAATATCCCTAGATAACTGCACGTTTTCTAGGGATATAAAGTGAGTGGAAAGTATTTATTTATATAAAACGGATGGTAACCATAAACCAATTTCAGGAAATATATATAAAAGGATGAGAGCGATCACTTGGATGCCCATGAAGGGCATCATACCCATAAATATCTGGTTGAGTGTAACGTGTGGCGGGGCAACTCCTTTGAGGTAAAAAGCTGACATAGCCACCGGTGGTGATAAGAACGCTGTTTGTAGGTTGAGTGCCACGAGTAATCCAAAAAACAGTGGATTGATACCAAAATCATCGAGTAAGGGCACAAAGATCGGCATAAAGATAACGATAATTTCTGTCCACTCGAGGGGCCAGCCTAGCAGGAAAATAATGACTTGTGCAAGGATCATAAACTGGACTGGGCTCAGACCAAGAGACAGGACCCATTTTTCAACTAAATCTTGCCCACCAAGAAGAGCGAAGGCGGCTGAAAAAATCGATGAGCCAACAAATAACCAGCAGACCATAGCACTTGTTTTAGCAGTCAGAAAGACTGAATCTTTCACAACGGTCATATTTAGTTGTTTGTAAGCAGCTGCTAGAATAAAGCCACCGATACCTCCAATGGCAGCAGCCTCAGTAGGCGTTGCTAGGCCAAAAACAATCGATCCCAGAACAAAAAGAATCAAAACGGCTAGAGGAAAGAAGGAGCCGAGAAGCATTTTAAAGATTTCGAGTCGAACCCAAGTCAGAAGAGCTAAGTAGATAGCCACAAATGATCCGAGGATACCGGTCATAATCCAAAACCAGGTAGGTGCTGGAGTGGCCTGTGCGGGTTCAATCGGAGTGTTCGTAGTTGGCTTTTCAGCACCAGGTACGGCAAGGACGGCGGGAACTTGTTTCTTTTCATCCTCAGCACCAGGCGGTAAAGAGAGTCCTGATCCACTAGACTCTTTTTCACTATTGGGCGGTTCGTCAAGCCCGGTTGAAGCCACCTCGAGAGTTGCCTGGCCATCGCCAGCATCGCCCATAGGAACGATTTCAGAGCTAGAAATTTCCTCGATTGGTTTAGTAACTAGTTGATAAATCGATCCGGTAAAAAGCATGAAAACAAAGACTGGTAAGAGAGCGATTAGTAAGTTTTGTAAAAGCTCTCTTGTACTTACTTGAAGATTGCGCGAGCCTTTCAGAGCAATGAGAATTGCTGGGATTACATTTTTACTAATTTTTTCACCTAGCTCTTTATAGCTCATCGGCAGAGGTACAACCCGCTCACTTTCACTCAGAGGTGGCATGAGATGAGGTTTTAGTTTGGCCAAAATAACTACGTAAAGAATATAGAGGCCAGCCAGCATAATGCCAGGGAAAAATGCGCCTGCATAGAGTTGCACTACGGATACACCAGCCGTTGCGCCGTAGACAATTAAGAGTACAGATGGTGGAATGAGAATGCCAAGGCAACCTCCGGCAGTAATACAGCCAGCAGATACGCGGGTGTCATAGCCGGCTTTGAGCATTGCTGGCAAAGCGAGAAGTCCCATTAAAGTTACAACCGCACCAACAATGCCGGTAGCCGTGGCAAAAATAGCGCAGGTAAAGATGGTAGCGACTGCCAGCGAGCCTGGTACACGCACGAGGGCAAGGTGTAGTGATCGAAAAAGTTTTTCGATGAGATTGGCCCGTTCAACAAGGTAGCCCATAAAGACAAATAGTGGAATCGAGATTAGAACATCGTTACTCATCACGGCATAAGCTCTTTGCACCATGAGCGCAAGGGTATTGTCTAAAGCGAGGGCAGGGTTTTGAAAATTGTAGGAGATGAACGTAAAAATCATCCCCATACCCATGAGGGTAAAGGCTGTAGGAAAGCCCAGCATAATTGCAACCACTACGAGGGAGAGCATGAGTAGGCCCATATGACCACTTTCGATCCGTCCCCATGGCATGAAAATAATGGTGGCTAAGACCACTAAGGCCATAATTCCGAAGCCAAATAAAAGTTCTTTACGCACGGATAGACTCCTTATCTTTACCGACCATTGCTTTGAGTGCATCGATATCGACTTCTTCGACATCTTGTTCACGGGTCGGCCACTGACCTTCTTGAATACATACTACACAGCGAAAAATTTCGACAAGGCCTTGTAAAAAAAGAAATACGCCAGCTAACGGAATGATCGTTTTGAATGGATATAAAGGAGGGCCATCAGCAGTAATTGAGGAGTGCTCAAGGATTCGCCAGGAGTCAGCAGCATAGCCATAGCCAGCATAGGCCAGAGCAAATACGCCAGGGATGAAGAAAACAATATAGAGTACGAGGTCAAAAATGGCTTGCGTTCTCGGTTGTAAAAATCCGTAAAGGATATCTCCACGAACATGACCATTCTTCGAAAGAGTATAGGCCCCAGCCATCATAAACATCGTACCGTACATCATAATTTGGGCATCAAAAGCCCAAGGATGCGGATTGTTGAAGACATATCTGGAGAACACTTCAAAGCCAATCAGGGCTGTTAATCCGCAGATTAACCAAGCAAAGCATTGCCCCACAAAGGTAGAGATTTTATCAACAGTTAGGAATATTTTTTGCATGAGTTGATCCTAGTAAGCAAAGGCATACGACAAAGATAGGGAAACGTTACCAAGGAAGCGATGGTGAAGTACTTTTTAACCAACCTAAAGGTGAAATTGTACACAATTTACTAAATTAATAAAAAAATAGGATGGCTTTAAAACCATCCTATTAAACACCTATTCAATCAAAAAGTACTTCTTTAATAAAATACTTTTCAATCACTACACATACTACATTCAAAAAAAGTTAAGCTTTTTTAGCAGCTGCTCCAAAGTAATGGTCATAAGCCATGCGACGCGTGGTATTCGTATCTAAATCCCACTTGACAGCGCGCTGAGCAAAAACCCGTTGTGAGTCAACAATTTTCTTAAACAATGGATTTTCAGCAGACTTCTTAGCAACTACTTCATCAAAGACCTTTAATTGGTTTCTGAGAATGGAGTCAGGCGTTTTATAGAACTTAACATTTTGCTTAGTTTGCATTTCGGAATAATCTTTGGAATAGCGATCGACTGCTTTCCAAGACATATCAGCTGAAGATGCCTCTACTGCGTAGTCAAGAATACTTCGCAGTTTTGGAGCCATACCGTTATAGACTGAACCATTGAATAAAATTTCAAACTGTTCAGCATTTTGGTGGAAGCTTTGGAGCATACAAACTTTAGCTACATCTGGAAAGCCTAGGAGACGATCTGAAGATGCGTTATTGAACTCTGCTGCATCGAGTAGGCCCCGATCCATTGCAGGAATAATTTCGCCACCGGGTAGAGCGTTCACAGAAACTCCCATAGCAGTAAACATATCAATAGATATACCAACAGTCCGATATTTGAGGCCTTTCATATCTTCTGTTTTGGTAATTGGTTTTTTGAACCAGCCAAGGGGCTGGGAAGGCATTGGGCCGTAGACATAGGATTTGACATTAGCGCCAACTATTTTGTAAAGTTCTTCAAGCAGCTCTTTACCGCCACCATATTTGTGCCATGACAAAAGCATATTGGCATCCATACCAAAAGATGGACCAGATCCCCATAACGCTAAGGCAGGATTTTTACCATAGTGATAGACCACAACACCATGTCCACCATCTAATGTTCCTTTGGAGACTGCGTCAAGGAGTCCAAAAGCTGGCACAACAGCACCGGCTGGGAGTACTTCGATCTTGAGTTCACCACCAGTCATGTCATTGACTTTTTTAGAAAAATCCAGAGCGTACTCATGGAAAATATCCTTAGCTGGCCAAGTTGATTGGAAACGTAGTGTTTGCGTACTTTGTGATTGGGAAATCATTGGGAAGCTTAGGGCTGCAGCGCCCGCTCCTCCGACTGCTGCTTTTTGCAAAAACTTACGACGGGGGGCTTGCTTTTTAGTTTCAGACATTATCATCTCCAAATAAATTACGGATTTAAAACGGCTCAGATTTAATACTATGCTTGATTTTATGTGTTTTTTAAGAAAAATCACATATGGGGAAAACCCTTTGTTTTGAAAGCTTGAGGTTTTCCCCAGAGGCAAAGATTTTTTCTAAAAAATAGTGGGTTCTCGATGTAGAGAAATACCAAATATGATTGGGCATCTGAGCTTGCATATGAAAGTTCGCTAAACGGTCTACTAGGAGCAAAGTAAACCATGATAAAATATGAAGTTAAGGTCGTGCCCGAGTGGTGAAATCGGTAGACACAGCAGACTTAAAATCTGCCGCCCATAAAACGGGCATGCCGGTTCGATTCCGGCCTCGGGCACCAGAAATCGACTCCAAACCCTCCATACTCCTCGTTTATAAGGCTCTGATGGGTATTCGGTCTTCTTCGCTGGATTACGGTCCTCAATTACCCTTACCATTTTAGGTAAGGGCTTTAGGTCAAATATCTTGTTTGAGGAGGCTAATCAAATAAAGTCTTTGAACCAATTCATTCAATATACTGAATAGATAGTTCCTTACAAAAAGTACCTTAGCCTCCTGTGGATTCGATATGATCCAGGACTTGCATTGGATCTATAGAAGAGGGTGGAGTGGTTTTTGCGGGCTTAGTTCCTGGCATTAACTCGAAGTCTGGGGTAAAGACAGTTAAGGTACTTCTTAACTGGTCAAAAGGCTTGCGATCACCATCAAATTTTGCTAACCCGCTTGCTAAGAGGCTATCAAAGGTGGCCTTACCTGCCATCACTTTTTCTAAGTCTACGCGTTTGATAGTTACTGTTAAATCTGGTTTCTTAGCCAGTTGACCTTTGATGTTTGTTAAAGCTGAATTACTCATTTCAACAACAAATTTCTCATTATTATCTGGAGTAATGAGGTTAATCACAAACCGCATGCCATCAGCTTTTTTACTATCCATACTAATTGCTAACGAATTCAACCAAAGTTCTGTTGTCATAGCTTTAATCATATCTGGGCCGCTTGACTTTGGTGAGGCTCCACCAGGTATACCATTGCGAAGTTCATAGGCCGCGCCTAAAAAACTATTCCGTACACTAGGGCTTTCTTTTTGGTAGCCAATTTGCTCAAATATATCGGCTAATAGATCTTTTGCAGTTGTATTATTCGGTTCGCCATAGACTAGTTTATTCACTATTTCCATTGCCTCTCGATATTTTCCTTGCTCGAACAATTGCTTACCTTTTGCAAGAATCTTCCCAGAACCACCCATCATCTCAATATACAGGGGGGCGGAGTCTTTTGGAGACAACGGAATTAAAGTTGCAGGATTGGCATCCCAATAACCTAAGTAGCGATTAATCACAGCCCGACTATTATGTTCCTCAGAGCCGTGATAGCTATGTGCAGACCACTGTGACTGTAAGCTTTTTGGCAACTTATACAGATTATGAATTTCGTTAATAGTCATACCTTTATTGGCATTATGGAGTACTTCATTATTTAGGTAGGCGTAGGTATCTCGCTGCGTCCGCATCACTTCTTGGATACGCGCATTACCAAAGCGTGGCCAGCTATGGGAAGCAAACATAACCTCAGCTTGGCTACCATAACGGTATAAAGCGGTATTAATATGCTTTGACCATGCCAGCGCGTCCCGAATGAGAGCTCCTCGTAAGGTATAAATGTTATGGATCGTGCCAGTGATATTTTCAGCTGCCCAAAATGCTTTTAAATCTGGAAAGTAGGTATTCATTTCTGCTGGGGCTTCGGTACCTGGCGTATTTTGGAACTCCATTTTTACACCATCAACAACGAGAGTTTCGAAATCCTTGTAAATATATTTATTCGGTTCAATGAGTCCCAAGTTACCTGCTGCCGTATTCTTACCAATCGACTGATCGACATGGCCAAAGGGGCTTCTAGGCAACAAAACCCCATATTGAAAAAACATACGTCTAGTCATGGCGTTACCAGCATAAACATTTTCAGAAATTGCATGCTCCATAAAGCCAACTGGCGCAATGATTTTTACCTTACCACTTTTAACATCTTTTTCATCAACAACGCCGCGAACACCGCCAAAATGATCGCCATGTGAATGCGAATAAACGACCGCAACTACCGGTCTTTTTCCCAGCTTTTGATTAATTAATTCTAGGGCTGCGCGTGCAGTTTCCTTTGCAGTCAGTGGATCAAAAACAATCCAGCCGGTATTACTTTTTACAAAACTGATATTAGCAAGATCAAAACCGCGCACTTGGTAGATCTTTCCAGGGACAACCTCATAAAGGCCGTAGGCCATATTTAAGATTGCTTGGCGTTGCAGCGATGGATGAATACTATCAAAAGTCTTGCCTTGTAAAAGATAATCATAACTTCCCATATCCCAAGCAACATGCCCAGCATCGGCTTTAATTTGTTTATAGGAAGGCGCTGCAATAAAGCCTTTTTTAGCCTCTTCAAAATCACGTTGATCGTCAAATGGCAGCGTTTTTCGTAAGCCATTTTGTAGGTCAACTGTAAATGAAGATGGGTATTTTCCTTTTGGATCGAAGTGCTTACCCTCCATTGCTCCTGCATCAGTAACAACTCCACCCCCACCGGCACATATTCCGTGGGTTGGTGAGAGCATACACAGGGCGACGACTAGGTAGCCAAATACATTTTTTCGAAGATTAGATTTCATAAAAAGCCTATAAAGTAGATCAATTAAAGGATATCGGGTAAAAGGGAATCGGGTTAAAGGATATCGGGTGGCGTATTCATCTTTAAAAACTGGGGGATTTGTTTTGTAGCATCGTTAGTATGGGATTTAGATCCTAATGGTGATTGCATTGGATTTTTTAGATCTAGCCCAAGAAATTCGCAGATTTCAAGAGCTTTTTTCATAAAAACTGCATAATCATTTTGAAAAAAATACAAATTACCGTCTTCAATAGCATTTAGTTCCATGATTGAAATTTTAAAAACCCCAGATATGTTTGTCAAGGCTTCACCTTTGGCAATTCTTGCTTTTCTAATGGCATTACCAATTTGTTTTGCCTCACGTAATTTCTGAGTTTTTGGCATTATTTTCAATTACTTGTTAAGAAATTAGTATAGGTGTGTAAAACGTTTTTTTGCAATTAGCCCTAGGGCTAATATTCCCTCATTTGGTGCTGAGTTCCATCAAAAATTCCTTTTGAATGTATGATTTAAAAAAACACGAAAAAAATATTTGATAAAACATCTAATCATCATTGGGGTATTTTCTTGGGCTAGTCATTTGGTGGCTCAGATTAAGCCAAGTACTGAGATTGTTGCAAAAGGTTTGCAACATCCTTGGGCGGTTGCTTTTTTGAACGAAGGACGCTTTTTAGTTACAGAAAGGTCTGGTCGCCTTAGGATCATTGAGTCGAATGGTCGTCTTCAAGATCCGATTCGGGGTTTGCCAGAGATTGAGTCTGGTGGACAGGGTGGCTTATTAGACTTAATCCTAGATAAAGACTTTAAGAGCAATCGCCAAATATTTTTTTGCTATTCTGAGCCCGGAGTAGAGGGGAACTCAACGGCTCTGGCTTCAGCCCGGTTAGCAACTCGTGAAGATCGCTTAGAAGATGTTCAAATTTTATTCTCTCAGCGACCCAAAGTAAGTAGTAAGTATCACTTTGGTTGTAGGATTGTCCAAGATTTCAATAAAAATTTATTTTTAACTCTAGGGGATCGGTTCTTTCAAAAGGCTGATGCGCAGACTTTAGATAATCATCACGGAAAAATTATCCGAATTCGAGTGGATGGCAAGATTCCCGCTGATAATCCACTGATCAATCGCCCAGGAGCATTACCAGAAATTTGGAGTTATGGGCACCGCAACATTCAAGGCGCTACGCTTGGGCTAGATGGCTTACTTTGGACGCATGAGCATGGCCCGCAGGGAGGCGATGAAATTAATCAACCCTTAGCTGGTAAAAACTACGGTTGGCCGGTAATTACGTATGGTGAAAACTATGGTGGTGGTTTGATTGGCGAGGGAATAGTTTCTAAGCCAGGGCTTGAACAACCTGTGCATTACTGGACACCGTCGATTGCCCCCTCTGGTATGGCATTTATTAACAGTGATCGTTATGGTAAGTCTTGGCAGGGGAATTTGTTAGTTGGCTCTCTCAAATTTCGCTATTTAGTCCGGTTAAACATCAAAAATAAACAAGTTATTTTTGAAGAAAAATTATTACCCAATTTAAATCAACGGATTCGGGACGTCCGAGAGGGCCCAGACGGTTTTATTTATATGTTGACCGATGAACGCCAGGGACAGTTATTACGGTTAATGCCCTAAACGTATGTATGATGACAAGAGATTATAAGTAAACAACGCGAAATCGATTTGGATTAAAAATCCTTTATAGATTGCAAAAATTGACTAATTTTATGACCCATATTCCTCTTATATCCCCGCCCAATTTAATCCCAAAGCTAAGACTGATTAGCTTATCCTTGAAGAGGCATTTGACATGCATTTGGAGAGTTTCGATCTTCCTAACGATTCTTTTTTTTGCGTATTTTTGTTTACCAGCTCAATCTTATCCAGTCAGGCCGATCAACCTAGTCGTTCCCTTTGCTCCAGGTGGAGGCACTGATAGTATTGCGCGGGATTTAGCTAAGATTCTTACTGAGCAGATGGGGCAAGCATTCATTGTTGATAACCGTGGAGGAGGGGGTGGATCGATTGGAGCCCAGACAATTGCAAAGGCAGAGCCAGACGGTTATCAATTGCTCTTTGTGACTTCAACCTTTGTGACACACGCAGCAACCGAGGTAACTCCTAGCTATGATGTCGAAAAAGATTTTGCTCCGATTGCGATGCTTGGGCGAGGGCCTTTAATGTTGGTGGTCAATAATAAGTTAGGAATTACTCAGTTAAAAGAATTAATTGATCTGGCAAAGACCTCGCCTGATGGCTTGAATTACTGTTCAGCTGGTCTGGGTAGTATTAATCATTTAGCGGGCGAGTTATTTAAACAAAAATCTAATATTCCAATGACGCATATACCCTATAAGGGAAGTGGTCCGGCGACTCTTGATTTATTGGCAGGTCGTGTGCAAGTATTCTTTGCGACGATGCCCACGATGTTGCAGTATGTGGAATCGGGACGCGTGACCTTGATTGCGATGACTGGTGAGAAGCGCTCCCCATTATTCCCAAAAATACCATCAATTGCAGAGGCTGGTATTGCGGGCTACAACATTAGCACTTGGTGGGGGATCGTCGCGCCTGCTAACACTTCCCCAGAAATTATTAAAAGGTTAAATCAAGAGACTCAAATAGCGTCTACTAAAGAGCCATTAAAGGGGCGCTTAGTCAAGGAAGGGGCCCAGCTCTATCAAACTAGTCCGCAAGAGATGCAAAAAATGTTGGGTTCTGAATTAAGAATGTGGCGCGGTGTTGTGAAGTCTGCAGCGATTAAATTCGATTAAGTGACTTGACTCGAGTGATATCGAAGCAAGATCGCTGGCATGAGGTTGTCTTAAGGCGACTCGGTGACAAAGCCTATTTTGGTAAGACCGTTTCGTTTACTGGCTGTTAAGACTTGCGCAACATACTCATAAGCAACCCGTTTATCGGCGCGAAGATTTACATCCGGCATGGGGTTTAAATCTGCTGCAATCTTGGCTTTTTTAGAGAATTCATTTAAAGATACTTCAGAGGTGTTCCAGAAAATTTTCCCATGTTGATCGACACTCACTTGGATCGAATCGGGTTTAGTAGTACTTGCTGCGCTGCTGGCTTTTGGGAGTTCAATTTTGACAGATTGTTGCATAACCGGCAAAGTGACAATAAAAATAATCAGAAGAACTAGCATCACATCAACGAATGGAGTCATATTGATTTCAGCCATGAGGCCGTCATCGTTTTCTTCAGATGGTTTTGAAAAGGCCATAATCGATTATGATTTTTTATGCTGTATCAGCAGTGTATATAAATCATCAGCAAAGCGACGCTGACTTCCTAGTAATTCGCGGTTCGCTTTTGATAAAGCGTTGTAGCCCAAAACTGCCGGTATGGCAACAGCTAAACCAAAGCCCGTCATAACCAGTGCTTCTCCAATAGGCCCAGCAACTTGGTCAAGAGAAGCGGAGCCTGATGTGCCAATGACCATGAGCGCATGATAAATCCCCCACACAGTCCCAAATAATCCAATAAATGGCGCTGTTGCACCTGTTGATGCCAGAAATGCTAGTCCCTTTTGTAGTTTGGCAATACTTTGATCGAGTTCAACCTTAAGCGCACTGGATAGCCAATCTTCTGTTTGAATTTGTTGGGAAAGAGGAATTGTTTGATGAATTTTCCCTGAGCCTTCTCTTTCTTGAATGACTCTATAGGCAACACTTGCGAGTTGGTAAAAGGGGTTTTGGCTTTGTTTTGTAAAGCAACTCAGACCTTCATGCCAGGATGTTTTTTGCCAAAACATACCAACCTCTGAAAGTAGGGGGTTGAGTTGGTAGAGCATGATAATCCGCGTCACGATAATGAACCAAGAACCGATAGACATAATTACCAGAACGAGCACGACTAAATGAGAGACTACGTCACCTTGTTGCCACAAATGCGCTATGCCAAAACTGGAGGAATTTGCTAAAGTTGGATTCATGGGTGATATTGTCTCAAATTAATTATTTAATTCAAATTTAATCGATATTGCAGCATTGATCTTACTTGGGATGCCATTAATAAGATGTGGCCGAAAGCGAATTCGGGAGGTTAATTCGCTTGCTGCTCGGTCAAGCCTTGCATATCCGCTTGACGATATAACTTGCGTTGAGGTGACTGAGCCACCCTCATCAATTTGCATCCGTATCTCAACAATTCCGCGCTCCCCAATTTCTTTTGAAAATCTTGGATAAAAGACATTCGTATCTGGCTTATAGACCATGATCAGTTGATTAAGGGCAATTGCACCGCCTTCAACTCCGAGGACGTTTTGGCTGGTTGTGCTGGGATTTGATGCTGGCGGGGCTGCGCTTTTTTGAGTTATATTTGTTGCGGGTGACAGTTCTGAAATTGGTTCTGGTGCAGGATTTTTTACGGCAGGGACATCTTTAGCGGGTTCTGATTTAGATGTGTTCTGGGTCGGTTTTTTTTCTGGGGCAACGGTGAGTAGAGGTGCTTGACTTGATTTCTTTTCTGGGATTTTTTTCTCAGGCTGAGCAGTCTGTGGTGGTGGAATGAGTTCTGCTTGTAAGACTTCCTCTGCTTTTTTTGGAGGGTTAGAAAATTGAAAAAAGCTACTTAAAAAAGCCAGTAAATGAACGCTAATGACAAATGCTAAAGTGATGAGCTCTAATTTTGACAAGCGCATTTAGATAGCTACCATTTCGGATGAAACTTGTCGCGCTCGCTGATGACTCATCAATTGTTTTGCTAGGGTTTCGAGTTGCGCGCTATTTTGCGTTGAGTAATACGTTACTGAGCCAGGCTCAGAAATAGTTGCCTCGGGGATGAGTCGGCACATCTGTTTGATAACTGCTGAGCTGGTATTAATAACATGCAGGTTTAGCCCAAATAATTTTTGAATTAAAGGTTCTAAGAATGGGTAGTGGGTGCATCCCAGGACTAGGGTGTCGGCATTTGCTTGCACCATGGGGTTAATATATTGAATGAGAAGTTGCTCTAACTGTGGGTGTTGCAAGTCACCTGTCTCAATCAGCGGTACGAGACCAACACCTGCTTGGGTTATAAATTCGCAGTCGCCCAGTAGAGTGGCTAAAAGAGCGTTAAATTTTTCACTTTGTAGG
>Ga0209400_1001606_pt1 | contig 17849 bp, 12 predicted proteins | sample M_130807_EF_Meta_FD_187313 | JGI IMG/M metagenome (GOLD analysis project Ga0209400, IMG submission 187313) | Freshwater microbial communities from Lake Montjoie, Canada to study carbon cycling - M_130807_EF_MetaG (SPAdes) (version 2) | ecosystem: Environmental > Aquatic > Freshwater > Lake... | reverse complement strand
GGAAGATTAGGAGCAGCACTCGGGGGAAGATTAGGAGCAACACTCGGGGGACTAGGAGCAACACTCGGGGGAAGATTAGGAGCAACACTCGGGGGGAGATTAGGAGCAGCACTCGGGGGAAGATTAGGAGCAACACTCGGGGGACTAGGAGCAGCACTCGGGGGAAGATTAGGAGCAGCACTCGGAGGAAGAATAGGAGCAACACTCGGAGGAAGATTAGGGGCACTAGGAGCACCACTAGGTGTAGTGGGAAAGCTTGTAGGTAAAACAGTGATAGTTGGAACGGACGTTGGAGACCAAGTTAAAGGTATGGTGGTTGTAGTAGTTGTGCCGTCAGCCGTAACTCTAACTGTTGGACTGCTAGTTGGATTGGCGGTCAATAGCTGGGCAGTTGGTCTTGGGGTAGCAACGCCAAATTCAGGTCTCAGTATCCTTTCTATTTCAGTTAAGATCAAATTTGATGGTGGCTCTGTAAGTGAGCCACCATTTACTGGAATTAATTTAAAATCGCTAAAAGAACTCATGGTTTTCTCCTTGATGAAGCTTGGTCATTAAAAAATTACTGTCCCAATTTTTGTGTTGATAAGCAATTGAGCAGCGTGGCTATCATTTGTATATAGGTCGTATGTTTGTGAAGTACTGGTGTTTGCTAACAGAGTGCTAGCAGTGGTGGTTTTTACCCATCCACCACCATCGTTTGCGAAGTCAACATTACTAGTTTGTTGGCCATCTACTACCATCTGGTGATAAAACACGGTGCCATCGCCCAATCCAGTCCAGCCTGTAGCTTTGTTAAAAAGATTCATGGCAGCCATGTTTTGAATATCGCTCCAAGAAACTTTGAGGCTATTGCTTGCGCCAAGATTAATTTTTTCAATAGATTGCAATCGGTTGTTAGCAATTTGCGTTAGATCAAGTGAGACGCCTGTTCCACTTAACGCCAAGGTATCTGTACCTCCACCACCATCCACGCGCGCTAAACGTCCGCTTGATGAAGCGCCTCGCGTGAGTTGGTCAATATTATTTTGAGTCAAATTGAAAGTGTCATTACCAACACCGCCGTACATAACATCGGCGCCACCATTGCCGTATATGACATCGTCACCAGCGCCGCCCACCAAAGTTTCATCAATATTGCTGGTATTTAAATTAATCGTGTCATTGCCAGATGAGCCAGTGCCTTGTGCGGTAAATTTGGTTTGACTGCCAAGTAGTGCATTTGTAGTGGAACCAAGCTTTACTGTTGGTAAAAGATTATTCGCTCCCGTGTAGTCATCTAATATGAGATCGGGTATTGCGTCGCCGTTGATATCACCAGGCGCGGTAATATTTCCCAAGAAATTAGACGAAACGTCTATAGTTTTTGACAGGTCTACTATTTTGTAACCGTAAGCGCTAGTGCCTTTGTCGTCTAGATTATTTAAATCTACGTTGTCGGCATTTGTTTTTCCATAAACTACGTAAGCAAGAAAGTGATTTAACTTATGGGCACTATCCGTGGGTATGGTTGTGTTGAAAGTAAGCTTTATCAGAATATCGTCTATACCATCACCGTTTAAATCGCCGCAGTTGGTTGCTGTTTCTCTTGGTACATCTTGATTTGGTATCCCTTTTTGATCTTGAAAAATTACATTTGCTAATGCAATGCTGGGTAACGAAATCGTAAAACCCTTATTACCCAAACTATTTAAATTAATTGGCGTGTTGTCATTTTGTCTGCCAAACACCACGTAAAATTTGGCTGCGGTGTGGTCATATGTTTGGCCTTCGAAAATAAAATCATTGCGTCCATCACCGTTGAAATCACCATAAATCTTGGTGGCATTCAAGCCTGCATCACTAGCTAAAAAAGGAAGGTTCGGATCTGCTTTGATGACATAACCTAAGCTTGGACTCGTTCCTGTTCGAATCTGGTTAACGTCTAAATCTGTGTTTTTGATTTGCCCGCCACCGTAAATAACAAATATTTCTTCTGGGCTCTTTAAACTGGGAGTTGCAGCATATGAGTTAGCAATAGCCAAGTCGCCGTAGCCATCTCCGTTAGTGTCCCCAAGGTATGAAACGGCCCAACCAAATAATAAATCTTCAGATACAACTGTATTTGGATTTGAGTCGGTTATGTAGAACCCTTTAAAAGTTGGATTAGAACTTTTTATATCATCCGTTAACAGCAGGGCGTTATCGATTTTTCCAACTAAATTTGTATTTCCAAATAAGACAAAAACTTTTTTGATTCGACTTTGAAAGTCGCTAATAAATAAATCAGCAAGTCCATCTCCATTTATGTCTCCAGATGAAAGTGCTGTATATCCCCCGCCAGCAGGACCTGAATTGGTAATGTCGGTGATTAAATTCGTAATTCTTGGAATGGAATTACTGTCAAAAGCATCAAAAAAATCAAGGTAATTCCCTGGGGGAACCGTATTTACACCTATAAGCGAGGTGATCTTTCTCTGTGATGCAAATACCACTTCTCCAACGCCATTTCCATTAAAGTCATTCACAACTATCGGTAGGATGCCTACTTGTGTGACAGAAATAGGGTCGTTAACTTCTCCTCCGACTCCTTTTTCTAAAGCGAAAACTTGCGTGCTTGAAGTTACGCCGCTAGCTGGGCCGCTTAAATCAAATACGCCACTGGTATTGCCGTAAATAACATAAGCTTTCCCAAGTAAACCACCTTCGTTATTGTTGCCGCCTCTATAGACAAATAACCAATCGGAAATGCCATCTGCATTTAAGTCGCCTGCAGCAAAAGATTGAACGGCTCCTAATTGTGTGGCTGTTAATGCAATAGGTGTGATAGCTGCAGTGGGATTGCTAGTAACGGTTTCAGCTTTGTTAAAGGTATCGGTGTAGGTTGCGACAACGCGAACGAACTTGCCCACCTGTAGTTGGGCAGGGGTGAAAGTGGAGGCTGTTGCACTTGAAATATTGGACCAATTGGTCGATCCGTCTGAAGAAGACTGCCACTGATAAGTGATAGCCCCAGTGCCTGAGGTGGGAATGCCATCTAGGTCGGTAATAGTGGGTGCGGTGAGTTGTTTATTCTGAGCGGCGTCACCGGAAATGGTGAGCGAGCTTGTTGGCGCACTGTTAGTCAAAAAACCTTCACTAAATCCAAATAAAAACTTGGTCCAACTCATGGTTTCATCTGACCATCCTGAGTAAAGAGGATTCTGAGCCAGCGCTTTGACAGCATCTTTCATTGACAGGCTAGGGTCATTGTCCATGACAGATTTAATAGCCAATGCCAAGCCGTAAGGGTCAAATTTTGGGTTCATTACTCCTTTTGAATCGATGAGTAATGAGGGTGGATCAGTTAATAACTCTTCTTGATTCGATGCATCTGAAAGCCCATACTTGGTTGCAATCTCAAGATTAGCCTTACTGATGACTGCACTAGTGGCTTTTGTTAAGTCTTTATTAACAGTTGCCATGACATTGTTTGCTGCTTCTGTCGTTAGTGGGTTGACGTTGACGCTGAAAGTGGTTTGGCCTGCAGCTAGATTAAAAATGGTGACGAGAGGGGTGGCACCTAAACTCTTACCAAGCCCAGTCGCCTCATCTACAAAGTTGGCGGTATTCCCATTGGTATCGCTGACAACAACTTTGATAACGCCGGTATAGGATTTATTCAAATTGACGGTGAAAGTACCGTCCGCGTGAATGCTGGTGGTAGACGCTAAAAGATTGCCGCTGGCATCAAAGGCTTCTACTTTGAGTCCGTCGGGGTTGATGATCGGACCTGCTGCGATAAATCCAGATAGAGATGCTGATACGGTAGGTGTGGCTGTTGTCGATGACGAGCTTGCACTGCCGCCAGATGAACCCCCTTTGCTACCAGCGAGGGCTAATCCTCCAAGTCCTGCCCCTAAACCCAATAAGCTAAATGATGGTGCGGATGCAACTGCTGGAATAGTTGCGGTGCTCACCATAGATGCCTGGGCAACGATAGTGTCCGCTTGGCTTTCAAAGGCAGTGTTGGAAAGTTTGGCGCTATCTTGTGGTTCATTCATGGATAAGCTGGCGATACGCACACTATTGGAGGCTGGGGTAACACTGTCAACACCAACAGCGGCCCCTTCTTTATTAGTAGGCAGGAGGTTGTTATTAGAAACATCTGTTGATGCGCTATTACTTGCGACGTTTTGAGAACTGTCGTTTGCGTTGTCTGGTTCTTCTTGGCCCGAAAGGCGCTTTATTTTTGTAACTTGAGGCTTGGTTTGTGCTGTTTTGGAATCAACGACCCCATCAAACGCGCTGCCTGTGTGGGAAGCCTTGCGAGACTGAGATTTGCCAGAAAGTTTCTTAAGTTGGGACTTAAAACTTTCGGGATTAACGTTTGTTGCGACTGTAGGATCTGAAGAATTTTGCATTTTAAATTACTCAAATTTATTTAATAAGTAAACTATTATTACTATTTTTCTGTCATTGCGCCACCAAAAGCCTTATAAACAGGCTTGATGAGGTACTTCAACACCGAGCGTCCACCCGTTTTGAGGTCGACGGTGGCTGTCATGCCCGGTTTGAGCATGGCTGCAGTGAGTTTGGGGTGCTTCTTAGCGTCATCCGCATGCAGACTCACTTGGGCGCGGTAAAAGGTATTGGCTTGGCCATTGGGGCCTTGCTCGGTGAGGGTGTCAGAGCTGATGTAGCGCAAGGTTCCGTGCAACACGCCGTAGATGGAATAGTCAAATGCATCTAGCCTAATCGTGGCGGGAAGCCCCGCTTTTAATTGGCCGATGTCTGCTGGATTGATGTTGACTTCAAACACCGGCTCGGTCTCGGTTGGAGAGATTTGCATCAACTCGTCGCCTTGGCGCAACACGCCACCGATGGTGGTGACGCGTTGGTATTTCACAACGCCTGCCACGGGGGCCGTGATGGTGGTGTGGTCTAAAACGCTTTGGCGCTCTTCTAGTCGGTAGTAATTGGTAGAGAGGTCTTCGGCAATTTTTGCGGCTTCAGCGCGTGCGTCTTGTAGATATTTATTGCGCACCGCATTGATACGACCTTGCAGTTCTGTTACTTGCCTTTGTGCGCGCATGACTTCGAGTTGGCTGGTGTCGCCTGTCGTGAAGAGTTTTTTATTGAGCTCTAACTCATGTTGCGCAGACGCAATAGTTTCATGCAGGTTGTCTAAGTCTTGAGACAGGCTGCGTTTACGTTGGTTGTAAAAAGCCATCTGCAAAGTTTGGAATTGCGTAAAGTCGGCGTAGTCTTTGCCGAAGTAGGGCGTTTTTTGGTCGGCCTCCGCTTGAGCGCGAATGAGCGCAATTTCTAAAGAGGCTTGTTTGGCGCGGCTTTCGGTGAAAGATGCATTGGCGCGTTCTTTTTCTAGTTCCGCCAAAGGCTGACCACTGACCACGGTATCGCCCTCTTGCACAAGTACACGCGATAGCACGCCGCCATCTGCCACCTGAATGATTTGTGTGTGGTCTGCCGGAATCAGCTTGCCCTGTGCACGTACAGCTTGGTCTAGTTCAAAGAATGCGGCCCAGCCCAAAAATACGAGCAGTAGTAAAAATATCACGTTGGTGGTAGTGAGTAACCAACTGAGACTTGCAGCATCAAAAGATTTCATAGTGAAACGCATGGTGTAACTCCTGTTTTAGGCTTGGCATAAGTGGGCGGTGTTGTTTGCTGCTTCTGGGCGTGTGTTGTGCAATTGCCGCAACACATCTTGTTTATGGCCATCGAGTGCAATTTGGTGGTTGTAGACAACGATGAGGCGATCGACTAAATCCAGCATTTCGGTTTTGTGTGTCACAAGCACCAAGGTGTCTGTGGGTTTGATCGCATCTTTGAGGGTTTGCGTCATGTGTGCCTCGGTGTTGCGGTCCATCGATGCAGTGGGCTCATCTAGCAACCAAATGCTGGGTTGACGTAAAACCGTACGTGTAAGGTTGACCAATTGACGTTGGCCGCCAGATAGGCCTGTACCGCCTTCATAGATGGTGCGTTGCAACCCATGTGGGTGCGGTGTGATGACGGCTTGCATCAAACCTGTTTTGCGGGCGGCTTCTAATATGGCTTCGTCACCAGGGTCTACTTGGCCCAAGATAAGGTTGTCGCGCAAAGTGCCAGAGAAGAGGCGGCCGTCTTGTTGCACATAGCCGATGTGTTGGGCTAAAAGGGGCTTGTCGATGTGCGCGAGGTCAAGGCCATCTAACAACACACGGCCTTCTTGTGGCTTGAACATGCCAGACAACACACGCAACAAAGTGGTCTTGCCTGAACCTACGGGTCCTAAGATGCCAATTTTTTCGCCAGGCCGAATGATGAGTTGCGGCACCATCAAGGCGCGGCTTCCTTGGTAGTGGCTAGTGATGTTTTCTAAACGGTATTCGGCACGAATGTTTTCTATCGCAATGGGTTGCGATTGGCCGTGGTGGTCGTCTTCAAGAGACCACAATTTGTCCAAGCTTTGCAATGCGGCCTTCGCATGCGACCACTGCACAATTTGTCCAGGAATAATCGATACAGCAGACAACACCCTGCCCGACAAAATAGAGCAAGCGATCAAAGCACCTTGGCTGATATCGCTACGCTTGACCAAATAGGCACCATAGGCAACCATCAACACATACGAAACTTGTTGAAACGATGCCGCGAGGTGTTGCGAGTGCTCGCTAATATTGCGCATTTCCAATTCGCTCTCTCGTGCGTCATTGGTGGTGCGCATCCAGCGCGTGAGCATGCGCCATCCGCCTTGGCCGGCTTTGATGGTTTCAGCGCCTTCGATGGTCTCTACCAACAAACCCGTTTTTAAATTGCCTGCGGCCATGGCTTGCTTGGCAATGTTTTCTAAACGTTTGCGATAAAACAAACCAATGCCTAAGGACACTAAAAAGAAAAATGTTGGGATGAGTGCCAGTGGCCCCGCTATGACAGCAATGACACCAGCAAAGAACAGAGCAAAAGGCGCATCTACCATCAAGTTGGTGGTCATCGAGGTCATGAAACCGCGAATGGTTTCGTAGCCGCGCATTTGAGAAGCCAAGGCACCGACGCTTTGTGGCATTTGGTCTAAGCGCACAGACAGAAAGCGTAAATAGACAGTACGTGCAAGGCGCTGGTCGACTTGGTCGATCAACTCTTCGTACAAATGGCTGCGTACATGTTTAATTAGCCATTCAAAAAAGATGGCAATCAGCACGCCCAAAGTCAGTACTAATAGCGTTTGCATGGCAGACGATGGAATCACTCGGTCATACACCTGCATACTAAAAAACGAAATACCCAGTGCTAAGACGGTGGCAATAAGACTGGCCAATACTGTCTCGCGAATAATGCGTCTGTGCGACAGCAACTCGTCCAAGATAAGACGAAATACGGGGCTTTTGCTGGCTACATAAGGTTGGCTGAGTTTGAGTGAAATGGCATGGTGATCGGGCAGTGCATCGTCTGCGCGCTCGACCCAGCGACTGGCGTGTTTGTCCCACCATTCGCTGATCCATTGGTTTTGGGCGTTTTTGCCGCGTAGCAAACCCCACTCAATTCCTAAATAGGGTTCGATGCGGCATAGAAGAGCTGGAGCGCTGTCAAGTTGCGGTTCTGGTTTCCAGCGTGCAGCAGGCAGGCGAAGTTGCTTGGTGATGTAGCGAATTTGTGCCTTGGCATCTTCTGGCGTGTTGTCTTGCGCGGTTTCTACCGCTTCGCGCAAGGCAAGACGGTCAAGGTTGTCTGATTGCAACTGCGCTAGTCGGACTAGGCAGGGTAAAAGTTGAACATTTTTCACGTCTTCCATGCTTGTCTCCAGGGGTTCATTAGGGGTTGTTGATAATGTCTATACCATTCACAAAGAGCGCTAGTCGCCAGGACACTTCGATGTGATTGGCTTTGATGTCTGTGAGCTGCGCTTGCGCTTGTGAAAGCTCGCGTGCGGCGTTGAGCACTTCGGTCCAGCTTTTACGGCCCGCTAAAAACTGGCGGTCGTGAGACAGCATGACTTGCTCTTGCGATGTCAACGCAGATTCAAGCGCTTGGGTTTGCTCTACCAGTCTTGCGGCTTGTGCGTAATCGGTGAGCACTTGCTCGCTGATAGACAGAGTTTGTGATTGGACTTCTTCTTTGGCGGCAAGGCTTTTGGCTTGGGCGGCTTTGACGTTGCTTAAAACCGACAGGCCAGCGCCGAGTTGGGTGCTGAGGCCCACAAAAATGCGATCTTGGAATGTGTTGCTGGTTTGCATTGAAAAAGCCCCGTATTGGCGCTCTGCGCGCACATATACGTCGGGAAGTAAAGCGGAACGGTTTTCTTCCACCACGGCATCTTGGATTTGAGATTGCGCGTGTGCTTTTTTAATGGTGGGGTGGATTGCCAAAGCAGTTTCCAAGGCGCGGTCTTGCGAGATTGGCAAATTTAGCGGCGCTGACAAATTAGCGAGTAGTTCATTTAAGTTGATAGGGTGACCAATAAGTTGTTTCAGGCGAACGGCGTAACTCTCCACCCGCGCGCGGGCTGCACTGAGGTCTGACTTCACAGAGTCCAATCTGGTTTGGGCGAGTTGCAAGTCAGCGTCTGATTGCGCGCCTAAATCCACACGGCGTTGCACTTGTTCACGCAGTTTTTGGTGGGTGGCCAGACTTTGCTCTGTTGACTGCATGCGCCAATGGGATGCGAGTAAGTCAGCATAGGTTTGCGCCACCTTCAAACTGATTTGCAAACTGGTTTCGTTCAGGTCTGCGGTTTCATAAGCAAGCGTGGCTTGTGCTTTTTCTTTGCCAGCGGTTAAGCGGCCATTGGTCCAGAGGGGTTGCTGGAGTCGAACGGTGGTGACGTTTTTGTCGCCGCTGTAGAAAGGGTCGCCGTTAGCGGAATTGACACGCTCTGTACTGATGGCTGGGGTGGGGAAATATTGCCATTTGGCGGTTTCTATGCCGATTTCAGCGGCTTGCATCTGCGCCCTTTGCGAAGCGATGCTGGGGTGGCTGAGTAATGCCGAATTCATCAGATTTGGCAAAGATTGAGCAAAACTATCAAAAGTAGCAAAAGAAAGTGGCGCTGCAGCCAGCGCCAGCGTCCATAATCTCCAATTTAAGTTGTTAGCTCCAATGACCGATAAAAGTTTCATTTTCATCCCCTGTTTAAAACGATAGTATCAACAATTTGTTGATTTTGGTGGTTTCAAAGTAATACTTGAGTATTACTAAAGGTTAATTATGAGTACTTTTAGAAATTTGGCGATGAAAGTTGCACCAAACGGCCGCAGATTGGCATTTAGTCAAGTGGGCGAGGCCTATAGTCCGCGGGTATTACTGTGTTTGCCGGGCCTTTTAGAAACGCGCGCCACCTTTGACCCCTTACTTCATGCAGCCAGCGAAACCCAGGGCTTGCGGGTCATCAGCCTCGACCTTTGCGGACGTGGAAACTCAGACCCGTTGCCAAATGACAGTGGCTATTGCATGTCGTTGTATTTATCGGACGTCGAAGCATTTATTCGCCAAGAGATTTTTGGCCATGGCTTGCCTGGACCACGCCTAGATGTTCTGGGAACCAGCATGGGCGGCATCTTGGGGATGTATATCGCTGGCAAGGCGGAAAACGATGTGTCAGGTTTGTTTTTAAACGACATTGGCCTGAACCTGACATGGATGTCGATTTATGGCTTGTACGAGGGAATGAAGACAGCAGGGCCCTTAGAAACATTAGCCTCGCGGTTGGGTGTGACTGAGGGAGCTGTACGTGATGTGCAGTCGCCACATCACTTCGACCTGCCTCACCACAAAGATTGGAAAGGCATGAAGTTTGGCCATGTGTTGAATAACTTCAAAGGCTCTGTGTCTTTGGTGTTTGGCGGCGAATCAGGGGTGTGTCTGCCACAACAGGTGCAAGAGTTGCAAGCCAAATTTCCTCATCTAGCAGAGATGCGTGTTGAGGGTGCTGCGCATCCTGTGCCTTTTACGCAAGCGGTGTGCGCGTTTGTGCTTAAAGCATTGAAATTACCGCAACTGGAAGTTAAAACTAAACCGCCTGAAATATTGCAGGTCAAGGACAGCTTGGTTCAAGCGCCATTGCCTTTAGAAGAAACCTTATTGGTCGGCCCGTTACAAGCAGTTTCACAGGAGACGCATTTGACGCTTCAGACGAGCGCTCCAGTAACGCATCTAACGAGCACTCCTGTAACGCATGTCGAGCAAACAAATGAAGTGCTAACACCTGTAGAAAAATTTGTACGAGCTAGTCAAGCCGAAGTTATAGATGGCAATACCTTGCGAAGTAAATTTGCTAAATGGATGGCAAGATTTAAATAAGGACCCATTGAATTTTGAAAGTATTCGAACACTTTATACATTTACTTTTGTCCGAAGTCGCCATAACGAAGTAACTTCTGCGGCGCGCGCGACATGCAGGGGATCCTCCATATCGGTTGTTTTGCCATGGCGCGGCTTGATGTCTTTGCGCTCCAGCACTTCAAGACCGCCTTCATCTATCCAATGCAATAAAGTTTCTCGCGAGCGCAAGCCCAGATGCTCGGCTAAGTCCGACAAAATCAACCATCCCTCACCATCAGGCGTGAGATGGGCTCGCAAGCCTAATAAAAACCCTTTCAGCATTTTGCTGTCTTCGTCGTAGACCGCATGCTCAATGGGCGAAGTGGGTCTTGCTGGTACCCATGGCGGGTTGCACACAACCAATGGTGCAAGGCCTGGTGGAAATAAATCTATGCCGAGCAATTCAACTTTTGGCAATACGCCAAGTCGTTCAAGGTTTTCGCGAGCGCAGATTAGTGCACGTGGGTCTTGGTCTGTTGCTATAACGCGCTGAACGCCACGCTTGACTAGTAATGCAGACAGCACGCCTGTTCCTACACCGATATCGAAAGCCAATGTTTTATCGCGAATCGGCATGTTGGCGACTAGGTCGATATATTCGCCGCGTGCGGGTGAGAAAACGCCATAGTGAGGAAAGATACGGTTGTTGGGTGGTTTGCCTAATGCAGTAATTTCCACGCCTTTTTTGCGCCACTCGTAAGCACCCACCAAACCCAATAATTCGCGCAACGACACCATGCTGGTATCACTAGACGGCGGCCCCCATGCGTGCACACATGCATCTTGCATATCGGGTGCGCGACGTAACGGAATTCGGTAATCAGCGTCTAAAGGAATGAGTAATAAACCCAGAACACGCGCACGTTGACCCAGCGCTTGTCGGTGCAAATGAAATGCTTGCGCTGTGTCAATCGGCTTATCGGTAGAGTTATCAATCGGTTGATGGGTGTTCCGATGATGCGCAGATTTTTTATGAGCACTTTTTTGAGTGCGCCGTGCAAGGGCTTGGAGAAGTTGCCGCGCGTTATGGAAGTCTCCTTGCCATAACACTGCGGTGCCTTCACACATCAATCTATAAGCGGTGTCTGCAGATAAAGTGTCGTCGCCATAAACCACGCGTTTAGGGGTTGGTGCGCCGCTTTCGCAACGCCACTGGGGCAAATTAGGTGGCGACTGCATGGGGGCATCATAACGATGCGACCCATGGTGTGGCGATAGCAATACCGACTAGTTAGTGGCTATATAGGATGATTCGATATGAACCCCATAAATATTGGGAGCGCTACCCATGTCCCAAAAGTCCCACCAGAAAAATGATGCTGTGTTGGATACATTGTCAGATTTAGAGACGCCTCTGATCTGGTTGCTAAAGTCAGACCCGTAGTGGAAATAAGTAATTTTGGTAGAAATTCCGGGTGCATTTCCGTTCACTGGTTCTACTTTGACCGAACCTACCTTGGCTGAAATCTTGTACCACCTGTCCCAATTGCCGTAATTTAAATTAACACAACTTGGCTTACCTTGGTAATTGACATTGGGATAAAAGCAAACGTTGCCTTGCGTTGCTGTTGAAGGATTGGGTATTGGATTGGGCGCGGGCGAAATTGGATTCGGTTCCGCCACACCCATTAATTTGTAGCCACTAGAGGTCAATCGTAGAGTCGGCCTGCTAATGCCATTGATCGTAACAGCCTTAGAACTCCCTCCATTTGCAGATAGCAGCGCACTTTCAGTGTCTGCCAAAGTGGCTGATGGCTTCAAACTCTTTACAGCTGCAACACCGCCAGACACCATCGCGGTAGCTGGCGAAGTTCCTGCCATGGTGTTCCAGCAATCAAAATTATTTCCATCTGAGCACAAGGTAGGCAGCGCATATTGGCTATTTGTGCTTGTATCGCCTCCTATGGCAAAGAGTTTCACTTGGCTGCTGAAGTTCGAATAGCTCGCAGTAGTAATCCCATCAAGTTGTGTAGCGGCTACGCTCACCGCATTACTCGCGCACGCTGGAAAAGATATCGCGGTTTTATTGCCATTGTTTCCAGCTGCCACGATAGGCAAAACACCAAGCGTGCGTAAATTTTCAAATATATTTTTGAATAACCCGCCCACAAAGTCGCCATCGCAGTTTTGAGGGTAAGTGCCACCACCTAAGCTCAAGTTGGCTGCGACGATAGGTGGCAGGCCGTTTTTTTTTCGCCTCTGAGCTTCAGTTGCAACCCACTCGAGTGCTGCTAGCAAATCACCTGTAGAAGCTGATATTGCGTTACCGGTTTTATTAAAAACTTGTATTGGAAGAATTCGTGCCTGCGGCGCTATCCCGCCTTTTAATGAAACATTGGCCGTATTTGTAGATGCGTTTATTACGCCCATAGCAGCTGCGCTTGCCATAGCAGTGCCATGTGCACAACCCGCACTGATACCAAGTTGCTTGGAACTCCAAACAAGGCTTCCAGAGTTGGTGGCATCTGCACAACTGCGTGCCACTCTTTTACTAGGGTCTGTATTGTCAAAAGCTTCAATCACCTTGTTTCCGCTGGAACAAAAGCTTGCCCCGCCATTACTCGCCGTCGAGAAGCAAGCACCCGGTAGTACTTTTGAATTTCCCAAAGCAGGATGTCGGTCCTCCACACCGGTATCAAGGAGTGCAATGACGCCGCCGTTTCCATCAGCCGTTTGGGGACCTCCAGAACCAATAGTGGTTGTATTGACTTGTCTAGACGCGGTGCTGTTAAAAGAAAAGTCCATTGCATTATTTAGGCTGTTGAACCCAGTGGAAGAGGGCACAGTAACTGCATGATGTTCAAGCGGTATATCTGGAAACACCCCTTTGACAGCCGGTAACGATTTCAGTAAGTTCAATTGACAAGCGGTGAGGTCTAACCTAACCACTGCATCCGTGTTGAATTTGTGCGCGTTTTCAAGTTGTTGCGCAAAACCTGTGACATCGCAGGGGGCCGATGTGCTGATACCCAAAAGCACCTTGGGTTTGGTGGCGGCTTCTAGGTCAGCAAGAAATTGGTTTTGTAGTTGTTCGCGTGATGCGACTGATGCCACTTGGACACCAGTAGTTGGGGTGGAGGAGTTACCGAGTTGTACAAAAACCGAGCTTGTATCGGTGTCGTTATCAGGCTGAACTTCGGCGATTTGCGTTGCAACCAGCGTGCTGGGACTCCCGCCCAATAACGGGCTATCTCTACCGCCTCCACCGCATGCTAAAACCAACATTGCCGCTAACAAACTGGCAAACCCACCAAAACCAAACCTGAAGAAGCGGGCACCATGTTTTAAAAACAGAGACATAAAGCAACCTTTAGTACAAATAAAAGCTGTTTGTAAATTTTTTAACAAATAATTGGGGTAATAGGTACTCAATAATTTTTTGAGTTGCACTTACAAAATAGATAAACCCAATGCCATCGACACCAACCCACTCGAGGCAAACATGCATAGACGCCACAGCCCATAAGGCTGTTGCTTCACTGCTAGGATGCGTCCCATGAATGCCAAAGACAACTTTCACGGCACGCCGGTTTCAGTCAAGATCCGCGAACGAATTGCCGCTGCGCGCAAGCGCTTCCACTCCAACGACAACATTGCTGACTTCATCCAACCGGGCGAGCTAGAGGCTTTGCTAGACGAGGTCGAAGTCAAGATGAAGGGCGTGCTCGAGAGCCTGGTCATAGACACCGAAAACGACCACAACACGGGCGACACTGCCCGCAGAGTCGCCAAGATGTACCTGACCGAGGTTTTCAAAGGCCGCTATCTCAAAGCCCCGGCGATTACAGAGTTCCCGAATGCCGAGCACTTAAACGAACTGATGATCGTGGGCCCCATCACGGTGCGTAGCGCCTGCAGCCACCACTTCTGTCCAGTGATTGGCAAGATTTGGATTGGCGTCTTGCCTAACGAGCGCACCAACGTCATTGGCCTTTCTAAGTACGCCCGCTTGGCCGAGTGGGTCATGGGACGTCCACAGATTCAAGAAGAGGCCGTGGTGCAACTCGCTGACTTGATTCAGCAAAAGACCCAGCCCGATGGCCTTGCCATCGTGATGGAGGCCAGCCACTTTTGTATGTCTTGGCGCGGTGTCAAGGACATGGACAGCAAGATGATCAACTCGGTCATGCGCGGCGCTTTCTTAAAAGACCCGAACTTGCGCCGTGAGTTCTTGTCTCTGATTCCAAAAAAGGACTGATGCCATGCTGGTACGTTTGTTATATGTGAGCCGATCCGTCAATCCTGAGTCCAATGAGGCCACTGAATCTATTTTGAGCAGCGCACGCGAGCACAACCACCAAAACGGAATTACTGGCGTACTTTGCTACGGCGGTGGTATTTATTTGCAGGCCATTGAAGGCGGACGCAACCAGGTCAATGCGCTCTTTGGAGTCATCGTCAAAGACCCGCGCCATAAAGACGTGGTCATGCTTGACTATCAGGAAATCTCAGAGCGGCGTTTTGGCGGCTGGACTATGGGTCAAGTGCGATTGGATAAGCTCAATCCCTCTATCGTGTTGAAGTACTCAGAAACTGCCGAGTTAGATCCTTACTCCGTCTCAGGCGTTGTGTCGTTTGCACTGCTTGAAGAGTTGATGGCGACCGCCTCGATCATCGGCCGCGCTTAATCCGCTGCGATCTTAGCCATGCAGGTGGGTTGTGATTTCAGCAGCAGCCCGACTAAACGCAAGCCCATCGTTGTTGCCCTTGGCTCTGTCAAGCAGGGCAGGGTTCAGTTACACGAACTCTTGCGATTTGAAACCTTAGACGCTTGGGCCCAATGGCTTGCGCAGCCAATAGATTGGGTCGGTGGTTTTGATTTGCCTTTTGGCTTGCCGCGGGAGTTGGTGGAGACGCTCAAGTGGCCTTGCGACTGGTTAGCGTGTATGGGGCACTATGCTTCTTTGTCGCGCGATGACATACGCCAGCAATTCAAAGCCTTTTGTGACGCACGGCCCGTGGGCCATAAATTTGCGCACCGTCAAACCGATGCGCCTGCAGGCTCGAGTCCCTCTATGAAGTGGGTGAATCCACCCGTGGCTTTCATGATGCATGCAGGGGTTCCTCGGCTTATTACGGCTGGCGTGACGTTGCCTGGGATGTATGTGCCGCCGGATAGCTCTGGTTTTCAGCGTATTGGTTTAGAGGCCTATCCGGGTTTGCTGGCTCGCGAGTTGATTGGTAACCAGAGTTATAAAAGTGACGATAAGGCCAAGCAAACGCCTGAGCGATTGATTGCGCGTAAGCAACTGCTACAAGCTTTAGAGCTGGGGCAGACGCGTTTGGGTTTGCGACTCAAACTCACCCATGCGCAGCACGATAGTTTGGTGGCGGATGCTTCGGGGGATTGTTTGGATGCTGTTTTGTGTATGGTGCAGGCGGCTTGGGCTTTTGTGCAGCATTCTGAAGGGCATGGTTGTTATGGGTTGCCTTTGTTTGACTCCTTGGAGGGGTGGATTGTTTCTGCTTGACGCTCTTTTTGTTTTAGTTTGATTTTGTTTGGTTTGACTTGACTTGACTTGACTTGACTTGTAGATGGATTGGGTTAGGTCGGGCTGGGTTGGCGGAAGATGCGAGTAAGGGGGTACATAGACCGCTCCGAGCTTCGCTCTTTATGTCGCGGTCTATGCACCCCCTTACTCGCATCTTCTGAAGGCGTATCAGGGTCGAATCTAATGGAGTTGCATTTTTTAGAGCTGTTTGTTTGTCGCGCATATCCTTCAGAGTCGGATCGTCTAGTCCTTCATCGCTACATCATTTAGTGGGACTCATTTAGTTTGTTAGTTGGAGGCGCATTGTTATTTTTTTGGTGTGCTAATTTCTTGCATGCGATGCTTATCTCTGTTTATTTGCCGTTTCATTTTTACTTATTTTTGGTTGTACGCATCTACTTGTTTTGCATGGCAAGGTGTCGTAACGCACGTTAGTGATGGAGATACGTTGTGGGTGCAACCTCTTTCTCGTCACAAGGCTGTCAAGGTGCGCATTCTTGGTATTGATGCACCCGAAATTTGCCAAGTGTGGGGGGCGCAATCTCTGAGCGCTTTGCAGTCTGTAACTATGGGACGCGATGTACAGGTGCATGGGTCGCATACTGATGCTTATGGTCGTCTGTTAGCGCACATATTCTTGCAAGGGCATGATGTGGGCGCTTGGATGGTGTTGCATGGGTACGCGTGGTCCTACGCTTTTAAGTCGCATCGAGGTTTCTACGACGCTGAGCAAATGGTTGCTCAGAGTACGCGTGCAGGACTTTTTGGAAATTCGAGCTTGATGGAGCCGCGATTTTTTAGGAGGCACTTTGGTGCGTGCCAATGAACTTGTTATTTGTGGCCAGTCGAACAAACGGGGCAACTAGCGTGTCTCGTTATGTGCATCTCCCGCCAAGCCATGTCGCGACCATCCAGCATCAGCAGCTTGCCAACTAGCCGCGATCCCATGCCTGAGAGCAACTTCACTGTCTCCATCGCCTGCATGGTGCCAATAACACCTACTAAGGGCGCCAACACGCCCATGGTCGAGCACAGGGTCTCTGGTGGCGCGGGGGTCGGCGGAAAGATGCAGGCGTAGCAGGGCGAGAGTTCATCGCGCGCGTCGAACACCGCGATCTGCCCGTCCATCCGCAACGCAGCGCCTGATACCAGCGGCACGCGGTGCTTGACGCATGCGGCGTTGACTGCTTGTCGGGTGGCAAAGTTGTCGCAACAGTCGACCACTACGTCGATGTCTGGCAGCAGTTGGTCTAGCTCGTTGGACTGAAGTTGCTTCTCTAATAGAGTGAGACGCACTTCGGGATTGATGTCGTGCAGGGCTGTTGCGGCAGAGCCTACTTTGGTTTGCCCTACGCGATCCGTTGTGTGGGCGATTTGACGTTGTAAGTTGGTGAGGTCTACCTTGTCTGGGTCTGCCAAGGTGATGTGCCCGACCCCACTGGCGGCTAGATACATCGCCACGGGAGAGCCTAGGCCCCCTGCGCCCACTACCAACACATGGCTGTCAAGTAAACGCTGCTGGCCCTCAATGCCGATATCGTCTAGGAGGATATGGCGCGAGTAGCGCAGTAGCTGGTTATCGTTCACAGGCGGTTCACTGGTCTTTCTTTTCCGCTGCGCGCTCGGTCTGAGTTTTGCTGGCCAAGACGGGTTGGCCTTTGAGGCGCTTGATGGCTTGCTCGAGTTGGAAGTCTTTGTCGCTGCCAAACTCAGGAGGACGGCGTTCGCTGTTTGGCTTCTTGGACTCTTCTTCCAACCGCTTCATCGCCTCTTCGCGGGCTTTCTCGCGCGCTTTCTCTTGCTCTTTGTCTTTGTCCTTGTTGGCGTTACCTTGGCCGCTCTCTAAGTGCTTGTCTAAGTCGGCTTCGCGCATTCTCAAAATAGCGTAAGGGCTGCCTTCAGCGGTGTCGTCCAATAAAACGTCGGGCACGATGCCCTTGGCTTGGATGGAGCGGCCGCTGGGTGTGTAGTAGCGCGCGGTGGTGATCTTGAGCGCGGTGTCGGTGCCTAACTGGCGCACGGTTTGGACCGAGCCCTTGCCGAACGTCTGACTGCCCATGATGGTTGCGCGTTTGTGGT
>Ga0209400_1001602_pt1 | contig 17887 bp, 17 predicted proteins | sample M_130807_EF_Meta_FD_187313 | JGI IMG/M metagenome (GOLD analysis project Ga0209400, IMG submission 187313) | Freshwater microbial communities from Lake Montjoie, Canada to study carbon cycling - M_130807_EF_MetaG (SPAdes) (version 2) | ecosystem: Environmental > Aquatic > Freshwater > Lake... | reverse complement strand
GGTTTGCGTGTCGTTACTCCCTTGCAACCCACGAAGTGGGTTGTGGGGGAGATATCTTAAGGGAGGTTTTACTGGAACCGTAGGTTCCAATAAACCGTAGGTTCCAATAAACCGTAGGTTCCAATATCCCATAACTATAGCATGGACGCAATGTACGACCCCCGGTAATCCTCCATCCCCGAATGCGTCAAATTGACACTCACGTCTGCCCACACTTCGCCCCCCATTTGTGACCACCGTTCGCAAAACATCCAATCCTCTGAGAAATAATGCCCCTCAATCACCCCACAATCAAAAAGAGCAAACGCAAACTCATTCTCCTGATCGGTCAGGAAATGAACGTCGTCCACATATTTCGTATGGGAAAACGTCTTGAACATTTCGGCAATGGTGGCGCGCTGAATCAACATGAATCCCGTGGGAATATGGCGTACGCGCGCAATGTTGTTGTCGATGCTCAAATAATTCGTCAAATAATTGACATTGTATTTCAATAAATAGGCCTGCAAATACGCCTCGTCCGTGAGAAACTCCTTCAGCGTCGACTTTCGTTTTTTCGCCAACAACGTCTGCACCACATTGCTGTTATAGGGGTTGGCCGGATCCTGAATGATCCGGTTCCAATCGTATTTTTTCAGGGGGTAGATGCCCCCAATGAGGGCCTTGTCGGCCAGGACCATGCGCAAAATATCCACGGGATTCCACATAATATCGCTGTCAATAAACATCATGTGGGTCATCTCCAGATCACTCATGGCTTTGGCAATGAGGTTGTTGCGCGCCCGCGGTACCAAGCTGTCGCTCTTGCAAAATTCGAATCTCACGGGGAATTGGTAAGTTCGAAAGAGCTCGATGGTGGCGAGCATGGATTGGATATAGTTGACACTGCATTGCCCGCCGTAACAGGGGGTCAAAATGTAGAGTTTCGGCGTGTTTTGCATCACATAGTCGAGTATTTGGTGAATGATCGCTTGGGAACTGGTGGCCTCGATGGTGGCATTGGACACCGGGACAGGGGACGTGGACGAGGACGAGGACGAGGACGAAGACGAAGACGAGGACGAGGACGATGCTTCAGTCGCCGTAGCAACAGGTGTTTCCTCTAAAGCGGGAGAAATGTCGGTATGGGAATAATCGCTGTCGTCGACAATGGTAAATCGTACTTTGTGGGGGGGAGATCCAACCGTTTCCGTTTCGGGTTTCGTTTCCATGTTATGTATAGGAATTTCAGTATAGAATTTTTTATACCGTTTACATATTGGTATGGGAACCAAGGTTCCCATATGCCCTCCTTAGATAGCTAGGCCCTTTCGGGTCGTCGGGCTTCGCCCGCGCCCGAAAAAGCCTAGCAAAGATGAGAAGGATTATTGGTGAAGATCATATACAAATCATTTGTATTTTGATTTATTATAAGATGGTCAGCGGGCGAAGCCTGCAACCCAAATGGGTTTGCGTGTCGTTACTCCCTTGCAACCCACGAAGTGGGTTGTAGGGGGAGATATCTTAAGGGAGGTTTTAATGGAACCGTAGGTTCCAATACGTAGGTTCCCACAAAAAATTGATTGGCCATTTTACCAAGAAAAATAGAATTACCCCCTTGAAAACCACCAACCATGTCGAGCACCAAGATTGAGCAAATGAGCGTCTACATTCCGCGTCTGGATGCGTTCTCCACGCCGGAGTACATCACGCACGTCTTTGAGAACGTCTACGAGATTGGCAAGGTTCACCGCATTGAAACGGTCCCGCGCATCAACAACAAAAACGGACAGGTCTACTACGCGTGCTTCATCTATTTCGCGAAATGGTTCAACGGCTACAATGCGCAGTACTTGTACCAACGTCTGGCGTTTGGCCAAGAAACGCTGTTGTATCACAAGTTGGACCGCTACTGGATCCTGTTTTCCAACACGAGCGAGGTACGTTTTCTGCCCCTGCCTACCCACATTAACCTCTATATCTCCTATTATCACCCGGCAACCACGATCCAAGACGTTGCCGACATTTTTGAGAGCCTGGAATTCGGCAAGGTGAACCTGGAAAAGTCGATGCGGAGAAGCAACCCGCATTTCAACATCATGGACGAGCGTTCGTGGGCCGGGCACATCAATCTGGTGTTCGACTATTGGAATCACAGCGTCAACGCGCACCGCCTCCAAGAGATGCTGAAGGAGTACGGGTACGTCCGTTTTTCCAAGAACCGGGACAGCAACGAATTTGTATGTGACTGTGACGACTTGCACGACGAAGGCGAATTTCGTCAAGGCTACCAACATCACATGTTGAACGACATGCTCCTCTTGATCCGGGTCGTGGGAATTGACATGTTCAAAAAGAGCGCGGGAGAACCGGAATACGAGCGCAACCCGTACATTTGGCACGCGGACATGGTGCACAGAAACAACCATGTGCGGTTCGAAGACAATGAGCACCTGACCGTCCGTCCGCTGGCCACATTCTAAACATCAATCTCAATCAAATAAAACCACCCAGAAATAAATGTAAAACATGTACATATTGCAGATATTGTACATTTTTTCATGAGGATTTGTCCAAGCCCCCGCCCCCGCCCCCTATCTACGCCATCCGGTTTACCAAGAGATAGAGAATAAGTGTCGACATCACAATATAGGCATCTTGCAGAAGAATCATGAAGAGGTGGTCGTCGTCGAACCAGTCCACCCGGTATTCCGTGTGGTGATAATAACGATAATAGGTACGTAAGTAGATGAGATACGACAAGAACATGAAAATTAACGTCCAAAAGGCCCAGGTGGGCAGAACATGGCTACGCTGTTGAACCAACCACAAATTAAACGTCACACACGAATGAATGATAATGTCGATAAAGTTGTCAGCCTTATTCTCCGGTATTTTATTGACACTACTGTATTCATACGTTCCGCGAAACAAATCCCCGACGGAGTCCAGGTCACTCAATAAAAACTTGTTGGAACCAATCACATAGTTGTTATCACGAATCAATTTGTCCACGAGGGATATGCAACATTCCCCCTTCAAAATCAACCAAGACAACAAGGCAAGTACAATGATAATCGCATAGAGTTGGTCCACGAATTTGCTTTTAGATACGTGAACTAAGCCCACAAAGATTAATATGACAAATACATGCAATAGATACAAAATATACGTGGTGAACATGACAATATTGTATAAGATAAGATGCGCTATACAATATTCTAGGAAATTTGGTTAATCCGCCATGTCAATGTCTTTCATTTGAAAGGGCGGATGACTGTCGATAAATGTGACCACGTTGAATACTTTATCTGCCGTGTTTCCCAACGTGAGCTGCGGTTTGTGAAGCATTCGACGGCCAAATGCGTGATTGTGCGCGTACAAATCTTGCAGCCGTGTCTCCAATTGACGCTTGTACTTTTTCACGTTGCAGTCTGCCTGAATGCACAAGTATAGGAACAAGTAGGGACGCATGATTTGCGCCAACTGTTTGCGCGGGAATTCCGCGTCGATTTGTATTTCTTCCAGATACTCATCCAACATGTCGAGTGTATTTGTATAGAGTTCTTCGTCTTCGTCATGGGCGTTGGTCACAAATTGCTTGATAGAACATTCGCGAATCTTGTATTCGTACTTCTTCTTAAATTTCTTCAAACAGAAATGCGTGGAATAGAAATATTGGATGAGGTTCGGGATATGTATGTGACCATCACATAGAAAAAAATAAATGTTGTACAAATCGGCCGTATTTAAGGCGATTTTATTGTACGGATTTTTAAAGGGCAAGGGGCTGGCGAAATTATAAGGGGCGTGTCCAAGAGCCAGCATCCAGGTACGAATAAGATCGACGCGACTAAAACAGTACAAGAACCCGTTTTGCAGAAGCATAAACACATTCTTCGGCATTTTTCGTGGATGCATGCGGCCCGCGTGGATTTGATCCTGAGAAAATGCATTGGAAATCAAATCTTCGGTGTTGTATATCCGCGCTTTACGCAACTTGAAAATACGGGCCAGACGGTTAAATCCCTGGTAGATTTTATAATTCGTGTGGAAAATATCCAAAAAGGTGTCGTGGTAGGTTTGTAAAAAGGGGTTGGCACATAAATTTGTAAGAAAGGCGAATTTCATGAACGATATTTCACAATGACACGACGTCTGGTACAGCTTGGAAATCTCCATAACAACGGCGTTTAACATCATGAAATTATATCGAGAGGTTGGATCTTTTGTTTCGGCAGCAGAGGGCAGATTGGATCGGTACATAAGATGAAATAATTCGGCGAAATCCCACCGGAGACAGCATTCCGGGTCTTTGTCTCCCAGACTCAATTTGACAATTTTTTTATTGGTAGGATGGAGATCCCCGGATCGTCCGTTACGTGCCAATTGGCAACGGTGGCTGCCGTGTACGAAACCGGTGAATCGATGGGCCAATGATGCCGGTTCTCTCGGGGCGGTGGACGCGTGATCGACGATCATCCATTTTTTATTGGAAAATATGCTTGGATTCTGGGGTTGCGATGTCCCTGTACTATGTTTCACATAGAAATCGTGGGCCGATATCGTGGGATCTATTTGATGCAACACATTTTTAATGACAATGTAGAAAAAACTTGACATGGTTTATCGTATTATGCTTTCTTACATAATATGATTACATTTTTTTATATATTTTCGTTTATTTCACAATGTTCATCGGTGTAGACAAACCGTAGGTAGCCTTCGGCCTTAGGCCTTAGGCCGTTGCCGCCGGGGCCGTCTTGATGAAGTGGTGCTTCATGTAGCGCTGGAGGTTGAAGTACGTGAGGCTGTCACCCGCCTGGAGCTTGAGGAGCGTCGAGAGCTTGGCGTCAGCGTTGATCTGGCGGCCATTCTTCTCGTCCTGGAGCTTGTTGGAGCGGATGTAGTTGTTGATCTCGCGGCTCACCTCCGTGCGCGCCAGCTCCGTGCCGGCCGGCTTGCCGAGGAAGGCGGCGAGCTCACTGCTGATGAGCGTGGGGCGCACAAAGCCCGACGGCTTGCGGTTGTCCGTGCGCTTGTTCTTGCGGTTCGTCACCTTCTGGGCCGTCTTGTGGGCCTTGAGGACCGACTTCTGGAGGGTCTTGAACTGGGTCTTGAGGGTCGCGAAAAAGGCGTAGCCCTGGTTGATCTTGTTGCCAAAGGACGTCAGGAGCTCCAACAGATCGTCGGCAGACACCTCCTCCGCGGCATCAGCCGGAGCCGCGGCGGGGGCGGCAGCAACGACAACGTCGTTGGTCTTGACCGCCGTCTTCTTGACGGCGGCCTTCTTCGCGTCAGCGACGGGGGCGGGAGCAGCAGCGGGCGTGGAAGTCTTAGTAGAAGTTCTTACCATTGTATGGAAGTATACAGTATTATATGTTTCTTTTTTATATTACTTTAACGCAAAAACACTTTTTGTTTTTTCCTAAAGGTTTCTGCAGCATGAATGCTATGGTTTCTTGAAAAGGAATGCGCGTAATATTTAGGAAAAAAACGATATTGGGGGATCCCCCAAAAAAGGGGGACAACTGCATGTTTCGCGGTGCAGATGTTTAGGTTATACCGAATAATTGGAAATGTAGTTGGCCAATTTGATTTTCAAGTTGGCTGTGGCCTGTTGCAGGGTGTGTGCCTTGTTGGACAAATCACTGTCCACCTGAGCAATGTATTGGATGCTGGGATCGTTGTTCATGGCAATCGAGATCCCGTGATTGCAAATGGTGTTCCAATGTTGAATCGTGTTCGTGGCTTGATCGATGATGTCGTGTTCTTCTTGGTTCAATTGGGCATCCGTCAACGTCGACGGACACGAACTGGGGTCCACAAAATACTGTATATGATCCATGGCACAGTTGATTTCGTCCATCACGCCCTTCAATACCGTCTGGGTGTCATAGGTGGATTTAGGAATCTTGATGGTCGTCGTCTGTAAAATCGTTTCTTTGAAGAGTCCAAATGTTTTAGATAAATGGACAATACGTTCCAAGGCATGGGCAATCGCCGTCAAGAAATCGGTGTCATTGATGATGTTGACCGACTGCAGTTTCACGATGAATCCTTGGAACAGACGGCTCAAATCGTCGGCCGCCGTCGCAAAATCGTGGAAGCCGTCCATGTCGACATTGAGTTGCATCTGGGACGTCTCATTGGCGATGTTGGACGCCGCCTGAAACAACTGGGCATAATCGTCAATTGTGCCCTTACCGTGAAAAGACTCGCATTGTATCTGGGAGGCATACCATTTGATTTGATTCACAATGGCCGTATTTTGCCCACTCACGTCGTCGTCGTCGTCATATATCGTCACATTCTCAACGAGTGATTCGCTGATGTCCACCACGCCCGAGGCGTCGTAACTTTGAAAGGTGGTGTGTATGACGAAACTCGCGTCGGTCATGATGGCCGTCGTGATTATTTCGTAGCCGTTGCCGCATATGTCCACATAGACGTAGGAAGTATCCGTTTGCACCAAGGCCGATCCCCCCGACGTATCCCAGGTCTTATCTCCTTGGTCGAATTGCCACGGAAGTTTTGTATAGGAAACATCAGTGTACGACCCCGACGAATCGCGTCTAGCGTGATTCGAAGATGCGTCGACCATTTATAGTATAAAATGTATAAATAGTTATTTAAATACCGCATAATTCGTGTAATATTGTACATTTGTGAATACAAATATACAATGGTACATGTACCAACTTCTTCACTGTCGGGATCGAACCGACGACACTTGGATTTACAGTCCAATGCTCTTCCAACTGAGCTAAGCGAAGTCCCAATATAAATATTGTACGTGTCTTTATATCATTTATGGTCGCAATCCACCGCGATGGTATCCCCCACTAAAAAAATGACATTTTCATCCGGGGGCGGCCGGTCACAATTTTAGGAAATTTCCACGAAAAAAGGCGGTGAATGCACGAAGAATGTGTATTGGATGGCACAGCAGGTGAAGAAGAACGTACCTGTTCCGCGACCGACCTCGCCACGGCTTCCGGGTCGTGGTTGTTTTTGGATTCCAGGTACCGGCGGAGCGAGTTGATTTCGTTCGCCGCGGTGCACCCAAAGGTACGTTCCATTCTCGTGGGTGTCCCATAAAATGTACGATGGGTCCTGGGTATCGAGATACAGGAGACATCACATACTATATGATCATGATGGTCCTTGGTCGAGGCGGTGGCAGGAAGAATTTTGGCGGTGCCGACTGAAAACAGGTCGTACGGCCGTGACAGGTTGGGGACACTTTGGTTACGAATGACCACGATGGTGTCTTCGGTGGTGAATGTCATGTCGTAGGTGGAATCGGTGGCAGATGTATGGTCGCGAACATCGTATCGGGTCATTTTGATGTGCTCCTCATTGGCATGATCGTTGGAATACAAGCTTTCGGTGTCGGTACCGTCATCGTTCTCATCGACTTTTTGCAGGTTGAGATTGAGATTGGGTTTACCCCTGGAGAACCAATGCCGGTGCAATTCGCTCATATAATGGGGAGAAGTTTTATCGGGTGGCATCGATTTAAAAAATAGGAATGGTATATTTTTCCTATACAATTAATACTTTGGCAAATTAATGGCCCGGGGGGGGCAAATTAATGGCCTTGTGCAAATTAATTACTAGTTTGTCATGTCTTCCATGGTCGAAATCACCATGTTTTGGTTGTTCATTTTGCGAATACAACCGCGCTTATGGGCGGCCAACGCTTTCAAATTGTTCGCGTGAAACATTTTGCACAAATCGCATTTGTGCCCGTTCTTAGGCATCGGTGCCGTAAACTTCGACGACAAGTATTTGTCGAGTGACACGAACTGGAATTCTTCAATTTGCGAAATGATCTTGCGCTGACTCTCGCGCAAATTTTGAATGATGGCGTTCTTCTGTGTGATAAACAGTTGGTATTCTTGGTTGATCTCGTTCAACACGCATTTGTCGATGAGTTCCGTTTGTTCATTCTCATTGTCCATTTTGTCTTCGTCCACCGTGGCATATTGTTTGATCTTATAGTACAATTGATCAATGATGTCCACGCCGATTTTTAATTTTTCCACGTCGTAATCCATCTCGTGAATGTAGATCAAGATGCTTTTATCGTGGCATTCAATCAAGTAATTCGGCTTGGTACATATACCACTCTTTTGAGAAATAAAAATACCGTGGGTATTGTTGGTTTTGATGATTTCAATGAACTGGTGCACGTCTTCCACGTCGACGTTGTGATCAATGTGACGACTCTCGATGAGAATACTGGGGCGATTTTGCCGTTTTAGCGAATAAATGTTGGTCGTCAGGGGCAGAGGCTGATTATGCGACAGATTCATGGGAGGAGGACGGTGAAATTTCGATACGTCGGCCGTGGGGAAAAGTTTGTTCAACAGGAGATGTATTTGATGTTTTTGTATAAAGAGATTGGTCGTGACGGGGGACGAACACCGCGAAAAGGACATGGCTTGTTCGTTGGTGGTGGGGATGATGGTCAAGGGCGATGTTCGCATTTTCTCGGCGAGGGTTTTGTTCCACTTTTCTTGGCTGGTTTGTGTCTGTATGGAAATGTCTTTCACTGCCGCCAAATTGGAATGGATGCGTTCTTCACTGGACGATATATAGGAAAAAATGGGCTGTTGAATGTTTTGCAACATTTGGCTGGATTTTTGCTCAAAGGTATCAATAAAATCATCGAATCGTTTATTATTGTCAATGGAATGTACAGAATGAATTAGGCTGTGAGTTTCATCAATGATGGTTTTGTGAAACGAATGGAGTGTATCTTGTATGTGGTGGAAACATTGGTATTGACTCTTGGGAAGCACTTCTTGGATCATTAGAATGGTTTTATCAATCAAATGTTCATTGTGCTTTTCCAGTAGAGGATGTATGAAGCTGGTTGTATTAGCATTGACAATAACTTTAAATTCTTCGATGTAGTCGCGTTTGATATCTAAGAACTTTAACATGATGGTATTGGTAACGTCTTGTCCTATCATATGAACAGACTCTTTCAAATCGTGGAGTGCACGATTGATATCGTCCATTTTATTGGATTGGTGCACCATTTGCACCATCATTTGATTTTGTAGATGGTCTGTCAAATTATCGGGTAAATGGTTGATGATGATTTTTTCGAAAAAGTCAACAATAAACAGGTTGACTGTTTCGAAATCCATGTGAGGGTATTTGGCATAAAAAGATATTATACGAGGGTGCACAGTCTCTAGTAATGGTTTCTCTCCAAACATTCAGTCTGTGCGTATAATTATAATATTTTTTTGTTTATATGTTTATTGACTATGGACGTCATAAAATATGTTTATGGGTGTCGATGAATGACCTTGCGTTCCTTATGGTCCTTAGGGACCAGTCGAACCAGTAGGTCCTTGGGGACCAGTCGAACCCGTAGGTCCTTGGTTACCAGTGGGTCCTTGGTCGCCAGTCGAACCTTGGGCACCAGTGGGTCCTTGGTTACCCGTGGGTCCTTGGGGTCCCGTGGCTCCCACGTCACCCGGATCTCCCATGGCACCGCGCATACCTTGGGCACCTGTAGGTCCACGGATTCCCGTGTCACCCTGCGTTCCTTGCAATCCTTGGTCACCGGTCGGTCCTTGCAATCCTTGGTCACCTGTAGGTCCACGGATTCCCGTATCACCAGTCGAACCAGTGGGACCTTGCAGACCTTGGTCACCAGTTGATCCTTGAGCACCTGTAGGTCCACGGATTCCCGTGTCACCCTGCGTTCCTTGGTCACCAGTCGAACCAGTGGGACCTTGCAGACCTTGGTCACCAGTCGAACCAGTGGGACCTTGCAGACCTTGGTCACCAGTCGAACCAGTGGGACCTTGCGTTCCTTGGTCACCAGTCGAACCAGTGGGACCTTGCGTTCCTTGGTCACCAGTAGGACCCTGCGTTCCTTGCAAACCTTGGTCACCCGTAGAACCTTGCAACCCTTGGTCACCCGTAGGTCCCTGCGTTCCTTGGTCACCCGTAGGTCCTTGGTCACCCGTAGGTCCTTGGTCACCCGTAGGTCCTTGGTCACCCGTAGGTCCTTGCAAACCTTGGTCACCAGTAGATCCCTGTGATCCATCGCTGCCATTTTTACCATCGTTGCCCGCTGGCCCCGCTGGACCCGTGGGCCCCGGAATGGCAATGACAATGTGGTACGGGTGATGATGGTGTTTATGTCTATAATCGTGGTAAGGAATGTCAGGTACGATTGACGATACATGGCTAACGTGGTCCGCTTGGTCATCGGGATGATCCACCACAGGTTGTAGTATAGGATTCATATTTTTATCACGCCCCTCGCCCCCTCAACGGCGGTCTCTTCCGTGATCATGGTCGTGGTGATGGTGATCACGGCCACCGCGGTCACCACGGTCCCACCGACGGTCCAAGTACTCGGCCACCTTCAACAGGTTGACCTCGTTGCGCTCGACCGAAAGGCCGTCACGGAGACGGTCGCGGTCGACCAGGTCAATCTTCTGCTTCACCTCGCAGCAGCACTCGCACATCTTATCCGCCAAAAACTGGGTGTTCTTGAGGGCGTCGTATTTGGCATCGGCCAACTGCGCCTGGATGGATTCCTTGATCTTGTGCTGGTCGAGCTGCAACGTCGAGAAATGGTGCGCCGCCTGAGCCGCCAATCCTTCCTTGACCTTGTGCATCTCGAGCTGGTTCATGGCGAAGTGGCTGTCACCCTTGGACGACAGGTACTCCTTGACCTTTTGCTGCTCCATCATGAGCGAGGCGTAGTGGTTGTTGCCGTCCAAGGACAACAGGGCCGTGGACTTCTGGCCTTCCAAGAGGGTGGAGGCGTAGTTCTGGGCGGATTGCTGTTGAATATTATTAAATGCTTTGAGTTGCTCCAACATGTTTGAGTTCATGGCGTTACGCGTCTCCCATGCACTGTCCGTCACGGACTTTGACATGACATTGAAGTTCTGGGTGCCCGTTGCCAACAATTCCTCGTTGCCACGGTTAATGTCGTTGATAATCGCATGACGCACGTCCGTCAAGAGGCTGTTGGTCAAGTTAGAGGCCGTCAACATCGCAGTACGGGTATCGCCCCCGTTACGCTCAATGGCGGAACCAAGAGCAGCCGCGGTAGATTGAATCAAACCACCGTTGTTGCCCCCATTGCGTTCCACCGCCCCCATGATGTCACGCGCCGAGTCCGCCGCCGCCTGACGGGACGCCGCGTCCGTGACCGTGGTCGTGACCCGGCCCTCGCCCGCCACACGCTCAATCGTGCTCAGCAGGGTGCCGCCCTGGAGATTCGTCGCATTCACTGCTGCCGCACCCGTGCGGTCCACTGCGCCCAAGACATCACGAAAATTATCCGCATTGGCCTGTCTGGACGCCGCGTCCACCACCGTCGTCGTCAAGCGGCCCTCGCCCGCCACCTTCTCGATGGCCGTCATGATGTTGCCACCGTTGCGTTCAATGGCCACGCCGTTCTGGGCGGCCGTGCGCTCAACGGAGCTGTTCAAGTTCGACCCGACACGTTCCATCGTGGTCTCGTGGGCCGCCGCACGGTTGTCCACGGTGCGCAAGATATCACGCGCAATGTCGGCGGCGACCTGGCGGTTCGCCGCATCCGCAATGGTCGTGTTCAGTTTGATCTCGCCCGCGGTACGCTCAATGGCGTTCCCGTTGACCAGGTTGCCGCGTTCAACGGCATCCCGGAGACCCAGAGAAGACGCCGCCACGTCCTTGCTGAGGCTGTTGATGCCCCCCGTCAAAAACTGGCTCGTCTCGTTGATACCCGATATGATCTTGTCGGTGCTCTGGTAGATGTTTTGGTTAATGTGTTGGTTCTGCATCGACCCAAGAAGCGTGTTGGGCGATGCATTGTCCGGAGGATAAAAAGATTGAAATTGCTGGTACGGGGGAAACGGCGTCGGCATTGTAGGGATCGGGGTAGGCGTGGACATGTCAATAAAGCGTTATATATAAAGTGAATTATATATATACATTAATGAACTAAAAGTCAAACGGCCGATTATTTTTACTGCATACATGATAACAATTTGTAATCAATGCAGTAAATCACAAAATCACATACTACAGATTTTACAAAAATCACAATTGTAACATTTGTGATTTTTCCCATTTTCACGGTTTTGTGTTTTTTACATATACACAGTAATTCCACAAAAATTGAATTCATCGATATATGAAAAACTCAAACTACATCTCTCAAACTACATATATCAAGGCATGAAATACAACCGTAAGATGCGTTTGGTCCACGCAGACGGCACGATGAATACCGGTGGTCCAGGATACGATGTCGATCGACGGGGTAAACCCGTCATTGTCAACCCGATCCTGTACAATAAAAACGTCCACCGGGTCCTCAAGGCGGAATATGAGGAATATAAGAAAACGAACGCAAATTATGGTCAGTTTATGGAAATTTTATCGTTGACATAACCACTAATAATACCAAGGGGGCAGGCTTACCGGACCGTAGTAATAATAATCTGCCAAGGAGCGATAATACGGGTAATAATAGCCGCAGAAATAATCGCATCTTCTGTCGTACCATTTAGGGTATAGGTCCCGGGGGTCACGCAAGGCTAACGGATAATATGGAGGCATCAAATAAACAAATACAATTGGATGTATAGGATACCCCCCTGGAATATTTTTTGCCCATTTTTTGTCTATAAACGTCATTTACAGTACAAATAAAATTACAACTGTACCCGGATTGGTGGTCTATTGAAATAATTCGGGATACACCCTGCCCCCATCCCCACCCCAATACAGAACAATAATCTACGCATATAGTATATATAGCAACATACACCATGAAGCGTCCTCAACGTCATGCCGATGGCCATTACCACATTGATGGCCACAAGTACAAGGAACTCTTTGGGTCCCGCGCCCAGGTCTACAACGGAACCGCGTACAAAACCGCGGGTCTTTTAACCAAGAAGGATCTTTTTTACAACAAGTATGGCCGCATCGTCTCCGCCAAGAAGCACCGCACCGCCAAGCGCGAGAAGCGCCTCCAAAAGTACGGATTCTTCGCCCAGAAGGGCAAGTTTGGCTATGTGAAGAAGGACACGCGCCGTACCCGCAAGTCGCGCAAATAAATTATTGGAACCAACTATGGGAACCAAGGTTCCCATATGCCCTCCTAAGGTAACGGGGGGCAGAGGCCCCCGTAAAAACACGCTAACCCATAGGGTTGCGGGCTTCGCCCGCTGACCATCTTATAGAAAATCTTACAATAAATCTTATCCAATTGGTTGTATAAGATTTGTACCAAGAACCTTTGTTGTCTTTGCTAGGCCCCAGCGCCACCTTTGGTGGCGCAAGTGGGCCTAGCTATCTAAGGAGGGCAAATGGGAACCTTGGGTTCCCATTACCAGTAGCACCCCTTTTCAATCGCCTCGCAATTCGCCGGGCGTTCACTGACTTTAGGACGCGACCAATGCTCATTCAAAAACAGACGGACCGCGTCCGGGCGTTCCTTTAGCCATCTGGCCCCCAACACCCCGAAATACATTTGCAACACGCCTCCCACATACACCGCCGACTTGCCGTGCTTCTCAAAAATATAGTTGCACACCGGGTTACCGTACCCCCCGCAACTCACCAAGGCCACGTCGTACTGGTCGCGCAATTCGTCCAGGCGCTTGGTGAAATTTAGCAACTCCACGTCAAACTCTTGGCACGGTTCTCCCGCCTGCGTCATCGGCGGTTTAATATACACAAACTTGCACTCGGGAAACAAGTCTACCCCGTCAAACAGCTTGGTACGCAATGGAACCTTCTCACGGATGCTCTCAATAAACGGCGAAATCACCAAGATCCGTTTGCCTTGCAAACTCTTGGTCCACGCCTTGGGATCGTAGACATAATGAAAAATGTCCAAGGCAAACGCCCAGAAGACCCGCTTGGTCGGGTACGTGGTCCGGATAAAATCGTGCGACTGCGCAATGTGTTTGTGTACCTCCCCCTGAATTTCCCATCCCGAGTACAATTCGCAATTGTCAAACGCCTTCAAATACGTGGCCGAATAATTCATGACCGACCCCCAGTTCGACAACAGCACCCCCGCATTCGTCTTCATCGCCGGCCCGACTTGCTGGAAATACCCGTCGAAATCCGGCCGTCCCGTCTGCTGCTTGATTTTAGCAAACACGGCGAAATTGTTCTCAATACCGGCAATGCGCGGGATCACAAACGGCTCGTTGCGCTGCAACTTCTGGGCAATGTAATCGTACAGCATGACGTGGTCATCATACATCAGGTATTGGAAACCCTGGGAAGTACGGCAAATGTCGACCGCATTGATGCCCAGCGACGGCGGCATCGACATGGGGTTGTATCCCGCGGGGACAATGGTCCCCCACGGCGCCGCAATCACTTCTTTGCCGAAATAATCGCGCATGATGCTGCGGTGAAAATGGAAACTCTTGATGATGTTCGGGTCGTTGATCACCCCGTACCCCAGAATACGCAACAAATAGACCATCTTGTTGTCGCAACCCGGCTTGCCGAATTCAAAATTAAAAATCTTTTCTTGGGACATGCGCACTGCGTAATTCGAGTGCAGAATCCACGTGTCCTGGGAATCGAACCGCGGACCAAAAATCGGCGACTTGTCCGTCCCCGCGTTCTTGTTGAATTCGTAGCGCAAGAGGGCCACGGCCTCCTTCTTCTCGTGCAAGGTGCTCGTTTTCAGGTATTTGATGGTATCGTCGAAAAAAATGTCGGCATTGGTCATCACGCAGTACCCCTTGATTTTCTTCTCGCGAATGTACTGGAAGACTGCCTGGAAGGTCAGGCGTTTTTCCACATTTTCTTGGACAATTTTATGGCCAGTCTCGAGACCCAACTCGTTGAGGTTGTATTCGCGTTCCCCCAGTAAATGAATCGCGGTCACATGGGGATTCTGTTGGTTCTGTTTGAGACAATGACGCATCTCCTCGTTTCGGCCGGGGGATTTATGCACGAAAAATTGGGTAAACACATGGATCTCGGTGGTTTCCGTGTTGGGAACGTCGGCAATGTCCAACGCCTTGGATAAAAGAAGTAGTTTCATCAAATAGATTGGTATTGGATGAAATCGTGCAAGTCTTTTATGTGTTTTTATGGATGGTTATAGACCATCACTCGGCAAAATGTATTTGATTTTCATGGTGTCGTTGACCACCTCATGACCTTGGCGACCATGACCTTGGCGACCATGACCTTGGCGACCATGACTCTGTTTGGCAAGGATCAGGTAATGCGCCAGAATGATCCGGGTTTTCAAGAGTTCGTCGAGGGACATGTAGGCCAACCATTGGTATTTGGTCCGTTTGAGGACTTCGTCGGCGGGCACGTACACCCCGTAACACATGGGATCCAGGTTCAATTCGTTTTCTTCCATGAGTTGCTCTAAGAAGATGGCCTCGCGATTCGGAGTTTTGATGCCCACGTTCTCGCCGCCCACTAAATTCATCTTCCCCCGGTCGATCGCGTCTAAAAACCAGCGAGCAGAATTGCCGACAAATTCGTCTTGCGACTGGAAGTGGGGTTCATTGACATGTAGATTCAAGTATTTGACCCATTCGCCCAGGGTGCTGTCGCCCTTCTTGCCGCCCATCACGTAGGAATCCGGGAGGAACCGCAACGTCTTGTCGTGGATTTTCAAATTGGAGACCCGGTTCAACTGTTCACATACAAACGGTTTGTCCCCGGTGATGCCGTGGGCATACAGGCCACCCAAATCGCGGAAACAAATGAGCGAATTGGGGACCACCATGCCCCCATAATTGTACAACAAAAGCGCCATACCGAAATCACGGACACGATGGCGGTAGGGTTCGGCCATGGTCGAAACGTACACGTTCCATTCCGGAATTAATTGGCTAAACGACTCGTCATCAATCAAGCAAATGTTGAAGGTGTCGCCGCAATGTTGTATGATGGTTTTGATCGTCAAATGGATATAGGGTTGATTCAAATCCGTCGAATTGCGCGAGAAGAAACTCTTCCATTTACGGGCATTGGTGGCATAGGTAGTGTGAATCCATAAATTGGGCTTCTTGTTCTTTTGCAGCGCCTCGTTGTCGACGTCGGTTAACAAATATTTGCGTATAAGATCGTTCTCCTCATTTTGATCGTAGTCGTTGCCTAACCATTTGAGTTGGTTCCCAAAATAACTCGAAATGGCGACAATGGCGAATAAAATAACATAATTTCGTATATTTATCTTTTCAAACATGTTCGCGTCGTATATATTGGTCACATATTAAACCTTTGGCACCTTTGGTACCTTTGGCACCTTTGGCACCTTTCTACTATAGCGTGAATGTAGGTAAGTAGGGAATACCGCACGGTGTATCGTGGTAGATATAATAGTCAATGTTGTACAATGAGTGTTGGTAATTGAACTGGGTTTTATATTTGATGGTATTTATGCGACAAATGTGACGAATGATGGTCGCAAACGAATTGTACGTTAATTTACGCGTCACATAACTCCGTTTCGACGGTTTATAACACAACAGGATTTTCCCGGAAAATTCTTCGTACAACTTGTGAAATTGCAAGAGTCGAAACGCATTGAAATCGTACAAGTAATATTTGTCCTTTTTTACGCATATTTGTTGCAATAATTCAAATAGAACATGAATAGGTATGTGATATTGAAACAAGTATTTCAGGGGTTTGCTACCGGCTTCATCTTTCATGCTGCTTGACCCGGAATACGAGGTGGACGCCTGGCTTTCGTCGTCGTTCATGGCCGCGTCACTGTTATCCTCTTCGATGGTCTCATTTTTCAGGGCGGTGTTCATTTGCAATAGTAAAATGCACTATGTTTATTATTTTTATTTTTAATATACAACGAATAAAAATAACACAAAAATTTACACAAACTCGTTTCCATGCATTGGGTTGTTTTTTTTGAGGGCATTTAAAATATGTTAGCCTCATTTTTTTCCAACGTGGTGAAATCGTCAATCGGTCCCAAGACAAGGTCGTGGGACACCTCCTTCTTGTTTGCCGAGGGGGCATCGACCTCGACATCGGCATCTTTCTTGGTGCCCTTCTCGAGATCCCGCTTTAAACGTTCCAGATAGAGGATGGCGTCCATCAATTCTTCTTGAAGGTGTTGGACCCAATCCAGGGTCTTCAAATCCTCACGGTCCAGCGTGGTCCCGTACTTCTTGATACCTAAATTTGAACGTTTACTGAACTGTTCAATCACCGTATTCACAACTGTGTCGGTTTGTAGCGTATTTGTAGGTGTGGACTTGACATCCGCGGTTTTCAAAAATGTGCACGACTGCTTCCCTCCCATGGTTGGTTATATATGATATATCTTACATTTTATATTATTATACCCCGCGCGATCAATTTTCATTCTTGGTACACGCGGCGCATGAATTCCATGTAGGCGTCGTACATGTGGTCCGGGATGGTGGCCCCCACGTTCCCCTCGAACACGTAGGGTCCGTCCAGGGTTAAACATACATCCCACCCAATGATGGGGAGTATATGAAATTGATGCCGGTGCAACTGACAAAGTTGGCTGGTGATTTCTTGGATCATGGCATTTTCTTCGGTCGACAAGGATTCGGGATGATACGGCTGCATCGTGCCCCCCTGGGCAATGTTGGAAGAAATGCCCCCTGTATCCAGTTGGCTGCGCGAATCGATAGAAAATACCGAGACGTTTCCGCCCAACATGGTCGTGTATATGCGAAAATGCCGGGGGTAGTCCACAAACCCGTCTTGGATATATTCTTGGATCACCATGTTGTTGGGGTAGGCCGGTGGGCAAGAAAGAACGGCCGCCAGCGTGCTCTTTTGGATACTGGACCCCCCCGTGCCGTATTCCGGTTTCACAATACACGGCATGTCGTCTATTTTCACATGGGTCACCGGCGTCAACGACCGTTGG
>Ga0209400_1001601_pt1 | contig 17892 bp, 28 predicted proteins | sample M_130807_EF_Meta_FD_187313 | JGI IMG/M metagenome (GOLD analysis project Ga0209400, IMG submission 187313) | Freshwater microbial communities from Lake Montjoie, Canada to study carbon cycling - M_130807_EF_MetaG (SPAdes) (version 2) | ecosystem: Environmental > Aquatic > Freshwater > Lake... | reverse complement strand
CAATTGCTTGATCGGTAATTACGCCAAGACCCCAGATTGCATACCAAGCAAGAGCGTGCTCACGACCGAAGTCAAGAACGCCACCATCACGAAGTTCAACTGGAAGAGAGATTGCGTGACCAAATGCATTGTCACCAATCATGATTGATTCGTAAACTTCAGCACCGTTACCAGTTGCTGTTGTTAGGTAACCCTTTTCTGCAGTGTAATCAGCAGATACTGGGTTTCCACCCGCACCTGGATTGGTGTTAGACTTAACAGGAACAACACCCTGGTCTGCTGGTGCGCCAACAAGAGTTGAAGTTGTGTATGAAGCGTTAACTGACAACTTCTTAACCTGTGTTGTTTCGATGAATACTACGTCGTATAGACGACCGATTTCACCTAGCATGAAGTTACCTGGAGCAGCGTACTTTGTAACTTCGATGAACTCTGGGTTCGAACGAATATCACGTGACTGCTTTGGGTGTACGAACTGTACGTATGTCTCGCCTAAACGAGGAATGTTCTTACCAGCAAGGGTAAGAGCAGCATCTTTAACTGCACCAGTTGATAACTTGTAGTTACCATCTAAGTCAGAAAATTGTGTTGCTACAGTACCTTCGTTGTACCAGTCATTAACACCTTGTACTGCTGAACGGTCATAACCGAACACTGCAGAAGTTGCTGCAGATAAAGTGTTACGTGCTTGTACATCTAGGTATTGCGCCATTTGGCGTCCTAGAAGACGAGATGCTGAAGCCATTACATCATCAAATGATGCATTAAGTAGCAACTCAGAAACAGCAACGGCATAACCGTGTTCTGCTACTGTGATTGCAATTTGCTCTGCAGTAAGTGCGTTTGTAGTCATACGAACGCCTTCTGTCAAAGGAGTTGGATCTACTGCGAAGTTCTTGTAACGAAGGAAGTTCACACGAAGACCAGGTGCTACACCTAGTTCAGTCTTCTTAACTGCGAATTGTTCGAAACGAAGAATTGGCATTGCCTGGAACAAAATTTCTTTCGACCAGATTGTTTGAATTGCTTGGTTCAGGCTTGTATTTGAGCCTGAGTAAGCGGTTGGGGCGCCTGCGAGTTGCCCTGTACCTGTAATTGCACTTGCCATTTAGGTCAAGTCCTTTCCTAGTAGTTGTTTGGGATTAACCGAACAGTCCCTGACCACGATTGCTGGCTGCTGTGCCAAGTAGTTTGGCTCTTTGTTTCGCATAATCCGCCAATGACATTTCCCTGATCGAATCAGGTGAGTACGATTTTTGTTCCGAATCATTATCGAGGGGTCCTGCGGCAGGATTAGTAATTCTAGTTCCTGCCATTTGTTGTCTTGCGCTTTGCATTGCTTGTTGAGCAGATGACAAAATTCGAGCAGATTTTTCTTTCAACATTGCGATGCTCTGCTCTACTTCATCTGCACTGTTGCCGTCAATCAAGTCAATCAATTCAGGAACAATATTTTCCCGCTCTTGCTCAACTCTTTGTTGACGATAATTCATAACTTCTTGAAACTTACGTTCCTGTTCTAACAGAGCAAAGGCACGTTCTCTCTCAAGACGCTCAGCCTCTAATTGAGCCTGAAATTCTTGCTCCTTCTTTTTTAGGAGGTCTTTAAAAGAAAGTTCAGATTCTTCTTCTTCTTTCTTCTGTGCTTCTTTGCGAAGTAACTCTTCAGCATTACGTTGTTCACGTTCTGCTTCTTTAGCGGCTTGTTCTTCACGAGCCTTCTTTAAAGATGAAAGTTCTTCTTTCATCTTTTCCATTTGTGGGTATAACTTTGCTTTTTCTTGCTCACGAGCCTTAGCAATGTCATCTGCGCTATACACAGAACCTACCTCACTTGGATTTTCTTGTGCTGGAATTGCAGCCAGTATTTCTGGTGACAATAAATCAGCGGCTTCTACTGTATTTTCCATAGGGTTCACTTATCTTTCTTGGGTCGTTGTCCGAATGCCTTTCGGCGTATCACTGGGTTTTAACAAGACAATTGCATTACATTTAAATGCATATGTCTTGGTAAATTCTGATTTTACATCAGAAATCTAATTAATCCCTGTCTACTGTCCTTCTTTGTGGAATTTTTGTTCCATAAGCATCAGTGACAAGTTTGTTTCTTATCTCAGCCTCAGCCTGAACCTCAATCTCTTTACTCTCCTGGCTGGCTGGATTTAAGGGATTATCAGGATCTTGAGGACCTTGCATTCCGTCTCCCATTACATCACCATCACCTATAACGGTAGGTTGCATTGGAATAGCACTATTGCCATCAGGTCCTGGCATCATTCCAGTCATATCCATAATTTGTTTTTGAATTTGAATCTTTATTAATTGCAAGGCACCATCAGCCTCAGCATCAGCCATAAGTTCGTGACGAATTTCAAGCAATTTTTCTTCTGGGAATTCTTCACCAAGTTGACGCAAAGCACCTTCTTTTGACTCTAATCCCATTCCTAATTTGGTTTGAATCTCGTTTAATACAATCAACTTATCAAGAGGAAGTGGTTGTGGGAATTGTGCATAGTTAATGTAAGTAACTGGATCATTAGGATCTAATTGTGTGTATTGACCTTCTTTAATTGGTCCATCTTCATCTGGAGTATAGGTAAAGGTTTCTGGTTCTTTAACTGCAAGCGTCTTTAATACTAACTCGTTAATTTTTTCTAAGCCTTTTCCGTATTGGGCTACCTTTTGTGAATAACGATTCATCAATGGTTGATATTGAATAGATAGTGCTACACCAGAAGTGTTTGAAATTGGTTGAACTTGTCCAAGCGCAGTTTCTGGAATGTTCATAAGTTCATGCATAGATCTTTTTAGAAGTTCTAAGTATTTTAAGGCTCCGTCTATACCTTGTGCACCGCCTTCTAAGTTGAAGACTTGGGCGTCTTTTGGAAGACCGCCCCAAACCTTCTTTGCGCCCTTTTCTAAGTTAGAGGCTTTAGCACCCACGATTACCGTTACTGGTGATGCGTGGTAGTTAATGATGTCTGCAACATCAGTGCTAATTTCGTTGTATGCACGGTTTATAGTGATGATGTCGTGTGCGTCTGAGAGACCCCACGGTGATCCTGAAACAGGAACATTAGGAATATGAACTACGGGAATTACGCCAAGTGGGTTTGGTCGTGAATCAATTAGTTCATCGTTAACATACTCTTCAATTATGTCGTCAGTAAGAATTTCAGTATAAGTAAATACTTGACGAGTACCTTCTAAAGATGTACCCCAAAAACGATACTTTTGTTTAAATCTTAATAATCTATTTCTATCATGTGGATGAAATTCTGGAAAACAAAAAGAAGAGTTCATAGGAAGAATACGAACACGACCAGGATGCAATAAGTTTGCAGAATCTGTCCAAGGTTCTTCGTATGCTACTTTAACAAAACAATCTCCAGTAATTCCACCTTGTTGTCCCATTTCAAGTAAGACACGCATTTTGTCGTTATCTACTTCCCAAACCCGTTCCAACCTGTCAGGTACAATCGCCTCAGTCGCTTTTGGAGACCTGTAATGAACACCACGGCCAAAGGTAAAACGAGACAAATAATCATTAAAGGCACGGTAATAGTTAACAGCAATTTGCATTTCACCTTGCTCACGACGGTACCCCCAATGGTGCCCTAAATACATCGCCCAGTTAAGTGAGTAACGGTTTAAACGAGGACCGTGAACCTCAAATTCTTCATCAGCAAGTTCTACTAGTCCTAAAGGAGAAATAGAAATAGTTAAGTCAGATGATGCCGCTCTATATGACGGCGGACTAAAGTCCAAAAATGACATTACTTCTTGCCTTTATCTTTTTCTTTTGTAGATTTTTTTACGTCTTTTTTACTTTCACGTTTTTTACTATCTGCGTTTTCTTGTTTTTTCTTTGCCATATTTGCACGGCGACTTGCTTCAGTAGTTTCAACATACTGTCCGCCTGCTTGTTGATACTTCTTACTAACCCAAGCACTTGCGCCTGGATTTGGATAAGAAGAATACTTAGCCCGTGCCTGTGCAACAAACATTGCATACAGTTTTGGGTTAGCAGGTTTACGCATTTACGTTTCCTCCGTAGATGACCAATCTCCGTTCATACCCTATAGCATGAACGGAGTTAGGTGTTAATAAGTTACTTAGTCGTTTACGACTGTTGGGGACTGACGTTGGGTCCGTCCACCTGAGCGAGCAACTGTTTCAATTTGTGCTGCTGAATAATCGTTCATTGTTCCATGAGCAAACTCACCAAGAAATGTTGGTGCTTCTGTCCATGAAGCAGAACCTACGTGAGCACGTTCAGCAAGTGTTTCTGCAGCAGGTTTTGTATGAACTGGTGCATTACGGTTTGGACGTCCTGCAGCAACGGCTGAACCTTGTTGCATTCCTAATTGAAAATCGTTTGGAATATCGGTATCAGTTGCGACACCCTCTTCAAAACGTAGTGGTCCACGGCGAGTTGCATTATCTGCACCCTTGCGCTCATAAACCTGTGGTGCACGCTCTGGGAAGCGAGGTGCTGGTGATATTGTCATTTATGACTCCTTAAGGATTGAATTGGGAAAGGCCTTTTCCTTGGTAATAGTTTCCACCCTTTTTAGGCTTTTGTGTGGTTTAACTAGAAAAAAGGATTACTAGAAGCAACAACCTCGGGCATTACTAAATCTTGTGTTAAAGAACATGCTATTCCCAAACTATCTACAAAGTCATCATGGGCGTACGATTCGTCTGGAGCAGCAACTAAAAAGTTTGGTCCCTTATATTGAACCTCAGCATCAACCATTTGTTGATAAAAACGTTTCCAAGTACGTAAACGCCTAGTTTTTGCATGGGCAGGCCAAGCAATCATTTTCCGTTGAATTAAGGCTTGTAAATGTTTCCATCTCTTAGACTGTTCAGATGGACTAGATGTTAGAGACATAACCTCTGCTCTTGGCAATAAAAGTTTTAAACGCTGGGCTACAGCATCTCCTACGCCGTTAGCATCTACACCAACTGCAAGGACATCGTAGTTAGACAAAAAGTTTACAATTTGAAAGTACTGTTCTTCCCAATCATCTCCTTGCATTTCTAACCAGTTAAGGATCCGATGATCAAAATAACCAAACTCGTCAGGACGATCCCAATCAACCCAAACAACAGTAACAACTGTACTGTCAGTTTTACGAGCAGGGTCAATGCCGACAACAACTGGGGTTTTGTGCCATACCTTAACAAGTTCTTGAGAAGTGTCACCCAAGTCATCCATAATCGAAGAAGTAACAAACATTCCCCTTTCTAAGAGCCATTTACAGTTGTAGGACATTTGAAACTCATCAGATTCTTCTCCAATACGAAGCATCTCTTTACGAATAAACTTTTCATAGTTTAGATTAAATTTTGCAACATCTTTCCAATCCCATTGAAAATGATTTTGTCTATTACCCTTAGTAGTTTGTCGTCTGCGGTTTAATTGAATAGATCTGTAAAAGTTATTTTTACTTGTAGTTGGAGTTCCTGTTTTAACCATAGTTCCTGCGTAGTAAGCAAGCATGGGAGAAATAGATTTAGATACAACAAAGTCATCTGCTTCTTGACACTCGTCAATAACAATCAAATGAAAAGATTTAGATTCAATCTTTGCTCTTGGGTTTGCGGTCATCATAGTAATTGTTGAACCAGATTTCTTTAATTTTATTTGTCTAGTAACACCACCGACACGAACCGCTGAGTCGTCAATTTCAACATCTCCCATAATATCTACGGCTCTTTCAGATGTTAGACGAGTTACAGCACGACCAAACAAAGTTTCAGCCTGAGACTCTGTTGGTGCAAATAAACCCACCCAAACACCGTCTTTAAATTTACCTAACAAATCTGGGTATAACTTTGCAAGGCGAGGCAACAGAATCATTAGTGTCGCTACGGTGTCTGCAACAGTCTCAGATTTACCAGATTGACGAGAGGCTAAAGCAGTTACCTCTTCACCATCGTTAATAATTACTGATTCCATAATACGACGGGCTAATGGTTTTTGATAGGGGTGTAAATCATGTCCAACAAGAACTTTTAAAAAGTCCATTATTTTATCTATTAAGGTATCTACAAACTTTTGCGATAGTTCATCAAGAAAATCTTCTACAGTATCTTCAACAGGTTTTTCTTCAGCCTGATAGAACTCAGGATTAATTTCTTCAAATTTATCTTTATCGTAGTTAGATTCCATGGTGTCCTTATTAAACAGCGAAACCCATCACTAAGGATGGGTTAACGCCTGACCTGTACTGTAAGAGAGTAAGACAGTTAATCATAACATAGTTTTAGAACGTCGCTTTAGTTCTTTAGCAATTGCGTGAAATGCTTCAGCACCCATTAAAATTTCATCTAAGTCTGCTTCACTCTGTTGTCTTTGCCAAATAGTAATGTGCTTTCCAATCGTGTACATCGACTGCTCCATCCATGAGATCAAATCTGGAGTAGGGATTGTTGCCACCCGCTTCTCGATCCGAGTCTGGGGCTGGTGTCCATCCTGCTTCTTCCGTAAAATCATCGTAAGTTACTTCCCGCTTTCCTAGTGCCGTGGATAATGCTTCTTCTTCATTTTTTGTACCTGTCCACTTTCCAAACACTAACGCTTTATAACGTGGTAAGCGTACTATAAGTGGGGTAGATGTGCGAAATGGATGTTCAAGTTCTTGAGTCCAACCACGAACAATGAGTTTAAATCCCCATTTAAAAGGAAAGTTTGTTAGTTGTACAAAGCGTTGTGGTCCGATTTTGTGTACCTTTGGCATTATTTCCTTTTCTTAGACTGACGTCCTCCGTAGTGTAACTGAGCAGCACGAGTAAACTTGTAAAAAGATTTTCTAGCATTTGCAGAAAGACTAGAGACATCCGCAGCCCCACGAGGCTTGTAATCTAAGAACGTATAAATATACCTACCTTTAGATACTACGGACTTAAATTTTTGCCAATCTCCTGCTGAACACTCGTAGTAATTGTAGAAAGTTCCGTCTCTAAACACAACTGTGATAACCTCACGATTACGGTCATAACCTGCAGCAACTGTTCTAGGACGTGCTGGATTGCTTGTACTAGTTGGAACAACTGTTATAGGAGCGGGAGCATCGGATTCCCCAAATTGAGGTCCTTGTTCACCAGGAACAATTAACTCTCCAGTATCATCATCTACATCATAAGATTGACGATAAACAGAGCGGTCTACATAATTTCCGTCAGAGTCTATGTAATAAACATCGCCATCAATATTTGGCGCTAGAGCCTCACCTGCTAAATTTACTGATTTACTGACACCACTGTAGTAACGCATTGTGTCATTTGCTTTAGTTAAAGATATAAATTCATTGTATTCACCAACAGAACTTGCTGTTGGAAGACCTGCAAACATTCCAGTTCCTGGACCTGTTATTTTAGAAATTCCTGAAGTTTGTTTTGATCCTAAACCGTAAAACGCTCCTAATAATTCTTGAGCAGAAGGAAGAGCAACCCGTTTATTACGACGAGCCGCTCCTCCACCTGCAATACGTGCCATTTGTCTACTTAGACTCCGATTAAGATACTGTTGCGTAAGGAGTGATTGTTACTGCTGCCCCTGGTGCAATAGTGTTTGCGCCTGCTGCAAGAGACTGAGTCTTGATTGTGCCAGCAACACCTGAAAGACCAGCAACAGAAAGTCCTGATGTTGATAGTGCTCCTGAAGTTGTGGTTGTGTAAGAGACAGTGTTTGTAGCAACTGCTGTAACTGTGAACTCGCCGTTTAGTGCGGTATTTGGTGATACAAGTGATGCAACTGTAATCTTGGTTCCTACTGGGTACTTGGCACCAGAACCTGCTGAGGTAATTGTTGCTGTTGTACCTGTACGTGATACTGCTGTAATTGTTGAAACTGCGTTTGAGGCTCCAGCAGCAGTTGTAACTGTCAATGAAGCATCCTTCATTGCATCTTCTGCAAGTGTTGTTGTAAATCCACGAACATCTGGTACAAGAATGTAGTCAACTGAACCTGCTACATCTTTGCCTGCTGTATCTGGTGTATATTGTGGATAACCATTCCAACCTGAAAGAGCGTTGATGTGGTTATCAAGTGCTGGATCTAGACGACCCGCTACTCTTGTAGTGACTGTTGTCGAAAGAGTTGCACTTGCTGCATCTGGACGAGCATCGTTTGGTTGAATAGGGAAGTTTCCATATACGAAGTCAATAGCGACTTCACCTGCGGTATCTAAAAGATTACCGTTGTTATTTACTGCCATGTTTTCTTCTTTCTCTAGAGAGGTTTATTTTCCCTATGCGCTTAGGGGACCTTAAAAGTAAGTATCCAAGAATATAGATAAAATGTCAGGGTTTAATCGTAGCACTCGTGATCGTCTAGTTCAGATTCTTCTAAAATGTTTTCACAATCTTTGCATTTAAAGAACTTAACATCATCTAAAGCCACATGCAAAGAGTCAGCGTGATCAAGATCTTGCTCCATTTGTGGTCCTGCTAAAACTTCTGGAGGAAAGGGACCTCTAGGAGCGTGAGATGAAGATGGGACGTAATGGCCCTGTACTGCAAACTTTCGTATTAATTTCATTTACTTATCCGACTTTTTAGATGCAGCCTTCTTTTTAGGTATTTCTTCAGGGTCAGTAGTTTCTGGTGCTAAGGCTTTAAGTGCTGATGTTTGATCTTCTTTATACTCTTCAGTAATAGTTAATAGTCCTGCTTTTTTTCGGTCATTTAAAAAAGAAGGCAAACACTTACCGCAATACAAAATTGATTCTACTTTTGAAATTTTATACTCAAACATTGCACGTAAATCACAATTTATACATTTCATTACCACTCCACTCCATGAGAAAATTGTTTTCCGTTAATGTTTAACGGTGCCCCACCACCCATAGGTCCTGGTCTTGATGGTTCAGAAAACATCCTAGACAATTGTTCTTTAGATTGTGAGTCAATCTCAGGATGATCTGAAAGGTTTTGAGCACGAGTCCAAAACTCAGGAGGGTACATACCAAAGTTACGAAGGATTTGACCATGAGTCTTTATGCTTGGATTAGCCGAAATTTTAACGGCAAAATTTAAAATCTTTTTATCAATTGCACTAAGTGGTGGGTTTTTACTATTTAAGCCATCATTAAAATCATTATAGGACTGATGATCTTTATCTATTGCACCAGCCATTATTGAGGCCTCTTTCCGCCCCTGTTCTTCTTCACAGGAACTCTTCCTGGTTTTGGGGTAGTTGGCATCTTAGGTGTGTAACTTGCTTGTACATCTCCATGTTTAAAAGATACTGGCTTACCTGGTTCTGCCATGTTATGCATGTTATTAAAAAATTCTGTTTTTCTTTTACTCTCAGTTTCTCGTGATCTTTCAGTAAGACGAGCCTGCTGAGCAGTATGTCGCTTTGTTGCTTCATAGTTTGCAACATGCATAGCCAAGGTTTGTTGAGTTAGTTGGTGTTGTTCTACATCACGTTGAACACGTGCACCCTCTTTATATTTTTGACCAATAAACCCACTTAGCATTGAAAAAGGGTTTGGTCCACCTGAATAGTTTTGCATGCTCATAGGTCTATCATCCCCTATATCTTTTGGTCAGACTTGGTAACTGTTAGGGATTCTTCAATACTAATGAGACGTTCGCCCATCTCTACAAAGGCCTCCATAAGGATTCCTTGGTTGTCGTAGAGTTTGTTTACTACATCCTTTGTTGATTTTCCGCCATTACTGGAAAGTTCTCCGTCTAGGCGGTTTAATCTCTCCATAACTCCTGGAGTACGATCTCGGCCTGGAGACTCCTCTTCTCCAGACCAATCTCGTTTAAAATCTTCAAACCAACTTATAAATAAATCTGCCTTTTCTTTGTAAGGTTCTAGTAATTGCCGAAGTCCTAATAGGGCTGCGGTTATTACTCCTACCGTTGCAAAGACAGTAAGTATCATGTTGTTGGTCATCCGACTTGTTTGCCTTTCTTGAAGTTACTTCTTAGCGCCTAATCCGTAGGACGCATCCTTTGGATTTAACGCCTTGGCTAATGGGCCAAGAAGACCAGCAACAAAAGCGTTTGCTAAAGTCTTTGGGTCAGTAATACCGCTCATGTACAAAGCGGCAACTGCAGCAATTGATGCACGTAGGTACGTGGCTGCTGCTGCTTGTAATGCTTTCTTATCCATACTTCTCCTTACAATGTGCCCAACCTCAGAGTAAATGGTCCCTTAATCTTCTCGATTACGCAGTGGATACGTAACTGCCCATGCAATTAAAGTTCCAACAATTGCATATCCAACTATGGTTTTTGCACTTCCGTCTAAAACTACCCAGGCAATAAACATGCCAAGTAGTGTCCATAGTTGGTCAACCATATCTTTTAATATCTTCACGGCTTACGTCTCCTAACCGTTCTTTTTGGTTTGTCATTGCCAGCGGCAGGACCACCAGCACCTCCACCACTTGTTGGTGTTGTTCCCCCTGTTGTAGTTCTTGCTGCACTAACTGCAGCAGATGTTGCTGCACCTGTTGCTGCGTTAATTGCTGCACCTGTTGCAACCACTGTTGCAACAACCATCTTTGTTGCTTCTTCACGTTCTTCTGTACTCATGTCTGCACCAATACTTGATAATGCAAGAATAACTTGACCTGGGTCGTTAAATATTGCACTAACTAATTCTGAAGGAGATTCCAACACTTGTAATGCGGCTGCTACTTCTGCAACAATTATAACCTCATTACCGTTCTCATCTTGACGAACCTCAACAGGAGTTTCTGCTGGTAAGTCGCTGTATTCAAGTCCTGCTTCTTCTATTGCTTCAGCAGTAACTGCTTCTCCATTTGCTGATTCAATTAAAGCCTCTGCAACTAATTCTCGTTCTTCTTGAGTAAACTCCCCGTCATTAGACAATGCTTCAGAAAGACTAGTAACCTCATCAGAGGTAATTTCTCCATCTGCACTTAGAGCATCTAAAATACTTTGTGCATCAGAGTTAGATAATTCGCCATTACTAACTAGATCATCTATTATAGACTCAAATTCTTCTACAGTTAGAGGTGGTTCAGGTGCAACATCAGGAATTGGTTCAGGCTCTGGAGCAGGCTCGGGAGCGACTTCAGGTTCTGGCTCAGAAACAGGATCAGGTTCTGGGGTTGGTGGTTGCACTTCTTCAACAGGAACGTCAGGAACAGGTTCGGGAGATTGCTCAACAGGTAATGGTTGAGAATCAGGAACTTCTACAAAGACTGGCTCTGGTGGAGGCGGAAGAACTGGTTGAGGTGTTGGAACCTCGGGAAGTAAATTAATAGCAGTAGTTAACTCCTGAGCATTTGTGGTTAATAGTGTTTGTAAACTTGTTTTTGTAGATACCGCTGAATTTAAAATATTGATTAATGAGGTTGTGTTAATAGCATTTATTGCTGATGTGTTTGTAGTGTTCTGAACAACTACTGGACTAAGGCTTTGGTTTAGTGCTGCAATTGTTTCGTTTGCTGCATCTACTGCTGCCTGAACTGTTTCTGTGTTTGGATCTACATAAGGCGTAAAGGCAGGACCTTGACTTATATGTCCAGCAAACCCAGCGCCAGAATTTGTATCTGTAATTGGAATCAGTGTTCCATTAGTTGTTTCTCTTACATTAAACCTTGCATTATTTGGTATTGGTCCAGTTGCAGTGACATCTGCAATCCATGCGCCATTAACTGGATTTACATCAGCATTAAATCTTATTTGCGCCATTTGTGTAGAGGCATCTTGTTGTGGGAATGGACGAAGATCCCAAGCAATATCTAAACTTGTTCCAGTAGTTGCGTAAGTAATTCCAGTTCCTGTGCTCCAAGTTGTCCAATCATATCCAGCAATAGAGACTGATGGAGCAGGAGGGGTTGAAGAGTAATACCAACCATCATTAACTCCAAAAGTTATTGTGGCATTAGAACCTACATAAACATTATTATATAAAGTTCCGCCCATTAACAAACTAAATGGAAGGTTCATACGAATACCTACGTCATCTACACCAGATAAAACATTGGTACTAGTCCCAATAGTTGCTTGTAAATTATTAACTGCTGTTTGAGCATTATCAATTGCAATATTGGCTTGAGTTAGTTCTGTTTGTGCTACAGCCTGTGCTGTAGAGGCCGTTATTCTTGCTGCTATTGCTTGTGATACTTCGGATTGTGCTGCAGTTATGTTAATATTATCTATTGCTGTTTGAGCAGTTATTACAGTTTCTTTAGCATCATTAACAACTTGAGAACCTTGATTTATTGAAGTTGTAGTTAAATCTATAGCGTTTATTTCTGCAGTTGCTGTATCGATTAAAACAACACTTGTTTGTGCTGTAATAATTGCTTGTGTTACTTGAGTAACAGCAGTAGAGGCTTGACTTAATTCTGTTTGTGCAGTGTTTATTGCTGTTGCTGCGGTATTTGTTGCATCAACAGCCTGTTGAACTTCTGTAGTTGCTGTATCTAAAGAAGAATTAACTGCCTGTTGTGCAGGACTAACAACTACTTGTTCAGAACCTAACTCATCCGTTGCATAAGAACTTTGAGACATGCCAAAAATAAGGAATAGAGTAACTATTCCACTAAATAATAAGAGTCTTCCAGTTTTAAATGCTACAGATAGTGCTGCGAATGTACGCAGTTTTATCAATTATTCCCCTCGGAATGTTAAAGCCCAACTATATTATATAGGTTTCCAATTTTTATTTATAATGAACTTACTTGCGTTATTCTGTGAGTTAACTGATTCACCTTGTACGCCTTTTCCAGGTGATGCCCAAGTAACAATACTTGGATTTGCTTTTGATTTGTAACCTAAATTTGTATTAAAAGTAAACTCTTGTTTTCTAGTACGACGGTTTGGATTTATAGTTAATGGTTTACGATTTAATTGTGCCATTAGTCTAGCCCACCAACAAAACCAGCAGCAGTTCCACCACTTCCCAAACCACTGGTATCTGCGGCTGATTCAGCAGCGTCACTCATTGGTTGATCTTGATCTTTTACATTGCCTTCACGAGGATCAGTTCCAGAACTCATCGCACCAATCATGTATGGATAACTACCAAACCAAAATCCTGCACCTGAATATCCAGACTCACGTTTACGTCCAAATCTACGCCGTTGAGTTTCTTCTATATTTTCAGCATTATTAAATTGAGAAGATAGATTACTTGCCATTTGACTTACTCCATACCTTCCGTAGGTTCCACCTGGTCCACCAAACATCCCTTTGCCATTTCTATAAAAGTCATTGTTTGCCATAATTAAATACCCCATTAGGATCAAAGACGTTTATAGACTGTGTCACTAATTTATTACCTGTTGCTCTTGCATGGTGGCCGCAAAAATACAGTTCACCACTTGCTAAAGTTGCACGAACCATTGCTTGTGCACTGCATTGGTCGCATCGTTCGGTAATAGCAATTGGCCTAACTGTGTCTACCGTAGTTGACATTAAAAGAATCCTGGTTTTGCTAAAGGAACATTGGCATTAGGAGCCATGTTGTTTTGAAAAGTTGGTTGTTTTACTGGAGATGGACCGTCATATTTTGGGTTTAAAGGCATGGCGCCCATCTTAGTCATGCTCTGTTGATTTGATGCAAACTGTGATGATGACAAATTTTTGTTCATAGGATAATTTTGCCTCTTTTATCTATTACTGTATGCTCATACCAGAAGGAGCAATAATGCCATTATATCAATACGCTTGTGTAAGTTGTGATCTTGATTATGAAAAAGAGCGCAGCATAAATGATCCAGAAGACAAGTACTTCTGTAAACATTGTGGATACGCTCTAATTCGAGTTTACTCTCCTGTTACAACCGTTTTTAAAGGCGGCGGTTTTTACAAGACAGACAACCGTTAGTTGTAGTTAGGGTCAGTAACTGCAGGAGCAGATTTTGTTGCTTTATCTGCGGCTTGACGATTTTCTACTTCAACATCGGCAACAGTCTTTGCACCTTTGTCAACAGTTGAAAACGCTGCGTTAATTTCATCAAGAGTAAGTTTTCCATCATCCATAAATGCACGGGCTAATTTTTCAACAACAGCAGCCACTGCAGTTAATCCTGCAACTGTTACTGCCTTTACTGTAGAAATACCAGCGATAGCACCAGCACCAATAACTCCAAGACCTGATGCTGCAAATACAGCAACAATACGCATTAATACATTTTTAAGACTTGCCATAGCGTTCTTCATACCGTTCTCTTTTCCCCCTCAAGGACCAGATACTATTATCAATCTTGTTGGATGCCCATACGTTCTAAATACTTTTCTTTTTCACTCATTAAGTACTCTTTGATACGGTTATATTGAATTTCGGTCTGTTCTTCTGTTGCTTTTATTTGTTCTTCTGTCATTTCTTTGTTTAAATCCTTAAATGTTTGAACGGCTAAATCCAATTCGGTTTTAGCGTATGCGGCTTGTAATTGAGCCTGATGCCATAAAAATTCAGCGTGTTCTTCTTTTCTTTGTTTTTTCTTATCTTGAGTTTTAGACATTCCCAAAGCCTATCACAATTTAAATAAGCAGTTTTTGCGTCCTCATGCTTAGGAGGCGCATATTAAGTTGTTACCCTAGGGTAACTTACTTGTACTGTTCTTTCTCAACATATGGACCTGAAGTAAAGGCTGTAAGTTTTGCCGCAATTTCCATAGCCTTCATTGGTTTGACTCCAGCATGTAACGCACCCAAGGCATAAGTAGCCCCAGAACCAACAGCGTATTTGCCATCTATACTCCTCATTACTGAGAGATCTTGGTCAATATCAAACAATTCTCCACCAACAGCCATTAAGAATTGAAACCTTAATCCTTCTTTAGATTTGTCATGATCTTCATTGAAATCATAACCATTTTCGGTTAGACATTTCCTAAAAGAAGGCATTGCCTTTGCAATCATAAAATGATAGATATCTTTTGTATCTTTAGCAGTTAATTTTGGCGGATTCCAAATGTGTTGAGCAATATCGCAAGGAGATACCTCTCCAGAACCAGCAATTATAAAATCACCACGTTCACTAATTTTTGTCATTTGTGGATGTCGATAGATACGACCACTCTCATCTGTTACTTGATTGTCTGCAAGTAAGATGCAGCGATCTTCATACTGTACTCCGATGATTGTTGTCATGAGCACCCCTCTCAGTAGAAAGCCCCCATAGAATACCAGAAATATTCACGGGGGCTATAGGGGTAAAATGTCCGATTTAGAGGAATTTGACCAGTTCTGCCCAAGTCTTAGGACCAATGATTCCATTTGAGTCAATATTGCCGTGATTGTCTTGAAAGGCAATTACAGCCTTCTTTGTGGCTGGACCGTAGTCACCATCCGCAATTAGACCTAGAGCCTTCTGCACAACCTTCACGCCTTCGCTCTTATCGCCAGGTTTAATTTGTCCTGGAAATACAGGCGCCTCTGATACTGGAACTTTTGCCTTTACTTCATTTCCAGAATAATTAGGACGACCAAAGCCAACAACAGAGACCATAACCTTCTTCTTGTTAGGAAGATAACCACGAACCTTTTTACAAACCTCACCACCATTTCGTTGGTCACCCTTAGCATCTCCAGCGGTATTGCCCTCGATACACGTGACTGTCCCGTCCAAGTTATTGGATAGCACAATGCCTACGTGGGAGATACGGTCTACACCATCTCCTGGAAAATCAAAGTAAGCGATGTCTCCTGGCTGTGGGGAAGCCGTTTTAGCATCTGACCATGTGCCCATTTTTTCAAATGCACCAGCACCTGCCACGGTTGAAACTGTATTAGGGACCTTTACACCTGCTTGATTGGCGCACCACATAACAAAAGAACCACACCACGGCAAAAAATTTGCTTTAGTAAAAGCGCCATACTTTGTTTCATTATCTTTAGGACCTTCAATAGTTCCAATTTCTTTTTGAGCAATCTCTAGTATTGCCGCTGCTGTTCCTTTGTCTGCCATATCTAATCCTTACTCTGGAATTGTGTCATTAAATTTATCTAAGGGAATCCGCCAAGAATTCTCTGGAGGGTAATGATACTCGTCCTTTGTGCATTCCTCAACGGGAAGCCAACCATAAACTTCTACCTCTGAGTAGTAATCTCTATCTAATACTCGAACTCCTACTAGAATTACCCCTGGTCTGATGTCTTTGGGGAATACTGGAATCTCATCTTTAGTTCTTACAGACTTCACTTCATACACTGGCATTACATCTGGAAAATCTTTTCGAAATGAGTGCTCTTCATTTGTATAGAATGGAAATACAAATGGCTGTTTATATAACTTGGCTACAGCGTACTCAGCAACAATAGTCCTTACATTTGCCGCAATTTCTGGCTCTAGGTACTTCTTATTGTCACCTGCATAGTTAGGTCGATCAATACTTCCAAACTTAATCATCCATCGGTTTAATGCAATATCAGCGCAGGCACGGACCTCTTCTTTAGATAGGGTAACAATCATTGTCCTAACCTATCACACAAATAGTTAAGACTTTTTTCCCATACGACTTAGTAGTGTCTGTGTTCGTTTTGAGGGTTCTTTAGTTAAGAAGCCTCTACCCTTTGCCTTTTCATATGGAACTGGAGTTTTAAATTGATCTGATGTTGGATCAATGATTTTGCCCGATTTGTGTTTAAGAAACCAATGACTAGTTCCCTCATGACTAACTTGCATAGGAGTATACCCAGCAGCCTTACCCCCTAGAGAATGATAGACAGCCTCACTTGCTACGTAACAATGGCCAGCGGTCTTGCACTCGTGTCCACGAAACTTTGCACTACGTAGGTCATCACTAAGATGTTCTCTAACGTTATTAACTATTTGGTGATCGTAGTTGTTCATTGAAATTGCTTAAAGTGAGCAGGATGCATATTGGTTGGAACGTACTCCTTGCCCATACGTTCGTCATGACTTCCTTTGTCGGTGAAATTAGTCATCATGGCTAGATGGCCACCTAAAAAGTTCTCTTTACGTTCACCTAACCCTGGCTGACGGAAGACGGTCACAGGAACGTGTGAGACGCCCTCTGCCATTGCAGCCTCTAATCTATGGTGACCCTCACCAATGACGCCCCATTTATTCTCGTGATCATACGCAACCATAATTGGATTGTTAATACCTTTACCTTTTTGAATGTCGGACCTAATACCAGCAATAGTCTTTTCACTAGAAGGTTGTGCATCAGCACCTCTGCGTCTGTGTTCCATCAAAGGAATTAAACGTTCAGTCTTAACCATGCCAGTAGCACTCTCTGTCTTATCACCTTCAAGATGACCTTTGCCACCTGCTTTTCTTACCTGAACATTCTCAGGAACAGGAACACCAAATTGTTTTGAATTAAGCATTAGTAGTTTAACCCCTTTACCCAATTTATTGAATTAAATTGTTTTGGATTAAGGTTTCTTTGTGCCGCTAGACGGTGATGACCTTCAAATAATCTTCCCTCATGACCATAATCTGTTATGTTAAATCTACCTTTAAATCCTTGAGTTTTTATACTTTCGTGTAAACCTGCACCATGGGCATTACTATCTGCACTACTTCTACTTTGTCTTAGTTTTCTACGCATAGTAGTTTTATCACGACTCTTTAAGTCTGGTGATTTATCTTCGCCAAAATTAACACCATAACGTTGACTAGAGTCATTTAAATTAATGTGTTTAACAATCTCCCCAGCAGTCATAAACATAGGGCGATTGCCTTCTGCTAATTCTTTTCCAAGGTTATCTTTCTTTGCCATTACTCTTCTTCTTCTCTTGGTTCAGATGTTTTGCGCTTCTTCACGTTGTAACCTAACTTCGGGCCCTGCATAAGATCTTTGATTCCTTCGGCATTAGACATCTGTGTCTTATTTAAGTTGCTATTAACCCACGCTGATATATGTTCAGCACCGCCCTCTTCATCAACGTCTTTAACTTTAAACCGCT
>Ga0209400_1001600_pt1 | contig 17894 bp, 17 predicted proteins | sample M_130807_EF_Meta_FD_187313 | JGI IMG/M metagenome (GOLD analysis project Ga0209400, IMG submission 187313) | Freshwater microbial communities from Lake Montjoie, Canada to study carbon cycling - M_130807_EF_MetaG (SPAdes) (version 2) | ecosystem: Environmental > Aquatic > Freshwater > Lake... | reverse complement strand
CGATTGCGCGGCTGCAGACTTTGTCTGGGCCGCCGCGTTGGACGAGTTGCCTGCCCTTCATGCCTTGCAGCAGGGCAGCGCCGAATACCCCGACCAGTCCGCCACCTGCGTGGTCGACGTGGCCGGGTGGCAGGCAGCGGACTCCGCGGACGCGGGCGCTGTGCGTCTGCGTGGTCCCGGTGTGCGTCATGCGATCACGCTGCGGGTCGACGGTCTTGGCGCGGACTTTGTCCAGCAACACCATGCGATGCAACTGCACGCTCCATGTGGGGTGGATATTTATGTCTGTGCAGACGACGTTCTGCTGGGCTTGCCGCGCAGCGTGCACATCAGCATGCCTGAGCCAGCAAAGGAGCCGGCATGTACGTAGCCGTCAAAGGCGGTGAGGCCGCCATCCTCAACAGCTACCGCCTGCTGGCACAGCAGCGGCGGGGCGATCCGGCCCTGGCGGAGCTGAGCGTGGAACAAATTTGCGAGCAGCTGCGCTTGGCGGTGGACCGCGTGATGACCGAGGGCTCGGTCTACGACCCGCAGCTCGCAGCACTGGCCATCAAGCAAAGTGCGGGTGATTTGGTGGAGGCGATATTCCTCTTGCGCGCCTACCGCGCCACGCTGCCACGCCTGGCGTACACACAGGCAATCGACACCGGTCGCATGGTCTTGGCGCGCCGGGTTTCGGCGACCTTCAAAGACCTGCCCGGCGGCCAGTTGCTGGGGCCTACCTACGATTACACCCAGCGGCTGCTGGACTTCAGCCTGCTGGCCACGGGTACGGCGGACCATGCCGCTGCGACTGCGACGCCCGCTGCGGCCCAGTCGGACGCAGGAGCTGTGGCGTCTGAAGCCGCCCCACGGGTGATCGACCTGCTCAACCACGAAGGCCTGGTCGAAGACCAGCCGGTGCCCGATGGCGATCCGGAACCCTTTGACCTCACCCGCAACCCGCTGCGTTTTCCCGCTGACCGCAGTGCGCGCTTGCAAAACCTGGCCCGCGCGGATGAGGGTTTTTTGCTGGCCATGGCCTATTCCACCCAGCGCGGCTACGCCGAGAGCCATCCCTTTGTGGGCGAGATCCGGTTTGGCACGGTGGACCTCTGTCTGGTGCCCGAGGAGCTCGGGTTTGAGATTTCATTGGGCGACATTGCGGTGACCGAATGCCAGATGGTCAACCAGTTCAAAGGCAGCCAAAGCGAGCCGCCGCAGTTCACCCGCGGTTACGGCCTGGCCTTTGGCCACAGCGAGCGCAAAGCCATGGCCATGAGCCTGGTCGACCGTGCGCTGCGCGCGCAGGACCTGGGCGAGGAAGTGACGGCCCCCGCCCAAATGCCCGAGTTCGTGATGTCGCACAGCGACAGCCTGGAGTCTTCCGGCTTTGTGCAGCATCTGAAGTTGCCGCATTACGTGGACTTCCAGTCCGAGCTGGAACTGGTGCGCAAGATGCGCAGCGCCGTCGCCCGCGAAGGCGATGCCCAGGCGCAGGGGGACGGCAAGCATGCGTGACCCGCATATTCAATTTGCCTATCTGGATGAGCGCACCAAGCGCATGATCCGCCGCGCGATTCTGAAAGCGGTGGCGATTCCTGGCTACCAGGTTCCATTTGGTTCGCGCGAAATGCCGCTGCCCTACGGCTGGGGCACGGGCGGCATCCAGGTAACAGCCTCCATCATTGGCGCGGACGATGTGCTCAAGGTCATAGACCAGGGCTCGGACGACACCGTGAACGCCGTGAATATCCGCCGCTTCTTCCAGCGCACCACGGGCGTGGAGGTCACCACAGACACGACGGCGGCCAGCATCATCCAGACCCGCCACCGCATTCCCGAGACGCCGCTGCACGAGGGGCAAATCCTGGTCTACCAGGTGCCGGTGCCCGAGCCCATGCAGCACCTGGAGCCGCTGGAAGTCGAGACCCGCAAACTGCACGCCTTGCAGGAATACGGTCTGATGCACGTCAACCTGTACGAAGACCTGGCCCACTTCGGCCAGATCGCGACCACCTATGACTACCCGGTTCTGGTGAACAGCCGCTACATCATGGCGCCGTCGCCCATACCCAAGTTCGACAACCCCAAGATGCACATGAATCCGGCGCTGCAGTTGTTCGGCGCGGGCCGTGAAAAGCGCATTTATGCCGTGCCGCCGTACACCAGCGTGGAGAGCCTGGGCTTTGAGGACCATCCGTTCTCGTTGCAGCGCTGGGACCAGCCCTGCGGTATTTGCGGATCATGCGAGAGCTTTCTGGACGAGGTCATCACCGACGACCAGGGCGGGCGTTTGTTCGTGTGTTCCGACTCCGACTACTGCGCCAAGACCCAGGCGGCCGGCGCGCAGGACGCCCCATCGCCATGAAGCACCAACCTTTGCTGCGCGTGCGGGATTTGCGCTGTGCTTACGGTGCCCGCGAAGTGGTGCGCGGTATTTCCTTTGACCTGTGGCCTGGCGAGGTGCTGGCCGTGGTGGGCGAATCCGGCTCGGGCAAGTCCACTTTGCTCAACGCGGTCGCAGCGCGCCATACACCCAGCGCGGGTACGGTGGAGTTTGCGGTGCGCCCCGCCGCCGGTGCGGCAGCGAGCTTGCAGGACATCTACGCCATGACCGAGGCCCAGCGCCGGGTTTTGGCCCGCACCGACTGGGGCTTTGTGCACCAGCATGCCGCCGACGGCCTGCGCATGAATGTGTCGGCCGGTGCCAACGTCAGCGAGCGCCTGATGGCCCTGGGCCAGCGCCATTACGGCCGCTTGCGGGAGCAGGCGGCGGACTGGTTGCAGCGGGTGGAAATCGACCCCGCGCGCATGGACGACCGGCCCGACACCTTTTCCGGCGGCATGCGCCAACGCCTGCAAATCGCCCGCAATCTGATCACCGCGCCGCGCCTGGTGTTCATGGACGAGCCGACTTCCGGTCTGGATGTGTCGGTGCAGGCGCGCTTGCTCGATATGTTGCGCATGTTGACCCGCGAGATGCAACTCGCCGCCATTGTCGTCACCCACGACCTGGCGGTGGCGCGCCTGCTGGCGCAGCGCATGGTGGTGATGCAAGGCGGCCACGCCGTGGAAGCGGGCTTGACCGACCAGTTGCTGGACGACCCGCAACATCCCTACACCCAGTTGCTGGTTTCATCGGTGCTGCCACCATGAGCGATACATCCCCATTGCTCTACATGGAGGGTGTGCACAAGCGCTTTGTGCTGCACCTGCAAAACCAGACGGTGCTGGATGTGCTGCGCGACTTCAGCCTGCGTGTGCTGCCGGGCGAATGCGTGCGCCTGAGTGGCCCATCCGGCATGGGCAAGAGCACGGCGCTCAAGCTGGCTTTTGGCAATTACCAGGCCAGCGCGGGTCGTATTGATATGCGTGCGGCCGACGGAACCATGGTGGACATCACCCGGGCCAATCCCCGCGAAATCGTGCAACTGCGCGCCAGCGCGGTGGGCTACGTCAGCCAGTTTTTGCGGGTGATTCCGCGGGTCGCTGCCATCGACGTGGTAGCCGAACCCCTGCTGGAGCGGGGGCCAGACGGCAACCCGCGCATGGAGTCCGCTGCAGCCCGCGCCGAGGCGGCGCGCTGGTTGGATCGGCTGCGGATTCCGCAGTCCCTGTGGCAGCTGCCGCCCGCCACGTTTTCGGGGGGCGAGCAGCAGCGCATCAATATTGCCCGCAGCTTCATACGCACGCGCCCCTTGCTGCTGCTTGACGAGCCTACCGCCTCGCTGGATCCGCTGAACACCGCCACGGTGATCGAACTCATTCTGGCTGCGCGCGCGCAGGGTGTGGGCATCGTCGGCATCTTCCATGACCCCGAAGTGGCAGCGGCAGTCGCCTCGCGCAGCGTCGCTATGCAAGCGCCTTCGCCCTAGTTATTCACCCTTGCCCTAATGCCCTAAGCCCTTATGACCTTTTTTACCAATGCCCAACTGGTCGTCGCCGATGAAGTCGTACATGGCAGCGTGAATGTGGATGGCGCGCACATCCACAGCGTTGACCCCGGGACGAGCAGCCTGCCCGGCGGCATTGATCTGGAAGGTGATTACCTGTGGCCCGGGATGGTGGAGGTACATACCGACAACTTCGAGCGGCACCTGATGCCGCGCCCGGCCGTGCGCTGGGACGATGCACCGGCCTTGCTGGCCCATGATGCAGAAATTGCGTCCGCCGGCATCACCACGGTGCTGGACGCCTTGGGTGTGGGCGAGGCCGACCCCGAAAGCGTGCGGGGCAGTGAGTGGGACACGGTTTTGGACCATATCGCCGAGTTCAGCCAACGCGGCGTGCTGCGTGCTGAGCACCTGTTGCACGTGCGCTGCGAACTTCCCGCGCCCAACACCTTGTCGCTCTTTGCGCCTTTTAAAGAGAATCCCTTGGTGCGCATGATTTCGCTCATGGACCACACGCCAGGCCAGCGCCAATGGGAAAACATTGCGCATGCCTGGATTTATTTCAGCGGGAAAAAGGGTTGGAGCAAGGAAAAATTTGAAGCCCGCGTCGCCCAGGCGCGCGAAGACCAGGTGCGTTACGCCCGGCCACACCGCGCCTATTTCACCGCCTATTGCAAAGAACATGGCATCACCTTGGCGAGCCATGACGACACCACCGTTGCGCATGTGGAAGAGGCTCACCTGGAAGGTGCGACCGTCAGCGAATTTCCAACCACCGTTGCAGCGGCGCAGGCGGCGCGCGCCCGGGGTATGGCCACCATCATGGGCGGGCCCAATGTGGTGCGCGGCGGCTCGCATTCGGGCAATGTATCGGCCATTGAACTGGCGCGTCTGGGCTTGATGGATATTTTGTCCTCCGACTACGTTCCCGGCAGCTTGCTGTCGGCCACCTTGCGCCTGACCGAGGCCGCCGGCTTGACCCTGCCGCAGGCGGTAGCCTTGGTGACCCGCAATCCGGCCGCCTGCATCGGCTTGCACGACCGGGGCGCAATCACCCCTGGCTTGCGTGCGGACCTGATACAGGTGCGCATGGTCACGCTGTCCGATGGACGTCGGCAGGGCCTGGTGCGCGCGGTCTGGCGCGGCGGCGTGCGCGTGGCCTAGTGCACCGTCTTGCAACTGTCATCTTTCAGTCAATCCATTGACATGAAGCGTTTCTAAGCTCCGCTCACTTTCTGCACCCTTGCAGGCGCGCCGTACGAAACGCCCATGAACACCCTTGTTATCCAATCCCTGAGCAAGCGCTTCGGCAACACCCTTGCGGTAGACGGCGTATCGCTGACGGTTAGCGGTGGCGAATTCGTCGGCATCATTGGTCGCTCCGGGGCTGGCAAGTCCACGCTGTTGCGCCTGATCAACCGCCTCAACGAGCCCACGGACGGAAGCGTGGGCTTCGACGCCAAGCAGGTCACCGCGCTCAAGGGGCGCGAACTGCGCGAATGGCGTCGCGACTGTGCCATGGTTTTTCAGCAGTTCAATTTGGTGGGGCGCCTGGACGTCCTGACCAATGTGTTGATGGGGCGTTTGACTTCGGTTCCGACCTGGCGCGCGCTGCTCACCGCTTGGAGCCAGGCTGACAAGCTGGCCGCTTTGGAGACCTTAGACCGCTTCGGCATGGCTGACTTTGCAGCGCAGCGTTGCGACCAGTTGTCGGGCGGGCAACAGCAGCGGGTTGCCATCTGCCGCGCACTGATGCAGCAACCCAAAATCATCCTTGCCGACGAGCCGATTGCGTCGCTGGACCCGCGCAACACCCAGTTGGTCATGGACGCTTTGGCGGCCATCAACCGCGACCTGGGCATCACGATTTTGTGCAATTTGCATTCACTGGATATCGCCCGCAGCTACTGCCAGCGCCTGGTCGGCATGACAGCCGGACGCGTTGTCTTTGACGGTGTGCCCGCTGCGCTGACTGAGGAGATGGTCGGCGCGCTGTATGGCGTGGAGGCGCTTGGTGTGCAAGCCACCGCAAGCCCGCAGGACGGCGAGACCCGCGTCGTGCTGCCCTTTGCCAGGACGGCCTTGGCACATTGATGCGTGTATTTGTCGTTGGTTCTCCTGTTCCCGTTCTCTCCTTCCTCCCCAAACTTCTTAAAAGGAATTGTCATGTTCAATCGCCGCTTACTCCTTGCACTCGCCGCCTCTAGCGCTCTGATGGCTTCGGCTCAAGCCCAAGACTGGAAAGCCAAATACCCTGAGTTGGTGTTTGCCAGCATCCCCGACGAAAACGCCGCCCAGGTCACCGAGCGCTATGGTGACTTTATTGCTTACCTGTCCCGAGAACTCGGCGTACCTGTCAAGTTGCGCATCGCTGGTGACTATGCCGCCGTGATCGAAGGCCAGCGCGCTGAGCAAATTCACATCGCCTATTACGGTGCGTCTTCCTATGCGCGTGCGCGAATGATTGGCGTGAAGACCTCTCCATTTGCCCAAGAGGTAAATAAAGGTGGCGTTAAAGAGTATTACTCCGTCTTTTATGTTAAGGCCAATTCGCCTTACCAAAAGATTGAAGACCTCAAGGGCAAAAACATTGGCCTTGTTGACCCCAACTCAACCTCCGGCAATAACGTCCCACGTTACGCAATGGACAAAATGGGCATCAAGCCCGATGAGTTTTTTGGAAAAGTGGTTTACACCGGAAGCCATACCAACGCTGTAATGGCTCTGAGCCAGGGCACGGTTGACGTAGCGGCCAATGCTTGGAATAACGACAACGATTCCGAGTTGGTTCGCATGGCCGACAAAGGTATGGTGAAGAAGGAAGATTTCCGCATTATTTTTAAATCGGACCCTATCGTGAATGGACCTCTCGCTTACCTCGATAGCCTGCCAGCCGATTTGAAAAAGAAAATCGAACAAGCGTTTTTCGACGCACCTAAAAAAGATAAGGCTGCCTTTGACAAACTATCAGCCGGTAAAAACGAGCCTCTCCAACCGGTTAAGCATGAGGCTTACCTCCCCGTCATTGCGCTTAATCAGTTTGTTGACGCTCTGCGTAAAAAGTAATTGCAGATGACTTCGCCCAACACCATGGGCTTGGCCTATGCGCAAGCAATGGTGGCCAAGCGCCGTCAGCTTTGGCTGGGCTCGATGGTGTTGGGCGTCTGTGTTTTATTTTCTGGGCATATTGCAGAAATCTCATTTTCGAAGTTCTTCGACAATATTGGTGCCTTCACCAGCTACATCGGGCGCATCAGCCATCTCGAAAATGGGCAGTGGGTCGTAAGTGATCCCATCGAGTGGTTCTGGGGTTGGAAAAAGTGGCTTCCCCTTTTGGGGCAGACGCTGTTGATGGCTTATGTCGGAACCTTGCTCGGAGCCCTAGGTGCATTTACCTTCTGTTTTTTTGCCAGTAAGAATGTGACCGCCAGCCAGGGGGTCGTTTTCGTTACTCGACGTTTATTGGAATTTCTTCGCACCGTACCTGAATTGGTGTTTGCGCTGATATTTGTCGTTGCCTTCAGTCTGGGGCCCTTGCCCGGTATTCTTGCGCTGGCCATTCACACCACGGGTGCGTTGGGTAAGTTGTTCGCCGAGGTCGTGGAAAACGCGGACATGAAGCCTGTGGAAGGAATCATCGCTGCCGGGGGTAGCTGGCTGCACAAGGTGCGCTTTGCCGTGTTACCCCAGGTCGCATCGAATTTTGCGAGCTACGCTTTGTTGCGATTTGAGATTAACGTTCGCGGTGCCGCCGTATTGGGCTTCGTGGGCGCGGGTGGGATTGGGCAGACTTTGCTCGAAGTGATTCGTAAGTTCTATTACGCGGACATCAGCGCATTACTTGTCCTAATTATTGGAACGGTAATGGTGATCGATACCGTTACCGAGAAGATACGCCACCGTCTCATCGGCCAATCAGTTGCATCATGAACAAACACGAAGAACTCCGTCAGCGATTTAGCTTGAAATTTCAGCCCTTCTATTACGGTCACCTTCGCGCAATAGCCATCGCACTGGTCGCAACGGCCTTGTTTTTTTATGGCCTTCTAAGTCTTGAGATGACCTTTGCCCGGATTATGGGCGGAATTGGCGAGTTAGGTCGCATGGTTGTACTCATGCTTCCGCCGGATCCTGGTACCTGGACACGCACCGCAATTTACTTGTACGCCATGTTGGAGACGCTTGCGATAGCCTTACTGGGAACGTTTACTGCTGCAATCGTGGCCTTTCCTCTGGGATTTTTAGCTGCAAGAAATACCACCGTAAACCGAGTCATACAATTTTTTGCCCGACGAAGTTTTGACACGCTTCGCGGAGTGGATATTTTGATTTGGGCGCTCATTTGGATTAACGTGGTCGGCTTGGGTCCTTTTGCAGGCGTGCTGGCTTTGGCCATGTCGGACCTGGGTATCTTTGGGAAACTGTTTTCTGAGGCCATTGAAGCGGCGGATGAAAGGCCGGTGGAGGGTATTTTGTCTACCGGGGGATCGTCTGTTGCGGTCGTTCGTTTTGGGATCTTGCCTCAATTACTGCCTGTGCTCTTAAGCCAGGTTTTGTATGCCTTTGAATCAAACACACGCAGCGCAAGCATCATCGGTATTGTTGGCGCCGGCGGTATTGGGAGTATCTTGTCAGAGCAAATCCGCACGGTCGAGTTTCAGCAGCTTTCGTTTGTGATTTTGCTGATCTGGGCCACTGTTTCGCTCATTGACCTGGGCTGCGCCCGCTTGCGTTTCGCGATTATCGGAGCCCGGGCCCTTTAGATTCCTATATCTGCAGAGAGGATTTCGTATGTCACTGAGCATCCCTGAGATTGAGCAACTGTTGAGCAGCCGTGCCACCACCTGGTACGGCCAGGAGGCGGTGAGCCAACTCGACCATGCGCTGCAATGCGCCCAACTGGCCGAGTCCGCGGGCGAGACCGACAGCACGGTGGTGGCAGCACTTTTGCACGACCTGGGTCACATCGTCGGCGCCAACCAGCCTGTCTATGGGCCTGCCGGCGCAGAGGCCGAAGCGATGCCCGAAAAGGACGATTTGCACCAGTACGTGGCGCTGCCGTTTTTGCGCAGCCTGTTTGCCGATGCGGTGCTGGAGCCCATCAAGCTGCATGTGGATGCCAAGCGCTACCTGTGTGCGGTCGATGCCGCCTATTGGGCGGACTTGTCACCTGCCTCCAAGCACAGTCTGGTGTTGCAAGGCGGCGCTTTTGATTCGGCACAGATTCAGGCCTTCGAGGCGCTTCCCTTTAGCCAAGAGGCCGTGCGCCTGCGCCGCTACGACGATCTGGCCAAGGTGCCGGGCGCGCTGACCGGTGGCTTGGCGCACTTCAGCCAGACCATGTCACGCGTGGCGCTCGCCCCGCAACTGGGATAAGCGCGTGCGAAACGGCTTTACCCTCACCCAGCCCGGCCTGTTGTGGCGCGCGCACCTGTCGGTTGCACTGGCCGACATCATGAATTTTGGTTTTCGCATGCTGGTCCCGGCCATGCCGGTCATCATGGGAATCTTGCTACGCGACTTGCGCTATGTCCGGCAATACCGCCACTACGTAGGCAAATTTTCCGTGCACTTTGACGCCTTGCGCCAAGGCCCTGTTCGCCATTACCTCAGCGATGTATTTCTGCAGGTCAAGCAGGTGCCCGACACCATTGAGGGCGAGTGCGTGCAGTGCGGCAACTGCTGCCTGAACAAGCGCTGCGCGTTTTTGGAGCCTGTCGGCGAGGACAAGTTCCAGTGCGGCATTTACCAATCATTCTTGCGGCGCATGTCCAATTGCGGCAGTTTTCCGTTGCATGCGCACGACATCGCCCGCTACCAGTGCCCCAGCTATTTCGTGGCTCCGGCCAAGCCCGTCATGTGGTTGCAGCAAGAGCCGCCCCCAGGGCGTCCCAAGGACTAGCCAGGGCCTGGCGGGGCGGCTGGCCGTATCATGGTGCATGAAACCGCCACGTATCCGTACTTATGCACCCTGTAGCGAACCTGAAAAACATTGATCCAGCGGCAGCGCTCAAGCTGCTAGACCGCGACCAGGGCTTGCTGGAATTCAACCGCCGTGTCTTGCATTGGGCTGAGCGCGAGGATGTGCCGCTGCTGGAGCGGCTGCGTTTTTTGTGCATTGTTTCATCTAATCTGGATGAGTTTTTCGAGGTGCGCGCCGAGTTGCATCTGAGCGCAGCCCGGGCCCATGACAGGGTGGGGCACTACAGCCAGGAAAGTTTTGATGCGCTGTCGGTGGTCTTGCAGGAGTTGGTGCAACGCCAATACAACATTTACAACCACCAGCTTTTGCCGGCCTTGAAAGAGCAGGGCCTGCGCCTGCTGTCGCACCATGACAGGGCAGCGGCGCAGCGGGTATGGGTGCAGCAGTATTTTGAGCGCCAGGTGCGTCCCATGTTGGTGCCTGTGGGCTTGGATCCTTCGCATCCGTTCCCGCAGGTTGCTAACAAGTCGCTGAATTTCATTGTCCGCCTGGGCGGCCACGATGCCTTCGGCCGCGAAAATGAAATTGCCATTGTGCGGGTGCCGCGTGCCTTGCCGCGGGTGATCCGCCTGCCGAAAAAATTGACTGGGGACTATAGCGGCTTTGTGCTGCTTTCCAGTGTGATTCGCGCGGAAATTGAAACCTTGTTTCCCGGTCGCAAGGTGCTTGAGTTTTCGCAATTCCGTGTCACCCGGAACTCGGACTTGGCGGTAGACGAAAACGACGTCGACAACCTGCGCACGGCCTTGCGCGAAGGCCTGGTACACCGCAATTTCGGTCAGGCGGTGCGGCTTGAAGTTTCAGCCGAATGCTCGAAAACCTTGAGTGAATTCCTGCTCAAACAATTTGCCTTGCCCGATAGCGCCTGCTACTACGCCCATGGGCCGGTGAACCTGGTGCGCCTGAGCCAGCTGATCGATTTGGCTGAGCGGCCGGATTTGTGCTTTCCCGACTACCATCCGCGCCGCTTGCGCACGGTGTCCGAAGGGGGCTCGCTGTTTGCGCACTTGCAAAAGTCCGACATCGTGGCCCACCAGCCCTATGAGCGCTTCGATCTGGTGCTGCAGTTTTTGAGCGAGGCGGTGCAGGACCCGGACGTGCTGGCCATCAAGCAGACGATTTACCGCACCGGCTCGGACCCGCGCATGATGGACTTGCTGCGTGAAGCAGTTCGCCGTGGCAAAGAAGTCATGGTGGTGGTGGAGCTCAAAGCCCGCTTTGACGAAGAGGCGAACATCAACTGGTCCGAGATGCTGCAGTCGATAGGGGCCCAGGTTGTGTACGGCGTGGTCGGTTTGAAAACCCACGCCAAGATGCTGCTGATCACCCGGCGTGAGGGCAGGGTGCTGCGGCCCTATGTGCATTTGTCCACCGGTAACTACAACCCGCGTACGGCAAAGCTGTACACCGACATCAGTTATTTCACCGCGGATGCCGCCCTCACAAGCGACGCCGAGCAGGTGTTTTTGCATCTGGCCAGCCAAAGCAAGCTCCCGCGGCTGCAAAAAATGTGGGTCGCCCCGTTTTTTCTGCACAGCCATTTGGTCGCCAAAGTCGACGCCCTGGGCGCTGCTGCCAAGAAGGGTCGCCCCGGGCGCATCGTGCTCAAGATGAATTCGCTGACCGATGAGCCGCTAATCCGCAGCCTGGTACGTGCCGGTATGCAAGGCGTGCGCATTGACTTGTTGGTGCGCGGGGCCTGCATGCTGCCAGCGCAGGTGCCTGGCATTACCAACAACATCCGTGTGCGTTCGGTCATTGGCCGGTTTTTAGAACATTCCCGCGTGTTCTATTTCGGCTCGGGTGACGCCGAGGACTTGTACTTGTCCAGCGCCGACTGGATGAGCCGCAATATGGTGCGCCGCGTAGAGATATGCTGGCCCGTCAGTGACCCGGTGCTGCGTCAGCGCCTGATTGACGAGTGCCTGGTCGCCTATCTGCATGACGGGCGCGATGCCTGGGATATGCAGGTCGGCGGCACCTACCTGCCGGTGTCGGATGAACCCTCGGCCAGCGGCCACAGCGCGCAACAGGCGCTGATGCAGCGCTACGGAAGCTTGGATTAAGGCGTAGCATGGATCTGGTTTTGTGGCGGCATGCCGAAGCAGTGGAGCGCGAAGGCGATGCCGATGATTTGCAGCGCGGCCTGACTCCGCGCGGCGAGCGGCAGGCGGTGCGCATGGCGGCCTGGTTGGACCGGCACCTGCCCGAAGGCGCGCGCATCTGGGTAAGCCCGGCGCTGCGCACCCAGCAAACCGTGGTGCCACTGGGGCGCAAGTTCAAAACCGCGCCGTCCGTGGCGCCCGATCTGGGCGTTGACGCCTTGTTGACGCAGGTGCAATGGCCCCATGGCAAAGGCTGCCATGTGGTGGTGGGCCACCAGCCCACGCTGGGCCTCACGCTGGCGCGCTTGCTGGGCGGCGGCGCGGAGGAGTTTGCGGTGAAAAAGGGCGCGGTCTGGTGGTTGCGCTTGCGCGAGCGTGAGTTCGGCCCGCAGGTTGCGGTGATCAGCGTCCAATCGCCCGACATGCTGTAAGCAGCCGCCCGTGCCGTGTCCTGCGTGCCCGGGCATGACACACGGCTTACATCTGCGGCTGTTACAAGCTCCGCATGCCCGATTCCCCTGATCGCTCGCCCCCGCTGGGCGCGGCCTTTTTTCGCGTGCTGTTGGTGCAGCTGCTGTCCACACTGGCCGATAACGCCTTTTTGATTGTGGCCATTGCCCGCGTGATCGAGCTGGGTGAAGCAGCGTGGCTGATCCCGATTTTGAAAGTCAGCGCGACTTTTTTTTACGTCGCCCTCGCACCTTTTGTCGGCCCCATCGCCGACGCCATCCCCAAAGGCCGGGTCATGCTGCTGGCCAATAGCTTCAAATGCTGCGCCATTGGCTTGCTGCTGTTCGGGCTGGATCCGGTTCTCGTCATCGGTCTGGCCGGTGTGGGCGCTGCGGTGTACGCCCCCGCCAAGTACGGCTTGGTGACCGAGCTGGTTCCCGGCTCCGCCTTGGTGCGGGCCAACGGCTACTTCGAGGCGGTGACGGTTTGCGCAGTGGTCTTCGGCGTGGTCCTGGGGGGCTTTTTGGTAAGCCCCTTCATGCCCGTGCTCAGCCTTGGATGGATGGTGACCGGTGCAGACCAGCCCTCGCCCTTGGCCACCGGTGTTCTGGTGGTGATTGCCTTGCACGGGGCTGCAACCATGGGCAGCTGGGGTTTGGCAGACAGCCGCGCACGCTACGCGCCGCAGCCTTGGAAGCTGTCTGCCCTGTGCCGCGCCTTTGTTGTAGAAAACCGGACGCTCTGGCGCGACCCGCTGGGCGGCATGTCCCTGGCGGTCACGACCTTGTTGTGGGGCGCAGGAGCAACTTTGCAACTGGTGGTGCTGCGCTGGGCGACCGAATCGCTGGCCTTGCCTTTGAGCCAGGCCTCGTATTTGCAGGGCATGAGCGCGGTTGGCATTGTGCTTGGTGCAGCGCTGGCAAGCCGCTGGGTAGCGATGCGCCACGCCGCGCGTTTGCTGCCGCTGGGCGTGGTGCTGGGTGCCTCCATCCCCCTACTGCTGCTGGTGCAAACGGTGCCGATTGCGGCACTGTTGCTGGTGTATGTCGGTGCGCTTGCGGGCTTTTTTGTGGTGCCCATGAATGCGCTCTTGCAACTGCGGGGTTGCACTTTGTTGACCGCCGGCCGTTCGGTCGCGGTCCAGGGATTTAACGAGAACGCCGGGATGTTGCTGATGCTGCTGTTGTACGCGGCAGGCACCGCATACGGCATTGCTGTGCCTGCGCTGGTCATCGGTTTCGGGCTCTGTGTGGGCGGGAGCATGGCGCTCTTGTGGTGGGCCAGGCACCGGCATGTAGGTGATCCGGTAGCGGTCGATTCACCGAAAATTCACCAAGAGGTCATCGAATAGTCACCGCGTTTTTATACGCTTGGGTCCATCTATGGACGATGACATTCTGATTGAATCCTTCGAAGGCCGGTCGCCCAGCCTGCGCATCGCCATCGTGACCGAGACCTTTCCGCCCGAGATCAACGGCGTGGCCATGACGCTGGGGCGCATCGTGCAGGGTCTGATTGCCCGCGGTCATCTGGTGCAAGTGGTACGCCCCCGGCAGGCGCGGGAGAGCGGCATCGCGCCGGCCGATATGGAAGAGGTGCTGGCACGCGGTGCCGCTCTACCGAATTACGGCGAGCTGCGCTTTGGCTTGCCTGCGAAAAACCGCCTGGTCCGCTTGTGGACGGAAAAGCGTCCCGATGTGGTCCATGTGGTGACCGAAGGGCCGCTGGGCTGGTCCGCCGTGGCCGCAGCGCGCAAGATGCACATCGCAGTCACCAGCTCCTTTCATACCAATTTCCACAGCTACTCCAGCCACTATGGTCTGGGTTTGCTCAAGCGCCCGATTGAGGGTTACCTGCGCAAACTGCACAACCGCACCCTGGCGACCATGGTGCCCACCCAAGCCCTGGCCAGCAGCTTGGAGCGCAGGGGTTACCAGAACCTGCGCGTGGTTTCACGCGGTGTGGATGTGCAGCAGTTCAACCCGTTCAAACGTTCGCATGCGCTGCGGGAATCCTGGGGTCTTGGGCCGCAGGACATCGCCGTTCTGCATGTGGGTCGCATCGCCAAGGAAAAAAATGTGGGCGTGGTGGTGGCTGGCTTTCGCGCTTTGCAGCAGATCCACCCCCGTGCCAAGCTGATTTTTGTGGGTGACGGGCCGGCCCGCCAGTCGGTTCAGGACAGCTGCCCGGACGCGATTTTTGCCGGTATGCGCAAGGGCGAAGACCTGGCAGCGCACTATGCCTCCGCTGACGTGTTCTTGTTTGCCAGCCTGACCGAGACCTATGGCAATGTGGTGCCGGAAGCGCTGGCCAGCGGGCTGGCGGTAGTAGCTTTTGCTTACGGGGCAGCGCTGGAGTTGGTGCAGGACGGTGCCAGCGGCGTATTGGTTCCTGGTGTGCGAGACAGCGATTTTGTGGATGCGGGGCGGCGCCTTGCCGTGTCCACCCAGACTCTGGAGCAGATCCGCGCCGCCGCGCCGGCAAGCGTGGCGCACGTGGCCTGGGACCGGGTGTACGACAACTTTATTGCTGTCCTGCAGCAGGCACTGGCGGTCAACGGACACAGTTTTACGGCCAGCGCCCAAGCCATTAGCGCACTCAGTCGCCCCCATGCATAAGCGCTTGCCCCATGTGGATGCGGCTGCCGGTGTCCAGGTTTGAGGCCAGGCGAAAGCCCGGCGGTGCCAAGACCACGATGGTGGAACCATGCTGAAACCAACCCATCTCCTGGCCTTTGGTGAAGTGTGCATCGCAGTCAATCGGGTTGGCACCGTGGTAGCGCAAGTGGAACAGCACGTCCAGAAAGTGCAATCGGATGCTGGCCACCAAAATCGCAGCCACCGGCACCAGCGCAATGGTTTTTCCGGCCATGGGGCCGCTGTTCAGCCGGGTGCGCAAAAAGGCGCGTTCGTTTTTGCAAAACAGCTTTTCCACCCGTTTGAGCGCAATCGGGTTCACGTTCCAGGTGTCGCCCGAAAAATAGCGCACCCGCTCCACCGTGCAGTCCTGCGGCGCGTGGAAGCGGTGGTACATGCTGGAGCTCAAGCGCAGGGTCACAAAGTAGCCCTGCTGCCACGCACTGGCGTCTTCGTCCGTGCCGATCAAATCCGTCAGCGTATAGGGAAAGCCTTTGGCCTGAAACAACTGCCCCGATGCGATGCGGCCGTGTGCGCCCACAAAAGCGTCGACCGGACTGCTCATTACCGCCGGGTCCATGTCGATAGGCCGCGCACCGTCCTTGAGCTCGCGGGTGAAGCAGTCGTGCATGCTGGTGAAGCGGGTCTTCTTGGCCTCGCTGAGGTCCAGATCGGAAAAAAACTTCCAGATCCCAATCGATGCATCGCGCACCCAGGGCTGTTCGATTTTGCTGAAGCGTCCCATGAATTCGGTCAGCCACTTGCGAGGCAGGCGGTTGGTCAGCAGGAAGTTCAAGTCTTCCTGGTTCAGCAGATTTTTGATGGTTTGGCGGATCGTCATGGTGCGCAAGTTTTACGAGTTAAAGATGGAAATGGAGAAGATGTATGGATGAGAACCTGACAGCCAGCGCCTTGGCGCTCTACGGCATTGGCGCGGGAGCCGCGCTGTGGACGCTGAACAAAGCCCGCGCCCGGGTGGAGTTGTCGCTGGCCAAACACCCCGGTTTGGCCGGCCACCCGCGCACCGCGCGCCGTGTGGCTGCGTTGCTCCCCAGCTACAGCTACGAAGAAGCGCAGGCCTACGGTGTCGACGGCGCACCGCCCGACGTGGTGGCGCGTCGCAGGGCGGCCTTCGCCCGCTTGGTGCAGGAGTTCCAAACCCGCTACGCCAAAACCCTGCATGCGACGACCGATGTGGTCAGCGCCTTGTCCGACTTGCAGTTCATCAGCGCTTACCGCGTGCCCTTTCAGTTCAAGAAGCTGGTGGCCAAGGGCTTGAAGATAGGCTCTTTTGTCGCGTCCACCGAAGGCGTCACCGTGACCGACTTGGACGGCAACCGCTTTTTTGATCTGACCGGTTCCTACGGCGTGAACTTGCTGGGCAATGATTTTTATAAGCGCAGCATCGAAGAGGGCGCAGCCATGGTGCGCGACCTCGGTCCGGTGCTCGGGGCCTACCACCCGGTCATGGCCGACAACTTGACGCGTTTGAAGCGCATTTCGGGCATGGAGGAGGTGTCCTTCCACATGTCGGGTACCGAGGCGGTGATGCAGGCCGTGCGCCTGGCCCGCTACCACAGCGGGCGCGACAAACTGGTGCGTTTTTGTGGTTCGTACCACGGCTGGTGGGGCGATGTGCAGCCCGGTATTGGCAACCCGATGGCAGCGCGCGATACCTTCACGCTGTCCGAGATGGGCCAGGGAACCTTGCGGGTGCTGCGCAGCCGCAGCGATATTGCCTGTGTACTGATCAACCCGCTGCAGGCCTTGCACCCGAATGCGGCCGCACCGAGTGACTCCAATTTGCTCGATAGCTCGCGCAAGGCCCACTTTGACCGCGCGGCCTACACCGCCTGGTTGCGCGAGTTGCGTGCGATTTGCACCGAACGCGGCATCGCCCTTATTTTTGACGAGGTGTTTCTGGGCTTCCGGCTTGCACCCGGCGGTGCGCAGGAATACTTTGGCGTGCAGGCCGACCTGGTGACCTACGGCAAGACCTTGGGTGGCGGTCTGCCCATTGGCGTGCTGTGCGGCAAGCGGGATTGGATGCAGCGCTTCCGCGACGATTCCCCCGCTGACATTTGCTTTGCCCGCGGAACCTTCAATTCCCACCCCTATGTCATGGGTGCCATGAATGTGTTTTTGCGCGAGATCGAAAGCCCGGCTTGTCAGCAGATGTACGCCGCGCTCGACACCGTATGGCCGCAGCGCGAGGCTTTGTTGAACAGCCGCCTGGCGCAGGCCGGTGCCCCGATACGGGTGGAGGGCATGTCCTCGGTCTGGACCGTGGTCTACACGCAGCCGGGGTGCTACAACTGGCTGTTTCAGCATTACCTGCGTTTGGAGGGCATCGCGCTGAGCTGGGTCGGCACCGGGCGCATCATCTTCAGTTTGAATTACAGCGACGCGGATTTTGAGGAGGTCTGTGTGCGCTTTGTGCGGGCCTGGGCCCAGATGCAAGCCGATGGCTGGTTCTGGACCGCGCCGGCCTTGACCAACAAGGCGATCAAGCGGCGGGTCTTGGGCGAAATGCTGAGCGCCAAGTTCCGCTGAACTGCAAGCGCGCACAGAAAAGGGGCCATACATGGCCCCTTCTTCATTGGTGAGATGGAACAAAGCCAGCCCGCCTCAGGCGTGGCGCATGCCGTGCTCTTCCTCCATTTGTGCCAGATCACGCGGCTCAATCAGCTCGCCGCGCAGCAAGGCCAAAGGCGCTTTGTAGTACAGCTTGATGTCATGGAAAGGGTCGGTCAGGATTTTGGTCATCCACACCAAACCGCTCATCACGTCTTTGATAAAGAACAGGTGGATGGTGCGGAACAGCAAGCCGCCTACGCCCACTGCC
>Ga0209400_1001598_pt1 | contig 17896 bp, 20 predicted proteins | sample M_130807_EF_Meta_FD_187313 | JGI IMG/M metagenome (GOLD analysis project Ga0209400, IMG submission 187313) | Freshwater microbial communities from Lake Montjoie, Canada to study carbon cycling - M_130807_EF_MetaG (SPAdes) (version 2) | ecosystem: Environmental > Aquatic > Freshwater > Lake... | reverse complement strand
GTATGGTAGGTTTTTGACTAAGCTTTTCAGTGCAGCATTAGTACTATTGGTTCCAATCAGGATGGTGTAGCCATCTGCTGGAGCTTTGGCAACAAAATCGGCGCCAATCAGGCCATTTGCGCCGGGTCGATTTTCAATCACGACAGGCTGACCCAAGAGCTCAGTCATCTTGGCTGCAAAGGCTCGACCAATTTGATCAGTTGAGCTGCCAGGAGCAAATGGGACGATGGCTTTAATGGGTTTTGAGGGATAGCTATCCGCTAGCGCTAAGGTGCAGCCTAGGCTGATTAATAGGCCTACGCTGAACTTGATTAAATGACCCAAAATACGATTATTTTTCATACTCCCTCCATCTGATTCCTATAAGTGTAGCGGGTCTTGGCTTTTGAGGACGAGTAGAATGAATTCACGTTGTTACTAATACTTTATGCGCTTTCGATCGTCCGCTTACACCCCTCTGATGCTCACGGCACAAACCTGTGCTTTATTAGGCTTTGCTTGCTATGCAGTGGTACTAACCACTTTGCAGGAAGAGTGGCATTTAACTAATCTGGAGTCCGGATTACTTGCCAGTGCTTTTTTCTTTGGCTATATGCTGGCCGTACCTTTAGCAACGGCACTTACTGATCGAGTGGATGCACGTAAGGTCTATTTAGTTGGCGGCCTTTCGGCTACAGCCGGTTTATTAGGTATGGGCCTATTCGCATTCAACTTTTGGACTGCTCTATTTTTCATGGCGATGAATGGCGCTGGTCTTGCTGGTACTTACATGCCTGGCCTCAAAATTTTGTCTGATCGCATTCAGTCTGGAGAAATTACACGTCATATTGCTTTTTATACGGCTTTCTTTGGCATCGGTACTGGGTTTTCTTATGTGTGTTCAGGTTGGATCCTCAGCGCCCTTAGCTGGCATTATGTATTTAGCATCATCGCACTAGGGCCCTTCACAGCGTTTTTAATTGTTCTATTTTTGATACCGCCTTTGCAGCATGAAAAGTGGAAGGGAGCAATTCAAATTCGTTTACGTGACATATTTCCATTAGAGAAGTGGAAATTAGTATTGCAAGATAAAAAAGCATCAGGATTTATTTTTGGTTATACCGCGCACTCATTAGAATTATTTGCCTCAAGAAGTTGGCTCGTAGCCTTCTTTGTATTTTGTGGTGCGGTGTCCGGAGAGACTTTTATCTTGGCAGCAACTACATTGGCAGGGGTAATTAACTTCTTCGGCGTACCTGCTTCTATCTTGGGTAATGAAATCGCTCTTCGAGTAGGGCGACAAAAGTGGGTATGTACTGTGATGTTAACTAGTGCGGTACTCGGAATTGCTTTAGCTTGCTCTACCGGTCAATCATGGTGGTTGATTGTTGCTTTAGCAATTGGGCATGCCATTTTTATCATGGCCGACTCTGCGACGCTAACCGCAGGTCTTGTGATTAGCGCACAAGAAAATATCAAGGGTGCAGCTATGGGCTTGCATTCCCTCATGGGATTTGGCGGTGGTATGGTCGGCCCTGCAATCTTCGGCTTTGTATTAGATATTTCAGGTTCACGTTCATCCCAAATTGCTTGGATTTGGGCTTATGTTGCCGTGGTTATATGGGGCGTTCTGTTTGTCTTGTATGAGCGTCGTAATGGTTGGGTTGCTAAGGCAGCCCATTGAAGGGTCGACCTACTTAATTAGGAAAAACGATTACCAACCCAGTAGGCAACGCTAGAAACGATTGCGGTAACGAAACTTCCCCAGGCAATATCGATAAATGCCAGTCGCGTTGGAAAATCTCTAATTACAGCAAGATTGGTAAGGTCGTAAGTCATATAGCAAAATAGTCCAAACAAAGCGCCATATTGCAGTGCATATATCAAAGACTGTTTCGATAGGGCTGGAATGACGACAAAAATAATAGCTCCTAATGCATAGATCAGGTAGAAGGCGAGCCCTGCAAGTAGTTTGGGTTCAGTAGCCATCAAGTCACCCATTTCATCTCGATAAAGGCTTTTAGCAATACCTAAGAGCCAAACTAAATCGATTACCAGCATGGTGATTAAAAATGAACAGTAGATGGCAAAATACTTGAGCAATTCAGTCCCCTTTGTGAGCTATTACAGCCTAATAAGCATATGATAGAAAGTATAGATCAGTAATTCAATTTAAAGGGAGTCAATATGTTTAAGCATTTATTGGTACCAGTTGATGGCTCAGATGTCAGCAAAAAATCTTTAAAGAAAGTGGCTGAGCTTGCAAAGGCTGATGGTGCTGCGGTGACCTTGGTGTATGTCTCTGACGCTTTACCTCCCATGGTGTATTCCGATAGTACTTTAGGTTATGGAATTACCCAAAAAGATCACCAGAAAGCCTGTGATGCTTATGCAAAAGATGTGTTTATAAAAGCCGCTACTGCTCTGGGTGCAAGCATCAAAGCAAAAACACTGCATATCTCTAATTCCACTTTATCCGAAGGTATTTTGGATGGGGCTAGAAAATCAAAAGCGGATGTTATTGTGATGGCATCACATAAGCGCACTGGGATCAAAGGCGTTTTGCTTGGTAGCGAGACCCATGAGGTGATTGTGCATTCAAAATTGCCGGTATTGGTTCTCGGCTGATTGATGATTGATTCCTTAAAGAAATAGGGTCCATATGGACCCTATTTTTATTTCTAGATCAGCATTTTTACCAAAATTTCATCAATTTGATTTGATAGGACTTCCCAGTAAAAGAATTTCTCTTGTGAGTTGACCGCTTTCATTGTTTCGCATGGACCATAAATCAAGTTGAGTCTTGATGCTGTATGGATCAACATAGATGCCATTTTTTCTCAATTCAAAATGGAGATGTGGCCCGGTTGATCTTCCGGTTGACCCAACATAGCCAATCTCTAAGCCGCGGCGTACTTCATTGCCTACTGCAAGCTCAACGTTATAGTTACTGAGATGTGCATAGTAGGTGTAATAGTTGCCTGGGTGCTCCAAAATAATGAGATTACCAAAAGCGCCGTTATAGCCAAGATGAACAACTTTGCCATTGGCTACGCTAAAAATAGGGGTGCCGGTTGGGGCAGCATAATCAATGCCCATATGGGTACGATAGCGCTGCTTGGGTTGTTGTACTTGAGCGGTGGGTGCATTACTGCTTGGGCGCTTGCTAGAGGCGCGAACGCTACCGACACCTCGTGAAATACGACGATAGCTTAGTGGATTCGTCCAAAAGGATCGCTCAAGCGATTCACCGCTGCCAGTAAAGAACCCACCAGGGATATCGTTACGATCTACCCAATAAGCACTGGCAAATACCTCTTTATTTACTGGGTCAATAATTTCCGTAGCCCAGATTTGAGCCCATCTCTCGCGATCACCAAAGTCCACAATTAAACGAACGATGCTATTGGTATTTTCTAATGAGTTATTTTCTTCTGGATAGATCTGTTTAATCAAAGAATTTAATTCCCAAACCAATTCTACTGGCAATAGATCACCAACCTTGCGGGGGTCGTATAAAACATCTCTCAATGGAATTCGTAGTTCAGTCAGATTCTTAGATTCATTTTTCAAATAATCTTGTTGAATTAAGAATCCACCAAACGCCGACGGCGTGAATGTCCACACTTCTGTTTTACTATCCTGAATTGGGCCATTCATAATACTCAGAGAGTCAAAGCGGTTACGACTGCCGAACGCAGCTGCGTAAGGTATGCAATCACCACGCATACGGTCAAAAAATATTTTCGTCTGAGTTTTGAAAAACTCTGAAAACTGAAGATTATCAATGCCAACGCTAGCGGGCAAATTATCTTCATTGAAGCTGCGTCGCAGACAGTCTTGAACGATGCGGTAGTCGAGATTGCTGGCGCTATCAAGATCTGCTTCATTAGGGTCTTTACGCTGAAAGAGTGCAGGATTTAGGCTATTACTTTTTGAAGCCCCTTTTGCCGCAGAGTCTTTAAAGCCAACAGGTTTCGTATTCTGAACAATCACCTTCTTACGGGCTTGGTTAGTTTGGGCATTGGCTGCAGATACAAAAGTAGTAAGCAGACCTAGAAAGGTATACCCAATCACAAGAAGCGCTCTTTTTTGCAGGAGCGAGCGACAAGTTACTTTTTTGTTCACCACGTAATTATCTAATAATGTGCGGCTGCATGCGGATAATTATGTTGTAGTGCAGCAAATTAAAGCGAGCCTTGGTATTTTCAAGGATCGCATTTCTATCAAGCGCCGAGTATTTGATCAAATGATCATTTCTTAAGCCTCAGATACAGCATTTAAACTATCGATACAATCATTTTTTGAAATAAGGAGTTTAGATGCCGATTATTGAATCTGTTCAGGTTGCTTCAGTAGCAGTGCCCTTGGATAAAGTCACTTCATTTTCCACTCGTACCGTTTCTGAGCGGCACTATTGCCTGGTGAAGGTTCGCGGCAAGGATGGTAATGAAGGCATTGGATTTTGTTATGTTGGCAGTGCTGGTGGTGATATTGCCAAAATTGCTGTTGAGCAGTTATTAGCCCCAAAGCTGATTGGGCAGAACAGCCATCGCAGTGAAGGTTTGTGGATGGAGATGTATAACGAATCCATTTTGCAGGGACGTACTGGCGCAGTGATGCGCGGCATCTCTATTTTAGATACAGCACTTTGGGATCTGAATGCTCGTTCTGTTGGCCTACCTTTACATCAGTATCTTGGCTCAGTAGTGGATGATCGAGTTCCTGCCTATGCAAGTGGCGGCTATTACCTTGAGGGTAAAACTCCAGCTAAGCTTGGTCAAGAAATGGAGTCTTACGTTAAGCAAGGCTTTAAAGCCGTCAAGATGAAAGTGGGGCGTTTATCTCCTGCCCAAGAAGAGGCCCGAGTGAAGGCTGCCCGAAAAGCCATCGGCGATGATATTTTACTGACTTTAGATGCTAACAACGCATGGCGTGATTTGCCAACTGCACTAGAGTATGTGCGACGTTTTGAGGCCTATAACCCTTACTGGATAGAAGAGCCGTTTTCACCGGATGCGATCGATTTGCATGCAGCTCTCGCTCGCCTAACGAAGATCAATGTTGCCACTGGTGAAATGGAAGCGGGACGCTGGCGCTTTAGAGAGTTAATTGATTCAGGTGGTGCCAGGATCCTGCAATCAGATGCTGCTGTTTGTGGTGGCATTACAGAGTGGCGAAGAATCTCCGCGTATGCTGATTTAAAGGGCGTTACAGTTTGCCCCCATTGGATGCATGATTTGCATGCACCATTAGTTGCTGCTACACCTAATGCCCGATTTGTAGAATTCTTCCTGGATGACCAGGTACTCAATTTCCGCAGGTTAATTAATAAGCAACTCGCTTTTAAGAATGGTGATTTGATCTTACATAAAACACCAGGACTAGGATTTGAGTTCGATGAGGCAGCAGTTAAAAAATATGCTGGTAAAGCAGCGTGGACAAAGATTGCTTAAATTACTAGTACTTCAGGATTGAATTAATAAGGCCCGCATTTGCGGGCCTTATTTTTCATATCTGCACTGCTAATATTTTTGTCTAGGAAGACTTACGACTTAATTTTAAATGGGTCATTGTTTGGGTAATGAGCACTAAAGCAAATCCAATAAAGCCAATCAGATCAGCCTCACTAGATGGATAAGCCAAGGCAACTCCAGAGACGACCATGATGACACGCTCAAAAACTTTGGTTTTTTCAATAAACCAGCCTTGTAGACCACCCGCCAAGCAGATGATCCCGACAACCGCAGTAAATGAAATCCATGCAATCTGCGACCAATCTGCTTGTTCTAAGGCACTAGTCGAGCCCATCAGGAGTAAGCTCACGCCAGACTTATCTAAGACAAACATAAATGGCACCAAAATTGCTGGGGCAACGTATTTCCAGGTTTGCAAAGTTGTCCTATAGGGGTTGCCCTTGCAAATCGCCGCTGCCGCAAATGGGGAGAGCGCGGTTGGAGGGGAAACCTCGGAGAGAACGGCGTAGTAAAAGATGAACATATGTGCTGCAAAGGCGGGTACACCTAAATTAATCAATGCTGGTGCCGCAATCACTGCACAAATAATGTATGACGCAGTGACAGGAACAGCCAGACCAACAATCCACACAATTAAGGCAGTGAAGATAGCGGTCAGTAGTAATGAACCACCCGCATATTGAATCACGATGGAGCTAAACTTGAGACCAAGGCCAGTGAGGGTAACGGTACCAACAATCAAGCCAGCGCCAGCACAGGTTGCGGCAATTGCTAATACACCCGTAGAGCCAGACGAGAGCGCCTTCACCAAATTGGATTGATAAAGACCAGAAAGTATAGGTTCTTTACCTTTAAACCAGGCCCACGGAATAATGGCAGTATCTTCGCGCAACATGCTAGAGAAGGCTGATACCACTGTCGCCCAAAACACTGACATCACAGGTGAGAAGCCAAACATCATGAATACCACAATAGAGATCAGGGAGAAGAAATGGAACCAGTATTTTTTCGTCAGTGACCAGGCGCTTTCTGCGGATGGAAAATGAATATTTTTCATTCCGTACTTACGAACGTCGATTTCAACCATGACAAACAAGCCAAGGTAAAACAGAATCGTAGGGATGGTTGCCATGAGCAACACATCTAAGTAGGAAATCTTGAGAAAGTCTGCAATCAAGAACGCAGCAGCGCCCAAAACTGGCGGCGAGATAATGGCACCGAGACCTCCTGCTGCTAAGAGACCGCCGGCAGCATTTTTTTCATAGCCAACTTTGTCTAACATTGGCGCTGCAACTGAACCTACGGTAACGGTGGTTGCGACACCGGAGCCAGATGGACCACCCATTAGGAATGAGGACAGCACAATCGTTCTGCCAACCCCTGAGGATTTACCACCCATTGCAGCAAAGGAGAAGTCGATAAAAAACTTACCAGCACCAGTAAATTGCAAGAAGGCGCCAAAGATGGTGAACAAAATAATGAGGGTTGCAGAAACATCGACTGCAGTGCCATAGATACCCTCAAGACTCATATACATATAACCAACAAGCCGGTCGAGATCATAGCCTTTGTGTGTCCATGGCGCAGGCAGGTAGTTACCAAAGAAGGCATATAGCAAAAAGAGTACGGTAACAGTAACTAAGACCATGCCATTGGTTCTTCTGACACTCTCTAGGATGAGTAGAATGAGGCCAATCCCAACCATGACGTCAGTAGAATTTGGGGCGGTGTTCCTGTCCATAAAATCATCACCACCACTCAGAATGTAATAAGCGATGGCAACTGAGCCGATGGCAAACAGAACATCCCAAAACATCAGCTTGTTTTTAAAACGAGCAGCAATCGGAAAGCTTAAGAACACCAAAAACAACACTAGGGCAACGTGAATTACACGTAGTTGCTGTGTTGGAACAATAGAGTAAGCCGCATAAAGATGAAACAAAGACATGCCCACAGCAACTAAGGTGATGAACTTTGCTAACAGACCCTTGTAGTCATTGGAATCACCTTCCTCTTGCTTAATGAAGGCATCTAATTTTTCTTGGGTTTCGTTGTCAATCACGTTTTGATTCATGTCCCAACCTGTCTAAATTGATATTTATCTACTGCATTAAAGCAGAAGGGGTGAGATTAACTCACCCCGATGTGGCTTAGTTTACCTTGATACCTTTTTCTTTAAAGTACTTCAACGCACCTGGATGATAGGCAATCGGTGAAGCATTCGCTTTTTGGTTTTCTAGCTTGATATTTCTGTACTCAGCATGTGAGCGGACCAGTTCAAGCTGATTATCAAAAATGGCTTTGACAATTTTGTATGCCTCGGCATCAGACATAGAAGCATTGACAACCAATAGATTTGCAACTGCTGCAACATTATTATCTTTTTCCATGCCGCTATAAGTTTGCTTTGTAATCAAAGATGGAAAGTAAAGGTTGCCATATTTTTTATTCATAGCAGGAACTTCAGCAGCAGTATCAATCATCACGATTTTCATACTTGGACTGTTTGCCAGATCAGTAACGGCTGCAGTTGGCAGGCCACCTACCCAAAAGAAGGCATCAATCTTGCGGTCTTTTACTGCATTAACGGATTCTGCAACGCTCAAGCGCTCACGCTTGACATCTTTATCTTTATCTAGACCGGCAGCCTCAAGTAAGCGAAATGCCATGACTTCAGTGGCACTTCCTGGTGAGCCTGTACTGACGCGCTTACCTTTTAAATCTTTCATGGTCTTAATACCAGTCGATTCCACGGTAGCAACGTGCATGAGGTTTGGATACAGGATGAGTAAATTGCGCAAATCTATTGGCTTGTCCTTGAATTTATCCTCACCATCTTTAGCGTCTTTAGCAGCATCAGCCATTGAGAAGCCAACATAAGGTTTACCAGTACCAATCAGTTTTAAGTTATCAACTGAACCACCTGTAACTTCAGCAGTCGCTGACATTCCTGGGACATGTTTGGATAAGACTGAGGCTAGACCTCCACCCATTGGGTAATAAACGCCCCCAGTGCCACCGGTTGCAATAGAAAGATTCTGTCCTTGTGCGCTTACCCACAAAAAGCTAAGAGAAAGCACCATGATTTTAAGTAGTTTCATTTTTGTCTCCTGATAATGTTGTAATGCATTGAATTGAATTAAAGACCTGGCATGCTGAAATTAATTACTTTGAGCTCACTCAATAATTTAGCCTGCTGATCGGCGCTCAACTGCATGAGTGGTGGGCGTACTCTTAACCACTCAGGATCTTTGCTGAAATAGGCAACAGCAGTTTTCATCCCAGCAATCATTTGGTAATGAGCAAAAACAGAGCGTACTTTATCTAAATCTGCTTGGCGTTCATCGGCATTAGATTCTCTCCAGTGCGCTGCTAAATCAGCAATTGCTTTTGGATTGACGTTTGCGGTCGCAGAAATGCAGCCAACGCCACCAGCACGTAAGGTGCGCATAAGGAATGTTTCGCTACCGGCATATACGCGGAAGCCTGAAGGAGCCAATAGCTTAATCACAGATTCTGTATATTCCCAATCACCAGAGCTATCCTTCATACCCACGACAGTTTTTGGATACTCTTTAATTAAACGTTCTAGTAATGAAAGACTTAAATTGATTTTGGTGACAGGCGGTATGTTGTAAATATAAATTTGCAATGCTGAGTTGCCCATTCTTTGAATCACTTCAGAAAAGTAAGCAAACAGACCATCATCAGTAATATCTTTGTAGTAGAACGGTGGCAACATCAATACACCCGCACATTTATGGCTTAAGGCATGGGCAGTCATCCGATAAGTGCTCTCGACAGAAGTCGAGCCTGTACCGGGCATCATATGCTCTGGGTTTAAACCGCCTTCAATCAGTGCAGTGAGCGTATCCATTTTTTGTGTTGCAGACATCGAATTTGCTTCGGAGTTTGTGCCAAAGATCGCCTGACCAACACCATTTGCTGCTAGCCATTTGCATTGCTTCAGTAATTTTTGTGCGTCTGGAGTGCTATCTGCTTTAAATGGGGTTAATACAGGAGATAACACTGCAGGTAGCGTGGATGGTATTAAAGAAATGGTCATGCTGACTCCGTTTTAAATAGACACTTCTGATGGAAGTGGTTGTTTTGCAAAAAAAGCTTCTAAATTATCTACAGCTAGATTGGTCATAGCTATCCGTGTTTCTGTGGTGGCGCTACCTATATGAGGTGTCAGTAAAACATTATCAAGGCTTAAGAAGCCCTTATTGGGGTTGGGCTCATTCTCAAAAACATCTAGGGCAGCGCCAGCAATCTTTTTATGTTGCAGTGCATATAAAAGAGCCTCTTCATCCACTACGCTGCCACGGGCAATGTTGATTAAAAAAGCAGCCGGTCCCATGGCATCTAGAACCTGAGCATTCACCATTTTGTCTGTCTCAGGGGTGGCTGGGCAGGCTAAGAAGAGAACATCACTGGTTTCTGCTAAATCTAGGATATTGCGATAGTAGGTATAGGGCACCTGCTTCGGGCTGGGGCCGCTATAGGCAATTTCAACCTTAAAAGGCTCTAGTCGTTTGGCTAAATCCTGGCCAATGCGTCCCATACCCACAATACCAACCTTCTTGCCAGCCAGAGTGGTCGCTAACTTAAAAGGGGCTTTGGACCAGGCACCGCTTTTGACAAAGGCTTCAGATTCAGGAATGCGGCGAAGAAGCCCCAGCATCATGCCGATAGCCAGTTCGCAGACGGCATCATTGAGGACGCCTGGGGTATTGCTGGCTTTAATACTGTGCTCTTTAAGGTATGCCAGAGGGAGGTTGTCATAGCCAACCCCACAAGTGGCAACCATCCGAATGCTGGGTATTTGTTTGATCAGGCCCTCAGGAAGCTTGGTATTAGAGCGCAGCAAGATGGCCTCAAACTGACCGGCAGGCGGAGGGGCTTGAGGATCTAGATGGTGTGTGGGGGTAAGGCGACGATCGATTTCTGCCTGCATTAATTCAGGGAAATGGCCGACCTGCAGCACCGAATTGACGGGGATCATGTCTCACTATGTTTTTTATTGAATAATGACCCCCATTGTATGTGGATTTTCAATGAAAAGTCTGCCCCTTTAGGAGAATATGTAATGTTGTTTACCCCAGCTGAAACCAAGGTAGTGATCGTCGGCGGCGGCACGATGGGTGCGGATGTAGCTGCAGTCTGTGCTCGAGGTGGCTGCGCTGTTCAAGTGGTCGAGCCAACCACAGAGCGCCGTGCACTATTACCAGATTACTTTAGCAACACAATGACTGAGCTTGACTATGAAAACCGCATTCATCTACTCAGTGTGGCAGGCTCTCTTGAAGAGGTAGATTGGTCTGATATTGATCTGGTCATTGAGTGTGTTCCAGAGCGCTTAGATATCAAACAAGAATTATTTGCGAAGCTAGAAAAATATGCAAAGCCTGAAGCAGTATTGGCTAGTAATAGCACTAGCTTTCCAATTAGTGAAATTGCAGAAGGTTTAAAAACTGCTGCACGTATGATCGGTTTACATTTCTTTATGCCAGCGCATTTAGTGCCCTGTGTAGAAGTGGTTTATGGCGCAAAGACGTCCCCATTAGTGGGTGAAAGTTTGACAAGATTGATGACTGCGTGCGGCATGGTTCCAGTGGTTGTAAAAAAAGATCTGCCTGGTTTTTTAGCCAATCGTTTACAGCATGCTTTATCACGCGAAGCTTTTTCCATGGTGGATGAAGGTGTCTGTAGTCTTGAGGATATCGATAAGGCAGTTCGCTTTGGTTTTGGCTTTCGCTACATTGCGGCTGGACCTGCCATGCAGCGCGATCATGCAGGGCTTGAGATCCATGCTGCTGGGGGTGCGAAGATCTACCCTACCTTAAATAACTCACCTCATATTGCTAAGTGTGTGAGCGAGCGCGTAGCGAGTGGAAAGTTTGGCATGAAGACTGGCGAAGGATTCTTTTCATGGACCGCAGAAACAATCAAGGCAGAACGTAAGCGTTATCAAGAGGCTTTGCGTGCGGGATTAAAAATCATCCAAAAAGACTTGCCACCGATCAAATAAAAACAATTGTTTTGCCTTATCCTTAAGACATGAAGAAAATCATTCGTGTCTGGGATTTGCCAGTTCGTCTCTTTCACTGGCTATTAGTCGTCTGCATTATTGGCAGCATCACTAGCGTCAATCTTGGCGGTAATGCAATGGAATGGCATGCCTACTTTGGTTACAGCGTGTTGATCTTATTGATCTTCAGAATCACTTGGGGTTTTGTAGGTTCTAGGCACTCACGCTTTGGATCATTTTTTCCTAGCCCTCAAAAGGTAATTGATTATCTGCAGGGCAAAGCACCACGTGTTTTAGGCCACAATCCGCTGGGCTCGCTTTCTGTTTTTGTACTACTGATGTCACTAAGCGCTCAAGCGATTACGGGCTTATTTGTGGATGATGAAATTGCGTTTCGAGGACCTTTTGCAAAATATGTTTCAGGCTCAACAGTGTCATTACTTTCAAAAGTTCACTATTGGAATCACTGGCTGATTTACACCTTAATCACTATTCATATTACCGCCATCATCTACTACCAGAAATTCAAGGGTGAAGATCTGATTAAGCCGATGATCAGTGGCGATAAAGAAATTGACCCAAGAGAGGAAGCAAATTATTTGCCTTCTGACTTGGGTCGGGCATCCAAGGACGGAGCCTTGCAACGGGGTATAGCGTTAGTGCTCTTGAGCCTAATTGCGGTAGTAGTGGGTTACTTGATCACTTCTTCCTAAAGTCGTCATGGCAATTCTTGCAGCTTGCTCCTGTAGCACCAAAGGCTTTCTTAATACTATCTAAGTCGCCTGATTGAGCTGCTTTATTCAGATCTACAGCAGCTAATTGCATCTTTTCAGAGGCAGCTTTGAATTTAGCGCTATCTGACCAAATATCTGATTGCGCTTTTCCACCTTCAGTGCCTGGACCAAAGGCTTGCCATGGCAAGGTAGACATCATGGCAACGATGGCGGCATTCTTAGCGACTTCATCTTTGTTGAAAGGTGCCTCACCTCTCACTACTGCGCCAATTTTTGCAAAGGAGTTACCCATCACTGTGAATGCGCTCTGGCGATACTTAATGGCATCTTCTGGTTTTTGGAATTGAGCAAAAGCAAAGCCTGTACCAATGGTTAGAACTGTTGCGGTAGCTGCTAAAAGAATCTTTTGTAATTTCATATCAAACCTCTAATCAATAGTTATGTAAGGGTTACTGAATCGCTGGTTACTGAGAATTAGCATACTCTAGAATAAGGTCTTTTGTTTGACAGCCAAGCTAGAAGAGCATTTGCAGGGGGAGGGTGATAGCGTAGATCACTGATTTGAAGAGGGTCATCAGTGGCTCCATCCAAAGACTACCGATGATGCCCGTAAAAACTAGGGCTAAGACAATAAAAAAGCCCCAAGGCTCCAGTTTTCCTAAAGCAATCGATTGGCGTGCTGGCAGCAAGCTAGATAGAATGCGGCCACCATCTAGCGGGGGAAGTGGAAAGAGATTAAAAACCAATAAGCCCAGATTCCACAGAATTCCAGCTTGCGCCATGGAGATTAAAAATTTTTCATCGATCCCAAAGCCCAGCAAGATAATGAGTAATACTGCCCAGATGAGAGCCTGAATAAAGTTAGATCCTGGACCGGCTAAGGCCACCCAAATGGAGTCGATTCTGGGGTTACGTAAGCGTCCAAAGTTAACTGGCACCGGTTTGGCATACCCCACCAAAAAGGGCGATCCAGTCAATATCAACGCCAGTGGAATTAAGATAGTGCCCACTGGATCGATATGTTTTGCGGGATTTAAGCTAACCCTACCCAGCATATAGGCCGTGTTATCCCCGAACTTACGAGCAGCGTAGCCATGGGCTGCTTCATGGATGGTAATAGCAAAAATCAGAGGAATCGCATTAATTGCAATAGCTTGGATAGAATAGTCAGTAATCATGGCAATATGATATCTATAGGAGCTAAAAGTGACTGACGATAAGAAAACAGACCCAAAAACCCCGGCTAAGCCAGTAGTTGCCAAGCCCCCAGCCAGACCACCGGTACCCAAGGGTCCATCCGGACCAGCTGGGAGGCCTCAGGCTGGCTTTGGCGGCGGAAAAGGCATGATGCGTAAGGCTGGCCGCGGGCGATAGTGGATAATTACTTCACTCATTAATGTATTTACAAAGGATTTAGCGTGAACGAATGGCATAACGAATCTAAAGAAGAAATCAACAAAAAGATCATTACCTTAGTTGTCATGTTGGCTGCAGCTACCAGCTTGGCTATCTTGTTTGCCTTAGTTGCTGCTCATACTGGTTACGTATTCGGTTAACTAGTATTCATGACTAGCCATCGCCAACCTGCAGTATTTGCTGGCCATGGCAGTCCGATGTATGCCATTGAGCCCAATCGTTTTACTGCGGCATGGACTACTCTCGGTAAATCATTAAAACGTCCAGACGCTATCTTGGCGATCTCGGCACATTGGGTAACTCGGGGTGTTTGGGTTACTGCAATGCCTAAGCCCAAAACCATTCATGACTTCGGCGGTTTTCCGCAAGAGCTCTTTGAAATTCAGTACCCAGCTCCCGGCAGTCCTGCTTTAGCAGATCGCGTGCAAGAGTTGCTTAATGTTCCCATCGTGATGGAAGAAAATGAGTGGGGCATTGATCATGGTGCTTGGTCAGTCCTCAAATACATGTATCCCCAAGCTAATGTGCCTGTCGTGCAGTTGAGTCTAGATGGCTCAAAGTCAGCCCGCCAGCATTATGAGTTAGCAAAACAATTACGTCCTTTGCGGGATGAAAATATTCTGATTCTAGCCAGCGGCAATGTAGTGCATAACTTGCGGACTATCCATTGGCAAGAGGGAGCCGAACCCTACGCTTGGGCCAAGGATTTTAATAACTTCTTTATTTCAGAAATGTGCGCCAATCATCATGAGACTTTGATTGATTGGGAAAAATACGGTGAGGCTGCTCATATGTCCATCCCCACAGCAGAGCATTACTGGCCTGCTTTATATGCCTTGGCTTTGCAAGAAGAGGATGAGCATGCGAAAGTCTACACAGACGGCATTGAGATGAGTTCTATCAGCATGCTGGGCTTTTCAATTCAATAAATACCAACTATGTGGCTATCCATTTTTGCAATTTTCTTCGGTGCAGGCTTTGGAGCTTTACTCAGAGCAGGATTTAATTTCATGGCTGCAGGTACAGCATCGATGGTTCCTTTGGGAACCTTGTTTGCCAATTTAGTTGGTGGTTATCTAGTTGGGATTGCCATAGCCTTTTTTGGCAATAATCCAAATTTCTCTGCTGAATGGAGGTTATTTGTGATTACCGGTTTTCTGGGTGGTTTAACCACCTTCTCCAGTTTCTCTGCTGAGGTCGTTGCGCTGATGCAGCGCGGAGAATTGACTTGGGCACTAGGCACAGCCTTGCTACATTTAATCGGCTCGCTAGCTCTCACCTTCTTGGGTATTCTGACTTATCAAGCCTTAAAGTAAATTCAATCCGGTTACTCTGGCTTGATATTGGCCGCTCTAACAACGGCACTCCACTTTGTAGATTCTGATTTAACTAGTGCAGCAAAATCTGCTGGGCTACCACCACCAATTTCATTTCCTTGTGACAGCATGAGCTCCCGCAATACTGGATCTTTTAAAGCTTCATTAGCCGCAGCATTTAATTGATCGATGATTGCCTTAGGCGTTCCCTTGGGCGCGATCAGTCCCTGCCAATTTAGTACCTCAACTTTTGGATAACCAATTTCAGAAAAGCTTGGAATATTAGGTAGAAGAGGGGAACGTTTTTTGCTTGTAATTGCAATGGCGCGAAGCTTTTCAGCTTTGATACTTGGCATTGCTGAGTACATTTGGTCAAACATCATAGTGACATTACCCGCCATCAGATCGGTTAGTCCTGCAGAGCCACTCTTATAAGGAACATGAATCATTTCGATGCCCGCATTTTGTTCAAAGAGTTCGGCAGAGAGTTGATGGCTACCACCAATTCCTCCGGATGAGAAAGTGAGAATGCCTGGTTTTGCTTTAGCTGCTGCCACAATATCTTGTACAGTTTTATAGGGTGAGCTTGGGTTCACCACTAAAACTAATGGACCCTTTTCAATTAATACAATTGGAATGATGTCTGTTTCTGGGTCGTAACGTAAATTACCGAAGAGCGTTTTATTGACTGCCATCGGTGCAAAGTTGCCCATGCCAATGGTATAGCCATCAGGTGCAGCCCGAGAAATAAACTCTGTACCAATATTACCCCCAGCACCAGGTTTGTTATCGACAATGATGGACTGTTTTAGGATCACACTCATTTTCTGGGCGATCTGGCGGCTGCGGGAGTCTGCGCCTCCACCTGCGCCATAGGGCACGATAAAGTTAATCGGTTTGTTGGGGTAGTTACTTTGTGCAAAAGAAGTGGAGGAGATCATCGCCCCAAGACTGAGTACGTAAATAAAAAGTAGTTGAATAAATCGCATACTTATTCCCTAATTCAAATTAAATAAATCCTAAGACGCCTAAGGCTCCACCAATTGCAATGAGATACAGCGGATGCCAACGCGTTAAGAGAGTAATGGCGATTGTGCCTATCGTCAGAATATACGCAGCTAGGCTGTGATTGATTTGTAAGGCAATTTCAAATGCAGAAGAGAGGACTAGACCAATTGCAAGGGCAGCAGCAGCATATTGAATGGTTTGTTTACTTAATGGGTTCTTCATTCTCATGATGAAGCGCTGTAAGAAGTAAATCATGATCGATGATGGCCACGCTATTGCCAAGGTAGCGAGCAGCGCTCCAAGAACCCCATAAACGTGCCAGCCAATGAGAGTGACTGTCATGAAATTAGGTCCCGGTGCAGCCTGAGCTATTGCAAAGTAATCGGAAAACGTCTGGACATCAATCCAGTGTTCTTGATGAACGGCTAGATTAAATAAGACGGGTAATAGTGCATTGACACCACCAAAGGCAACGAGCGAAAAGGCCGATAGCTTTAAGAAAAGGCTCAGTAAAATGCTCATAGGGCCTGCGCCTTTTTTCTTGCCAAGAATACTGCGATTGGGGCAACTAGCAGAACAACGTAGCCTAAACCAAGATGAAATACTGTAGCGGCAATCATGGTAAGAGCTACAACTAGAAACATCGCTGGGTAGCGAAACTCATCGCGCATCATCTTAAAGCCCGTTGAAGCAATTAAGCCAACACCCACCGCTGAAATGCCACGTAGCAGTCCCTTAACAGACTCTAGATAACTGTAGTGCTCATATAAAAGCGCTAAGCATAATACGATCGCAATTGGACCTAGAGATAAGCCAAGGGTAGCAGCCAGTGCGCCCCTTGCACCACCAAATCGAGAGCCAATACAAACAGCGAGGTTCATGATGTTTGGGCCTGGAACAATTTGGCAGATTCCTAAAATGGCGCTGAATTCTTCCGAGGTCAAAATTTTGTCACGCTCAACTAAAGTCCGCCTGGCCCAAGGTAGGACACCCCCAAAACCAGACATTCCAATCTTGCTAAAGGTGATGAATAGTTGCTTGGGTGTAAGTGTTTTCAAAATGAGTGTCGCTTACTGGGGCTTATTGTGGTTTGAATGGATGCGGTACTGGTTTGTTATCCAACCAAGCTTCTAAAGTCTCTGTTATACCTTTAGAGAAGACTGCAAAAATAGGCTCAGCAATAAAACCGAGATGGGGCGTGACTAAAAGATTGGGTGTATTTCGGAGAATATCATTTTCGGGGAGAGGCTCAATGTCAAACACGTCAACAGCAGCCTGTCCAGGTCTGCCTGCAGCAAGCGCCTTTTGTAGGTCATTCATATTGATTAAGGCAGAGCGTGAAGTGTTTACTAATATAGAGTCTGGTCGCATTAAGGCTAATTGATCTACGCTAATGAGTCCTTTGGTGCCAGGGCCTGCTACGAGGTGCATGGTAACAATCTTAGAAGTTTTCAGTAACTCTTCCATGCTGACTGATTTGGCATTCTCAGCAGCAGCCCGTTCTGGTGTCATGCGTGGACTCCAGGTCACCACTTCCATACCAAATGCTGCGCCTACGCGAGCAACGCGACTACCAATGGCGCCAAGTCCCATAACACCCAAGCGCTCACCAGAGAGCATTGGAAGCACGGAGAGTTGATCGCGCCAGCCACCAGAAGCCATCAGCTTGTGTTCTTCAATTAAGCGCTTAGATGCCCCGAGAATTAAAGCCCAGGTGAGTTCTGCAGTAGTTTCTTTAGAGGGGCCACCAGGGGAGTGTGCCATCGGGATATTGCGCGCCACTAGGGCAGAGGCTTCGAGCGTGCCATTACGTTCACCAGTAAACATCAAAAACTTGAGCTTTGGTAGGCGCGCAATCATGGCCTCATTGAAAGGGGAGCGATCGCGCACGATGGCAATCGCATCAGCATCCTTCACAGCTTCATACAAAGC
>Ga0209400_1001597_pt1 | contig 17899 bp, 17 predicted proteins | sample M_130807_EF_Meta_FD_187313 | JGI IMG/M metagenome (GOLD analysis project Ga0209400, IMG submission 187313) | Freshwater microbial communities from Lake Montjoie, Canada to study carbon cycling - M_130807_EF_MetaG (SPAdes) (version 2) | ecosystem: Environmental > Aquatic > Freshwater > Lake... | reverse complement strand
TTAAATCTGATAACACTGAAGATATTAAAACTAAAACTCAGCAATTAATGACTTCTTCTATGAAATTAGGTGAGGCTATATATAAATCACAGCAAGATACTGCTAGTGCTTCAAAAACAGATGCTAAGCCTGATGATAAAAAAGATGTGGTTGACGCCGAGTTTGAAGAGGTGAAAGACGATAACAAAAAGAACGGCTAATCCATTTATAACTGGTTTCGCCTTAAGTCATTATGTCCAAAAAAGACTATTATGATATTCTTGGTGTAACCAAAAAATCAACTCCTGAAGAAGTAAAAAAGGCCTACAGATCTCTTGCAATGAAATATCACCCTGACAAAAATCAGGGAGACAAAACTGCTGAGGGAAAATTTAAAGAAGCCTCTGAGGCTTATCAAGTTTTATCTGATCCAAAGAAAAAATCTTCCTACGATCAATTTGGACATTCTGCATTTGAAGGTGGACCTGGTGGACCTGGGGGTTTTGATTTTGGTGGTTTTGAATCTGGAGGATTCTCTGACATCTTCGACGATTTTTTTGGCGACTTTATGGGTTCAGGACGAGGTGGGAGAGGCTCTAAAAAATCTAGATCTAATCGCGGATCCGATTTAAAAATTAATTTAGAAATAACTTTAGAAGAAGCTTATCTTGGAAAAAAACAAACTATTAATTTATCTTCAAATGAAAAATGTGAAAAATGTTCTGGGAGTGGTGCGGAACCTGGTTCAAAACCAAAAAAATGTTCTACTTGTGATGGACATGGGAAAGTAAGAACACAACAAGGTTTTTTTACTCTACAACAAACATGTCCTGATTGTGGAGGAGATGGCGAAATGCTCTCTAATCCCTGTAAAGACTGTAAAGGATCTGGTTCTACTAAAACAAAAAAAAATCTCTCAATTCAAATTCCAAAAGGTGTAGATGATGGAACTCAAATAAAATTGTCTGGTAAAGGCGATGCGGGTTACAGGGGTGGATCCAATGGTGATCTTTATGTATTTATAACAGTTGAAAAACATAAAATTTTTCAACGATCTGAAGAAAACCTATACTATAAATTGCCCATATCTATGATCGACGCTGCTCTTGGCGCTGAAATAGAGGTTCCAACTATTGATGGTGGAAAATCAAAAATTAAAATTCCTGCTGGCACTCAGTCTGGAAAACAATTCAGGTTAAAAGAAAAAGGCATGCCTATTCTTAGAGAAAATGACTATGGAGATTTATATCTAGAAACAAATGTTATAATCCCAGAATCTATATCTTCAGAACAAAGAGAATTGTTGGAGAAGTTTAAATCACTAGATGACTCAAATGAAAATTCCGAAATTAAAAACTTTATAAAAAAAGCCAAAAATTTCTGGAATAAATAACTAATTGCACAATTATAGTTTAATAATATTATTTTTATAATAACATTAAACTAATGTTATACTCAAAAATTAAAAATTTATCAGACCAAGGTCTAGAATTATTTAATAATAATAAATTTGATGAAGCAGAAAAAATATATAAAGAAATAATAAATCTAGATAATAAAAATTCCGATTCTTATTGTGCCTTAGGCACGATAAACGCAATAAGAAAAAATTATAAAGAAGCGTTAGATTTTTTTGAAATTACCACTAAATTAGAGCCAAAAAATTATTTTGCATTTAATAACTTAGGAACAATTTGTTTTAAATTTCAAAAATTTACTTTAGCATTAGAGTATTACAATAAAGCCATTATTATAAAACCTGACTATATTAATGCTCTTAATATGAGAGCGCTGACTTATGAAAAATTAAATGATCTAGAAAATTCACTAAAAGACTACAATCAAATACAGCTCCTGGAACCTTCTGGAAAATATATAGATGGACTGATTTTGCTGACTAAAGCCAAGCTTTGTTTGTGGAATGGATTTGATTACGCTTTAAATAAATTAAGAAGAAGAATAGAAAAAAAAATTATTGTCTGGGAACCATTTGTAAGTTTAATTTTTGAAAATTCATTAGAAATTCAAAAAAAAACATTAGATCTTTACACAAAAGATAAGACATCTGTATTAATAAATACTTACGCTCACATAAAAAAAAATAAAAAAAAAATTAGATTAGGTTACTTTTCAGCTGATTTTTACAATCATGCAGTATCATTTTTAATCTCCAGAATATTTGAATTACATAACAAAGAGAATTTTGAAGTTTATGGATTTGCATTACAAAAGCCAATTTTTCAAGACTCAATGAGAGACAGAATAATAAAATCTTTTGATGAATTTTATGACGTAGAAGAAATGACAGACTTAGAAGTTATTCATTTAGCAAGATCTAAAGAAATTGACATTGCAATAGATTTAACAGGATTTACAAATGAGAATAGAGCCAACATATTTTTTAATAGAATTGCACCAATACAAATAAATTTCTTAGGATACCCAGGTAGTATGGGATTAAAAAATATGGACTATATTATAGCAGACAAAATATTAATACCTGAAGAAGATAAGAATTTTTATACAGAAAAAGTAATTTATATGCCTGATAGTTACCAGGCAAATGATAATACTAAAAAAATTTCAGATAAAATATTTACTCATACAGAACTTGGTCTTCCTAAAGACTCTTTTATATTTTGCTGCTTTAATAGTCCTCATAAAATCACACCAGAAATTTTTAAAACTTGGGTTAAAATTATTTCTAAAGTCAAAAATAGCGTTCTATGGTTATACGTTATAAATGAACAAACAATAAAAAATTTAAAAAAAGAAATGACTAAAAATTTTCTATCTGAAGATAGAATAATATTTGCAAAAAAAATAGACGTGGAACTTCATTTGGCAAGGTTAAAATTTGCAGATCTTTGTTTGGATACATTGCCTTATAATGGTCACACGACAACTAGTGATGCTTTGTGGGCAGGCGTTCCTGTCTTAACTTGTATAGGGAAAACTTTTGCTGGTAAAGTTAGTGCAAGTTTACTAACTGCTTCTAATATGAATGAATTAATAACAAATGATCTTAAAGAGTATGAAGATTTAGCCGTTGAATTGGCAATCAATACTAAAAAACTAAATGATATTAAAAATAAATTAAAAAATAACAACAAAACATCAAAATTATTCAATTCTGAAATATTTACGAAAAATTTAGAAATGGCTTATAAAACGATCTATAAAAACAATCATTTAGATTTGGCAAACGAAGACGTATATATTTCTTAAGTTATACATAATGAAAAAAATTAATATTACAGTAACCGGCGCACTTGGAAGAATGGGTAAAATTCTTATCAACAGAATATCTAAGAATAAAAATTTAAAACTATTTAGTTTAACAGATATTAAAGCTGGAAAAAATGTACGTGGAATTAAAATACAAAGAAATAACATAAATGCATTTAAAAAAACGGATGTTATTATTGATTTTTCAAAGCCCAAAGCTTCTATTGAAATTTTAAATTACGCGAAAAAATTAAAAAAAAAAGTTGTGGTTGGAACAACAGGTTTTAATGCAAAACAAAATAATTTAATTGAAAAATATTCAAAAAAAATTGCTATATTTAAGTCAGGCAATATGAGCACTGGGATTAATCTTTTGGAACATATTGTTAAAATCTTATCAAAGAATATTCCAAATAATTATCAAATTGGTATTAGCGACAATCATCACAAAAAAAAAATTGATTATCCATCTGGAACTGCCTTAATGTTAGCAAATGCTATATCGAAAGGTAAAAATAAAAACCTAGAGTCAATAAAAGGTAAATTTTTTCTAAATAAGTTGGGTAACCTACAAAAAAATAAGATCAATTTTTTTATTACACGAAAAGGCAATACTGTTGGAAAGCATTCTGTGCATTTTAATAATAAAATAGAAAATATAGAATTAAAACACGCGGCGTTTTCAAGAGATCTATTTGCTGAAGGCGCATTAAATGCTGCTGTATGGTTAAGTAAGAAAAATAAAGGCTTATTTAATATGCAGGACATGCTCGGTTTAAAATAAGTCATTTCACTATATCTTCTATGGTTCTAAATAAAAAAAAAGCTTCACAGCTTATTGAGCTATTAAATAAATCAATAAAAAATCCAAAAACATCTTTAAAATATAGAAATAGATTTACTTTACTAACATCTGTTGTTCTCTCAGCTCAATGTACTGATGTGAATGTGAATAATGTTACTAAACATATTTATCAAAAATATTACCGCCCTGAACATTTTGTAGATCTTGGAATAAGCAAAATAAAGAAGCTTATTAAAAAAATAGGATTATTTAATACTAAAGCAAAAAATATATATTACTTATCAAAAATCTTATCAAATAAGTATCAAGGAAAAGTTCCAGGTAAATTTGAAGAATTAATACTACTTCCTGGGGTTGGAAGAAAAACAGCTAATGTAGTTTTGAATGCTCTATTTAACAAACCAACCATCGCGGTGGACACGCATGTTTTTAGAGTAGGCAATAGAACTGGTCTTACTAGTGGCAAAAATCCTGAACAAGTTGAAAATCAACTTTTAAAAATATTACCAAAAAGATATATCAAAAAAGCCCACCATTTAATACTTTTACATGGAAGATATATATGCAAAGCAAGGAATCCATCGTGTAGAGAATGTGCAATTAATAAAATTTGTTTATACAAAGACAAATATGAATAAAAAAATATTAGGTATAGGTAATGCCATTGTTGATGTTTTAACAAAAGTAGATGATGATTTTTTAAAAAAAAATAATCTTGTCAAAGGTACTATGAAACTTATTGATAAAATTGAATTTGAAAAACTTAAAAAAAGGATTAAAATTGAAAAAGTTATGGCTGGCGGTTCAGTTGCAAATAGCATGGCTGGTATTTCTTATTTAAAAGGAAATTCATCTTTTATTGGTAAAATTAATTCTGATAAATTTGGGGATTTATATAAAAAAAGTCTCCAAGATATAAATGTGAATTTTTCTTATACTGAAAAAAATGAGTCTTTGGCCACAGGAGCTTCGATTATTTTAATTACCCCAGACTCAGAGAGAACTATGTGCACTTATCTTGGAATTTCATCTCAACTCTCTGCTGATGACGTTACAGAAAATAATATTATAAAACATCAATTAATTTTTTTAGAAGGATATCTTTGGGATAAAGGAATAAGTGAAAAAATGTTTAATTATGCGATAGATATATCCAAAAAAAATAAGGTAAAAGTTGCTATGAGTTTATCTGATATCTTTTGTGTGACTAGACATAAACAAGATTTTTATAATCTTCTGAAAAATGATTTAGATATTTTAATAGGAAATGAAAAAGAAATACTAGAACTTTCTGAAACTAAAAATTTATTAGATTCAATTAATATATTAAAAGAATTCAATAAATTAATTGTTATCACTCGAAGTGAGAAAGGTAGTCTTGCTATACATCACAATCAAGTAACTGAATGTAATAGTGAAAAAGCTGAAAAAATTTTAGATCTAACTGGGGCTGGCGATTTATTCGCTGCTGGGTTTTTAAAGGAATACATTGATTCTTCTGATATTAAAAAATGTCTACACACAGGTTCAATTTTAGCATCTAAGATCATTCAAAAGTTTGGAGCAAGACTATAAAAAAAAATTAAATTATTCTAAATAATAGAAAGAATTCTTCTCATTAATAAAATTACTATCACCAAAAATATCATGGATTTTTTTTCTTAATCTATGAAGATGTGTTTCAAGAGCGTGAGTTTCAATACCAGATTTATAATTCCAAACCTTTTTTAATAAATCTATTTTTTTCAAACTTTTATTCTCACTTATAATTAGGATTAATTTTAACTCTTTCTCTGTAAGTTTAGCACTTATATTGTTTTTAGATATTATTCTCTGGTTTGAGTCAATTTCATATTCTTTAATAACAATTTTAGATTTTTTAAAAAAATTATATTTAGTAAGTAAAATTTTTAATAATTCTTTAAAAGAAAAAATATCAATAGGCAAATTTAGACACAAATGAAATTCTAATAATTTTAAATTATTTCTTTTAAAAAAATCTTTATTAGCTAACAAAAATATACTAGGAATATTTTCTTTGATTAAAGACTTGCATTGAACAAGGGTTAATTTTTCTGGAAATACAATTCTAATAACTGAAGAATTCCATTTGTTTTTAATTAATAAATTTTCTTCAAAATTTAAAATATAATCTTGAAAATCTAATTCATTTAATAAATTAAAGAATATTCTAGAACCAAAAATATTTAAATTAAGATTATTCATATATAATATATTTAACATGATTATCGTAAAAAGATCAGAAAATTTATTATTTAAGAAGTTAAAATTTAAATGCTCATTGGGAAAGAATGGTGTTACAAAAAATAAAGTTGAAGGTGATAAATGTACGCCATCTGGAGTTTATAGATTAAAACAGGTTTTTTATAGAGCAGATAGAATAAATAAAATCACAACAAATTTAAAGAAAATTAAAATAAAAAAAAACATGGGTTGGTGTGATGACCCATCTAGCAAAAGATATAATCGGTTAATTAAAATTCCTTACAAATTCTCTCATGAAAAATTATATAGAAAAGACCATATTTACGACATCGTTGTAATTTTAAATTATAACATGAACCCAGTTGTTAAAAAAAGAGGGAGTGCAATTTTTATGCATATTACCAAAAAAAATTACTTGAAAACCTTAGGTTGTATAGCACTAAAAAAAAGTGATTTATTAGAAATCTTAAATAAAGTTAAAAAAGATAATATAATTAAAATAATTTAATTAAATATTTTGGATCCAATTCTAATCCATGTTGAGCCTAAAGATACAGCTTCCATATAATCGTTGCTCATGCCCATGCTTAATTCTTTAAGATCATTTTTTAAAGCAATATCTTTCAACTCGGAGAAGTAAATCTTAGAATCTTCATTAGCTGGAGGAATGCACATAAGTCCCAAAATATTTAATTCTAATTTTTTACAAAAATTTATAAAATCGGAAGACTTTGTTACATGTATTCCTGACTTTTGTAATTCTTCTCCTAAATTAATCTGTATAAAATATTTAAGTTTCTTTTTATTTATTTTTTCTTCTTCTGAAAATTTAATAGCTAGTCTCTCACTATCCAAAGAATGAATATAATGGAATAATTTAGATACACTTTTGACCTTATTAGTTTGTAATGGACCAATAAAATGTAGTTTTATATTAGGGTTTAAAGCATTCACCGCCTGCCATTTTTCCAAAGCCTCTTGTGCTCTGTTTTCGCCAAAATCAAATTGTCCGGCTTTAATAATCTTATCAATAGATTCCATAGATTGATTTTTACTAACAACAATAAGATTGGTATTAGGTGAAATCTCTTTAATATTATTTTTAATTCTCAAATAATTCTGTATAATTTTTTCAGACATTTATGAATTCTAACAGACAATTTCTTATTATAAATAAATTAAATAACGATATTAAAGAAAATATAAAAAAATTTATTAACATTAATATAATAATTCACAACTTTGATGGCCAAACTGAGAATCAGTTAAAAATATCAAAGTCTAATACAAATGAAATTGTTAATTTTTGTAAAAAGAATAGATTCCCTTTTTACATTTCTGACAACATTAGATTGGCCTTACAAACTAAGGCAAATGGAATTTTTTTAAACGCAAAAAATACGAGAATTATTCCTAAAATAATAAGACAAAACTTTGAAATTATTGGTTCGGCTCACAATCAAATTGAATATTATTTTAAAAAAAAACAAGGCTGCACATTATTAATGTTATCTCCTTTATTTTTTAATATCAAATATTCAAAAAATAAGATTCTTGGACCCATAAAATTTAATTTAATCTCAAATTCTTGGAATAATAACTTGTGTGCCTTAGGTGGAGTTTCTTCAAAAACATTAAATAAGATTAAACTTACCAGAGCGTCTTCTATCGCTTTTATTTCTTTAATTTTAGAGCCCCAAATAAAAAAGCCCGCCTACTTCAACAGTAGACGGGCTTTTTAAAACTATTAAACTAATTAATTAAAACTTAGTTGAAGCTTTAACGATTAATTCTTTAGCATCTGAACCGGATAATCCACCAACGTTTGCAGTGTCAGTATATTCAGCATTTAAAGCCACTGGCCCTAAATTATAACCGATTGCAGCGATTTTGATTTTTTCATTAAGTGGTTTAGTTGTAAGGTTAGACTCAGCTTTTCCATACACAACACCTACAGAAAGATTATTAGTTGCTGCATAAGTTAAGCTTAATGCTTTACCTTTGATTTCCTCATCAACACCAGTTGTTGCTACAGCTTTAGCACCACCTTCTGTTTTTCTCATATCTCCAGCAATTGTTACTTGACCGAAGTTATAAGCAGCAGTTAAAGTTTGACCTTTAACTTTTCCTGTTGGGTTTGTACCAGTAGTGTTTTGATCTGGAGCAGAACGTTCATTGTAGAACGCTTGTACTGTCAAACCTTTGATGCCTAGATCTCCAACAAATCCTAACTCGATAGCAGTCTCAGCTGTACCTTCGTAGTTAGCGATTGACTGGTTGTTTCCAATATCAGGTCCTGCAACAGCGTCTTGAGGTGATGGAACATAAGATACAGAGAAATTACCAAGGCCAGTTTTCTGAACCACACCAAAACCATAAGCTTGGTATGGAGAGTTAGAAATTGTTGGGTAAATTCCTTGTTTAGCAGTTCCGGCAGCTACAACAGCGTTACCGAAAGATGTCATATAACCTACGCCCACTGGGTTAATTAAACCGTGTGAATCTGGGTTTTGAATCCAGTCAGCACCAACGTGGTAAGTTGTGTTTCCATCAATCAGGTTAAGGTAAACGCCTTCACCATGTATACCTTGCATAGTTGAAGTTTGAGTTCCTGAACCTTGTAAATCGTTACCATCAAACTCAAGAGAAAAACCAGCAGCGTAATCTAATCCGTTGTTAAGTTTTCCTTTGTTTGCGATATTGATTTGAGATTCTTTACCGAAACCTCTGAAGCTTGATACGCTATCAGAATTTGCGCCAGTAGAAGATCCTACTGCTCTGTACGAAAGATCTAAGCTACCAGTTACTGTTGTTTGAGCAACAGATGCGCCAGCGCCTAAAACTACCATAGAACCAACTAGAGCAGTTGTTCTCATTAGTTTGTTTTTCATTTGTTTCCTATTTGTTATTTATTTAAATTTAGACTTTAGAGACATAATTACATCACTAAAATCTACGAAAATAAATATTACCTAGAACCTTAAAAATCAATTTTTTAACATAAAAAATCGAATAAATTCATTAATGTTGCATATATACCACTTATAAATTATGTTAGAAAAATACGATTTTTTGTTTATATTTGTAGTACTATTGACTTTAATTAAACTAAAATTTCAAAAATTTTCTAAAATGATCAAAAATACCTTAATAATTATAGCTTTTTTTGCAATTTTTAGCTGTAGCTCTAAAGAAGTAGACCCCGTTACTGGAGAAAAAGTTGTTATCGATCCAAATCCAAACAATAAAGCCAGGGAGTTTGCTGATAAAGGAGGTGGTATTTTTAGTAGCATAAGCAAGGATAAATCTAATACGAACTTTGATTTTGCTACTTCAAATATTTTATGGAGAGCTACAATAAAAAGTTTAGATTTTATGCCAATGATAAACGCTGATTACTCGGGCGGAATCATAATTTATGACTGGTATTCTGAAAATATAAATTCAAATGAACAAATTAAAATTCAAGTAAGATTTCTTAGTAGTGAATTAAGATCTGAATCTATTCAAATTATAGTTCATAAAAAAGTATGTGCCGAAAATGAAAAATGCAAGACCTCTAAAGCTGATGAAAAATTTGGCAGCCAAATTAAAGAATCCATTCTAACATCTGCTAGAATCTTAAAAATTGAAGAAGCTAAAAAAGAAAAAAAATAAACTAAATTTATTTCTTCATGGATAACTACAATCCTACAGTCGTAGAAAATAAGTGGCAAATTTTTTTTGAAAAAAATAAAACTTTCAAAACTAAAGAAAATAAAAATAAAAAGTTTTATTGTTTAGAAATGTTTCCTTATCCATCAGGAAATATACATATGGGGCATGTAAGAAATTATACTTTGGGCGATGTTATTGCTAATTTTAAAAGACTAAATAGCTTTAATGTTTTACATCCGATGGGCTGGGACGCTTTTGGTTTGCCTGCTGAAAATGCAGCAATACAAAATAATTTACACCCTCATGACTGGACTCTAAAAAATATTTCAAAAATGAAATCTCAACTACAAAGACTTGGGCTTTCTATTGATTGGGACAAAGAAATCTCTACTTCCAATGAAAATTATTACAAACATCAACAAAGTTTATTTCTATTTTTTCTTAAAAAAGGACTGGTTTATAAAAAAGAAAGCTACGTAAATTGGGATCCTATTGACAATACAGTTCTTGCAAATGAACAAGTTATTGATGGCAAAGGCTGGCGATCTGGAGCAATTGTTGAAAAGAAAAAATTAAATCAATGGTTTTTAAATATTACAAAATATTCTGAACAATTACTTGATTCTTTAAATAATTTAGATGGATGGCCAGAAAAAGTAAAGTTAATGCAAAAAAATTGGGTTGGAAAATCTGAAGGATGTGAAATCGATTTTCTCTCTAATCTAAACAATATTAAAATAAAAATTTTTACTACAAGACCAGATACAATATTTGGAGCTTCCTTCTTAGCAATTGCGCCCGATCATCCTTTTACTAAAAATCTTGAAGATGATAAAAATTTTAAGAACTTTAAAGATCTTGCTTTAAAAAATTCAGGTGTTGAATCTTCATTATCTAAAAATGAGAAATTAGGATTTAAAACAAAATATTTTGTTTATCATCCATTCTTAAACAAAAAAATACCAATTTATATTGCTAATTTTATACTTATGGACTACGGGACCGGAGCTATATTTGGCTGTCCTGCACATGATCAAAGAGATTTAGAGTTTGCTAAAAAATATAATCTTGAAATAATTCCAGTTGTAAGTTCGGAAAAGTCTTTAGTTATCAATATAAAAGACGAGGCCTATACTAATGATGGTTACGTCATTAACTCAGATTTTATTAATAATTTAAAAACAGAAGATGCTAAAAAAATCATTATTCAAAAAATTGAAGAAAAAAAGATTGGTTCTTCTAAAATAGTTTATCGCTTAAAAGACTGGGGCATCTCAAGACAAAGATACTGGGGTTGTCCAATTCCAATCATGTATAGAGAAGATGGTGAAATTATTCCGGTTCCAGAAGAGGATCTTCCTATTTCACTTCCTAAGGATGTAAATTTTAATAAACCAGGAAATCCATTAGAAAATCACCCAACGTGGAAATATACAAAATGTCCAAAAACAGGAATGAAAGCAGTTCGTGAAACTGACACCCTTGATACTTTTGTAGATTCTTCTTGGTATTTTTTACGTTTTTGTTCACCACAGGAAAAAAATAAACCTTTTAACATTGAAGATGCTAATTACTGGATGCCTGTAGATCAATATATTGGTGGAGTTGAACACGCTATACTTCATCTTCTTTATTCGAGATTCTTTACTTTAACATTACAGGAAGATTTTAAATTAAAAGTTTCTGAACCTTTTAAAAATCTTTTTACCCAAGGAATGGTATGTCATCCAACCTTTAAAACAGAAAATGGTAAATGGATTTTTCCAAAAGATGTTATAGAAAAAAATGGATCCTATTTTTTAGAAAATAAAGAAAAAATTTTAAAAGGCGACAGTCAAGCTATGTCCAAATCTAAAAAAAATATTATTGATCCGGATGATATTATAAAAATTTACGGTTCTGATGCTGTAAGGTGGTTTATCTTATCAGATAGTCCTCCCGATCGAGATATCCAGTGGAGTGATAATGGAATTCAAGGAGCATTTAAATATATACAAAAAATCTGGCGAACTTATGAAAAATTGGAAATATATAAAAAAGAGAAGAATGAAATTGAAAATAAATTTTCAATTAAAATTAATATTCTAATAAAAGAAATTACAGAATGTATAGAAAAATTTCATATCAACGTTGCTATAGCAAAATTGTATGTTTTTTTAAATAATCTTAATGAAGAAATTGACAACAAAAACTTGGAAAAAGAATACATTATAGACGCTTATAAAAAATATTTAATTATTATATCTGCATTCATTCCTTACATCGCAAATGAATGCTGGGGAAAAATTACAAAACAAAATAACTTAAGTTCACAAGAATGGCCTAAAATTGAAAATACTCTTATAAAAAAAAATAATTATGATGTTGTAATTCAAATAAATGGCAAAAAAAGAGCAATTATCAACGCTATTAACAACGAAAGTGAGGAAAATATTTTTAGTAAATCCTTAGCAATTAAAAATATTAAAGTTATATTAGAAGAGAAAAATATAATAAAAAAAATCTTTATAAAAAATAAACTACTTAATATTGTTACTAATGATAAATAAACTTTTTCTAACTATCGTAATATCATTAGCATTAACTCATTGCGGTTTTTCACCTATATATACCGGAAGCTCTAAGCAACTAATTATTTCTAAATCGGAGATAGTTGGCGATAAAGATCTGGCTTTTAATCTAGAACAAAAGTTAAATTTTAAGAAAGATGAGAAAAATTTAAATGCTTATATATTTAAAGCACAAATTTATGATACCGCCGAGAGTTCTCTGGTTGATACAAGAGGAATATCCACGGAAGAAGTTATCAAACTAACGGTAAGCTATCAATTTCAAGATAAAAACGGCATTGTCATTTACCAGGACGCTATAACCAAAGATAAAAGAGTTTCTGTAACTGATAATTTATCAAATAATATTCTAGTAAAAAATAATGAAAAAAGATTATTATTAGATTCTATAATTCAAAATATTTTATTTAAGTCTAAAATCTCATTAAATTAATTTAAATGCTCTTAAAATCACAAGAGATAAGCCTAAAAAAAAAAGAATTTTTTAAAGAAAAAGTAATTCTTTTGTATGGAGAAAATCAAGATTTGATTAGTGATTTAAACCAACAAATTACATCTAAGTTTATAGAAGATAAAAAAATATCAAAATCTTTTTTTGAAGAAGATATAATGAAAAATCCAAACGATATTATTAGTTACTATCTAAACGGATCATTATTTGATGATAATAAAAATATCTCAATAATAAAAAACTGTTCTGACAAAATATTAGAAACTATTGATAAAATAAAAAATAATATTAATGATAATATTATTATTCTCAACTCCGAAATACTTTCAAAGAATTCAAAACTAAGACAATTTGGAGAATATGACAAATTAGCTATTTGCATTCCTTGTTATCAAGAAACCAAATTTGATATAAAAAAATTTCTTACCCAACAAATCCAGATAAATAATATTGAATTATCAGATTCTCAAAGTGAATTAATTATTAATTCCTCTTCTTTGAAAAGATCAAAGATTAAAGAAGTAATAGAAAAATTAAATCTTTATAAAAATTCAGGAAAAATTACAGATCAAATCATTGAAGAAATTTGTACTGATGTAGATCTAAAGAAGAATGATGAAATTATTGATATTTTACTATCCAAAAATGAAAAGAATATAAATGAATTTATATCTAATATGTCTAATTATGAAAAAAATTTTATAGAAATAATTATTATTCTTAGGTCATTTATAATTAAAATCCTTGATATACAAAAAAATAACAAAAATCTTTCAATCGATGAAAGAATTGAAAGATATAAACCTCCTATTTTTTGGAAAGATAAAGATAGAATAAAAAATATCTTAAAAATTTGGAGCACTAATAATCTTGAAAAATTTCTCACCAATCTAAATGTTATTGAAACTGAATTTAAGAGAAATGATTTAAATCAAGATACTCAATTTTATTATTTTTTAACGCAAAACCTATCTAAAATAGCCCTTAAGAACACTAATAATTTTATTTAACTGATCAAGATTCTTATAAGAAAATTTAATTTCTCCAGAATTATTTTTTTTATTTTTAATATCTACTTTTATTCCCATTAAAAGCCCGAGATCACTTTCTAAAGATTTTATATTTGTATCTTTATTATTTGTTTGAATTTTTTTTAGGCTTAAAAAAACTTGCTCATTTTTAACTAGGGATTCAGCCTGTCTTACAGAAAGATTTTTATTAACTATTATTTTAGCAAGTTTAACATTATCAGGAATATTGACCAAACATCTGGCGTGTCCTGCTGTTAACAGTCCATCTGAAATCATCTTTTTTATTTCTTCTGGCAGGCCAGCAAGCCTAAGCGTATTAGCAATATGGCTTCTGCTTTTTCCTAAAATTTTTGATAGTGTTTCTTGAGAATATCCAAATTTTTTTACTAAATTATCATAGCCCAAAGCTTCTTCTATTCCATTTAAATCTGATCTTTGAATATTTTCTAATATTGCAAATTCTAAAGATTTCTTATCATCAATATTTAAAATAATAACTGGGACTTCGTGAATTTTTGCAAGCTGTGCTGCTCTCCATCTTCTTTCTCCAGCAACGATCTCATATTTATCTTCTGATTTTTTTCTAACTAATATTGGCTGAATAATTCCCTGTTCCTTAATTGACTCTGAGAGTTCATTCAACAGTTCCTGATTAAAATTCTTTCTTGGCTGAGATGGATTGGCATATACAAAATGTATAGGAATTTTTTCTGAAGAATTTTTAGTTTGAATATTTTCTGAAGGAACATCTCCTAACAGAGCAGATAGACCTTTTCCTAAACCTTTAAATTTATTTCCAATCATTTATGCAACTTTTTTTTCTTGTAAATTTTCTCTAATTAAAAATTCATCTACGAGCTTAAAATAAGCCAAAGAACCAGAGCAATTTTTATCATACAAAATCACCGGCATCCCAAATGAGGGAGCTTCAGAAACCCTTACATTTCGCGGTATATTTGCATTATAAACCTTATTTCCAAAAAAATTTCTTCCCTCTTTTTCAACGTCTGCACAAAGTTTGTTTCGCTTATCATACATAGTCAGCACAATGCCTTGTATTTCCAAATTTGGATTTAAATTGATTTTTATGCGGTCTATTGTTTTAACTAATTGACTTAAACCCTCTAACGCAAAGAACTCCGTTTGCAATGGAACAACTAATGAATGAGAAATAACCAAAGACATGATTGTCAGAAGACTAAGAGATGGTGGACAATCAATTATAACGTAAGAAAATTTTTCTTTCTCTAAATTATTCATTGGATCATCAATAATATTTTTTAATAAAAAAGCTTTTTGAGAATTATTTGCAACTTCAGTTTCAAGTCCTGATAGATCTGCATTTGCTGGAATGATACTTAAATTTTCTATTTTAGTTTTTTTTATACATTCAAAAAAAGAATCTTTTTTTATGAGTAAATCATAAATAGATTTTTCTCTTTCATTCTGATTTATGCCTATGCCTGTTGAAGCATTACCTTGGGGATCAAGATCAATAAGCAAAACCTTATAATTTTTAAGAGCAAGTCCAGCAGCCAAATTAATTGCTGTAGTAGTCTTACCAACTCCACCCTTTTGGTTTATGACTGAAATTATCCTAGGCATTTACAACCTCAAGTTGTAGTGCATTTAATATTAGTAATTTTGAGAATAAAAGATTCATCTGATGTAATGCTTCTAAATTTTTCTACATCAAAAGTATATTTTTTTTTGACATCATCCAGCTCTTGTTGATAAGTTTTTCCCTTAAGTAATATGATGCTTTCTATTTTATCATTATTTTTAAAAAGTATGTCCATTGTATCAACTGTATTCTTGAATGCCCTGGAGACTATTGTTGAAATTTTATTGAGCTTAAAATTTTCTATTTTTAAATTAACTATTTTTGTATTTAAATCTAATTTATCAGTTAAATCTTTTAAAAATTTACATTTTTTCGGACTTTTGTCAATTAATGTAACATTTCCGTCTATTTTATTATAATCCATTAATATTTTTAATACAACTCCTGGAAATCCAGCACCTGAGCCTAAATCAATAATTTCTGACTTATCTTCAATTAAATCATATATTTGTGCAGAATCTATAAAATGTCTAGAAAATATATGATTTTCTGTTGTTTTTCCTATTAAATTCAATAATTTATTACTGCTTATTAGAAAATCTTTATATTTATTTAACTTTTCTATTGTTTCACGTGAAACATTGAATTTTTTAATAAAAAATTCAACATCTTGATCCATATTTTAAGATACTTTTTTAAGGGTATTTTTACAATAAATCATCAATATATTAATTGCAGCAGGAGTTACTCCATCTATTCTAAGTGCCTGACCAAAAGTTAATGGCTTTATATCGTTCAGTTTTCTTTTTACCTCATTTGAAAGACCAGAAATTAAGTCATAATTTAAGTTTTTTGGTATTATCAGGTTTTCATCTTTTTCAAATATACTTATGTCTCTTTTTTGCTGTTCTATATACCCACTATAGTGAGACTCTGTTTTTATTAAGTCCTCAATTTCATCTTCATACTTTGGTATATCTGAAAAAATAGATCTAATTTTTTCTAAAGTCACATCTTTAAATTTTAAAATTTGCAATAGTGATTTTTTCCTTCCATCTTGAGATATTTTAATTCCATTTTTTTTTAAAACAGTAGGTGATACGATCTTATTAGATAAAATAGTTTTAAAATCACTTAAGTCGTTGATTTTGTTGATAAATTTAGACTTTCTAATTTCAGATATAAAATTATGTTTAATGGCTAAAGGAGTTAATCTTAAATCAGCATTGTCAGCTCTTAGTGTTAATCTATATTCTGCTCTAGAGGTGAACATTCTGTAAGGCTCACTCACTCCTTTAGTAATCAAATCATCAATCATAACTCCGATGTAAGACTGAGATCTCTCAAATTTTATTGGTTCTAAATTTTTAACTGACTGAGCAGCATTAAGACCTGCCACCATTCCTTGTGCGGCGGCCTCTTCATATCCTGTTGTTCCATTTATTTGACCTGCAAGGTACAGATTTTCTATTTTTTTTGTTTTAAGAGTAAAATCTAACTCAGTTGGAAACACATAATCATACTCAATTGCGTATCCAGGTCTTATCATGCGAACGTTCTCTAAACCATTGATTTTAAATAATATTTCTTGTTGAATTTCTTTTGGAAGAGAGGTTGATATGCCATTTGGATACACTATGTTCGTTGTAAGACTCTCAGGTTCTAAAAAAATTTGATGACGTTGCTTATCTTTAAATTTTACGATCTTATCTTCTATAGAAGGACAATATCTAGGGCCGATACTTTTAATCGATCCAGAATACATTGCGCTAAGCTTTAAATTTTTTTCAATAATTTTATGAACCTTGTCATTAGTATAAGTCATCCCACAAGAAATTTGTTTCGCATTAATTTTTTTTGTCAAATAAGAAAAGAAAAAAGGTTTTTCATCAGCGGCTTGCATCTCTAGCTGATCATAATTAATTGTTGTTCCATCAAGCCTTGGTGGTGTGCCGGTCTTCAATCTACCGATTTTAAAATTTAATTTTTTTAACTGCTCACTTAATCCTAAGGTTGGTTTTTCATCTATTCTTCCTGCTGAAATCTTTTCATCACCAATATGAATAAGGCCATTTAGAAAAGTTCCCGTTGTTAAAATAAATTTTTTTGCTGAAAATGAATTTCCAGACTGTGTTTTGATAGAAATAATTTTATTTTTACAAAATTCAAACATTGTAACAGGATCATAAAAAAGACTTAAATTACAATAGCTTAATAACATTTTTTGCATATATTTTTTGTAAAGCTCTCTATCAGATTGAGTTCTTGGTCCTCTCACAGCATGACCTCTGCTACTATTTAATAATCTAAATTGTATTCCGGATTGATCGGCAACAATTCCCATGACGCCGTCCAATGCATCAATTTCTCTAACTAGGTGACCCTTGC
>Ga0209400_1001594_pt1 | contig 17907 bp, 19 predicted proteins | sample M_130807_EF_Meta_FD_187313 | JGI IMG/M metagenome (GOLD analysis project Ga0209400, IMG submission 187313) | Freshwater microbial communities from Lake Montjoie, Canada to study carbon cycling - M_130807_EF_MetaG (SPAdes) (version 2) | ecosystem: Environmental > Aquatic > Freshwater > Lake... | reverse complement strand
CAGCTCAAGTTTGCGCCGCCGCCATAGGATATTGCGCTTTGGAGGCACTCCTTAATATAATTCATCTCATCTAGGATTCCATGTGGTTTCATTAACAATAGCTTTTTTGTACCCTCAATACGACTGCTTTTGCCGCTTTGAAACGCAGATGCTGAGCCCCAGAACTCTTTGTAAAGGCGACCATCTGTACCTGTAACAACGTTTCCAGGGGAATCTGTAAGCGCTGAAAACATGCCACCAATCATCACCATATCTGCCCCTAGAACAAGGGCTTTCGCAATATCGCCTGGCTCCTTGATACCACCATCGGCAATTATTACCGTGTTTTTATTCATGACAGCTGCAGCACAATCACGAATTACGGAGGCTTGGCATCCACGTGAGCCGAATCCAGTCGCAACATAGGTCGTGCAGGCGCTTCCTGGACCGATACCGACCTTGATTGCATCCGCACCCCAAGCCTCCAAATCACGAACCGCTTCTGGTGTGCTTACGTTTCCTGCAATAATGAACGGCGGCTTAGAAAACGTGTTTTTTATCCACTTTATAATGCATTCCATCTTGACGCTGTGCCCGTGCGCAATGTCAATAGTTACAAAATCAGGCATTAACCCCTCAGAATTGAGGGTTTTCATGATTTCATACGCATCAGCATTCACGCCTAGAGAAATGCTTACAGGAAGGGGATGCGACCGATTTTTCATGAATTTGGCAAAGGCGACAGCATCAGTATTGAAGCGGTGGTGAATGTAGAAATAGCCCTCAGAAGCCAGCTTCAATGCAACATCATCATTGATTACACATTCCATGTTTGCTGGAACAACAGGTAGCTTGAAACGCCAGTCACCCAATACAAAATCCGTTGCACATTCACTTCGTGAATTCACAATACATTTCCGCGGTATTAGATTAATATCTTGGAAATCAAAACGCGTCATCATCGGCACTATATAGAATTATGCGCACCCTATTTAAGCCGTAAAACATCAAACAAGCCAAGTTGTTTCAATAAAAGGAAGCCGCTAGCAATTGCGCTAGTGTAACTGGTGTAATAACACCAAATGGATGCGCGACTATCACTGTTAAAAAGTCCCTGGCTAAATCCAAATAAAGGTATAAGAATCAATGCAAATAAAATCGTGAAATTCTTATCCCAAAACATGAATAATGGTAGTATGATTAGAAAACCCCATAAGAAATAAACAACCCGCTTGTATAAATTATCAGGCTCTTCACTATCTACAGTGCTCCAAAATAAGTGCCCGCCTTTCGTAACATTTGTACATATCTTATAAGGGTCATAGTAATGAGCCCAGCTGACTAATATTATAATCAAACCCGAATAGAAGACGATAAAATTTTTACGAAAGTCAGTTGACTTTGCCCAGGGTATAACGTACAATGAACCCAGCAGTGAACCAACTGGCTGCATTACCAAAACAGCGGGTATGAGTGTCATAGTAATAACTTTATTCAAGACAGTGCAACTCTTTCGGGGCTCAGTCCACCATAAGATAAGTTCCGCAAACTGCATTAAGCACCAGCCTATCAACGTTATAGCCAACCATTTGTAATGTGGGTCGCCAGATGATAGTAGATAAAATATTGCTGCTAGTGAAATTACCGTTGTTTGGGCACTGGATTCCACGCTGTAACACATCCTTAATACAGCTGCATAAAAATAGCCGCGTCTAATAGGATGGATAGCCAGATACGGTTCAGTTTTTTGAGCTCAAGCCTTTTTCTCAATGGGCTGACGCTCATTACGCTTATTGCGGCTCTTACTGCAAAGGACCAGAAGATGATTAATATGATGAATCTGGAAACATCTGTTAGCTTTGTTGCCGCGTTAGTATATGGTATTATTATTACCAAATTAGACGCGGGGCTTATAACGCTAGAGGACATTACGGAATATCGCTACTTAGACTGGTCTATAACCACACCAATGTTGCTTCTCGTCTTGTTAATTTTTTTTAAAACACCGGTGCCTATTTGTATATATTTGATTATACTATTACTTAACGGTGGAATGTTAGCCTCCGGCTATTTGGGCGAAACCAAGCGTATCAACAAAATGACCGGCGGCATTATTGGCTTCTTCTGTTTTGCGTTGATGCTTGTAGTTATAGGACTGTATTGTCTAAATAGCTTCAGTTCAATACAAGAGATTCTTCTACTGGTGTGTTTCGCCGCAATATGGACAACCTATGGAATAGCTTATTACATGGATACACGAACCAAGAACTTAATGTATAATACACTAGACATTATAGCAAAGGTGTTTTTTGGGGTTTATATTTGGATTTTCAACTCTAACATTTTTACGGATAAGACCAACAAACTCAAGCTAATATAAGACCCTGACGGCTTTTATAATATATTATAGTTGTATATGTCAGGCTTGAACGAAGCTAGAGCATTAACTATTAGCGGGCTTGGTAAAGCTTTTACTGAAGCCAAAATTTACGTAGATGGTTTAGTTAGAACAACAAAACCTAATGATACTATGAGATTAGTACAACAAAAACTAGATAAATTAGAATTATATATTAATACTTTAAAGACACTAATACCACAAGCAAAGGGTGGTTACAAAACCCGTAAAAATCGTCGTAATTAAGCTCTATAAAAATTGACCCTATATTTTTCTTGTTTGTTATTAATTAAAAAACAAGAAAAATGTTCAGTTGCAACCAGACTGTCGAAATCAAATACGCAAAGAGCGACGTTACCTTCATGACAATGGAGCTGTGTCCTGTAAAGCCAGTGGACACAGTAGGTAATACGCTGACAGGACCCGATGGCACAGTCACCAAGTGGTGCCCGCATGGCGTAGAGCAGCAAACCCCTGATGGTACCATCAAGTTCTGGTGGAAAAAGCCAACCCTTAAGGAAATGTTTGAGTCAAAGGCGCAGAGCATCTATGTTCGCTTTCATAGCGACGATTCGGTCTCTTATCGCATTGGTGGTGCGCCTTATTACTGGTCTGCGCCTCAAGAGGCACCACCTTGTGTGGGCACTTGGTCATGGACGGAATACTGTGATGAAACATTCGATGACCACATGTATAAGCCTTATTGCTCAGGCGCTCACTGTAGCTACTGTGGTTACTATTAGAGTTTGCGACAGGTCTCCCAACTCGGCTCCTTCATCAGCATAGTCAAATAAGTATACTGTTGCGTTGTGACCGTCAGATTATAAAGCGCGTTCGCCTTCCGCGACCCAAAATCATACAACACATCACCAATGGACTTCCACGTATGCCCGTACTGGGTCACGTTGAGCTTCAGCTCCAGGTCAATCGCCGTCTTCTCATCGAGCATAAAGCTGTTAGTCGTGTCAGTAATGTTCAACATTTTTTGCCTGTTTATGAAGGCAAAAACTGCCTTCAATTTTTTAACAAATCAGTATATTTCCCAATCAGTCACCACTGCCACTTTGTCATCTTTGCCTTCAACAGACCAGATGTCCCACTTATCAATATGAGCAGCTTCGCCATAAAGTATTTGTTGAAACGCAACTCTTGCTTTATGAGGAGCGCAATTAAAAATAATCCATGAATCAGTCGATTCACAGTAAGGAAACTGCTTTAATATATCTAATGACCAATGATGCGGCGCTTTAGTGGCGACGCCTGATTCTGTATAAATGAATTTACGTTGGTCGGTCTCACTGTTGTAAGTAACATATCCAAGAACGTGCTTGCCAGGATGCGCAATTAGCTCCTGTGTCATTTCTGGATTCAGCGCATATTGTAGAACTGTATATCCGATTTTGTCATAACTACAGATAAGGTTAGCCATCTTTATATAAAGTGTACAAAACATGAGTTTAAGCTATGTTCAAACGCGCAGCCCTTAGGGGCTCCTTTATCAAATTCCAAGGTGCTGACGCCTTGATTTTCTTGGATGAAGCGACCGTTTCAGGCTTTCTGTAATTATAAGCTGATTCAGCATGCCAGATGGTCGTCTTAATCGTATTTTTATCAAGCTGGGTCTGTTCACTAATAATCGTGGCAAGGCTTGGATAGGGGTGATAATCGATAGCTGCATCTAAGATTTGCAAGGGCTCAGTATAATCATAATCCAAGTCACCAAACGCCGTTTTTACGATTTTATGGTCATTTTTCATGTAATACGTGATTGCATTATTCAATAATGCAATATCACCCGCCATGCCTCCGTAAAGTGCGCGATAATAAAGCGCTAAAAGCTGGTTTTTTGACGCGTGATTTTGTAGAATTTCATGAGTGTGTGTAACTGGCGCGCCGTTTGTGTCTTTGAACACAGTTGTGCAGTTGCACAAGGAATTCACAATTTGCAGCAGGAAGTAAATATCTTGGCTTGTTAATGGTTGGTCGGCTATCATTAGCCACACAATAATAGGATATGAATCCATTAAACAGACGTCTTCAATACATATGATAGCAAGTCGTCGCAACAGCTCCATAGGGTCCTTTTGACAGAGTGCAAGAGCAGTGTTCACAGCTATGATGTTTGAGCCACGCCTTACCGCCTTTTGCAGATTTGATTTCAGGAGCGGCACGGATGCAGTTGTTTCGATTGTAGGAAAGTCGTACTTTTCTACAGTTGAAGGGCGTAAATAGAGACTAAGTCCTGATTTCTTGATTATGAATGTGTCCGTATTATTAGGCGCATTCACGAAAAACGCCTGTGTACCTGGTTCATAAACAAAGCATTTCTTGTTTTTAGGATTGTATTCTATATTCACTGAGAAGAAGCTGCTAAGCTTTGTTTGCATTGTCTTACTATTCTATTATTAAGAATCACGGTATCATTTTTTCAGCCTATAAAGTTAAAATTTGATTGCCGTAACTAATTTTAACGAATTCGTTAACTAAAAACATGAGCCATGTATGTGACATTTGTGCGAAGGTATTCAAGCAGAAGGGTCATTTGACCAGTCACAAGAATAGGAAGAAGCCCTGTACTAAGGATAATACTATAGCACTGCTTGTTGAGCAGAAGGTCCATGAGGTGCTAAACAAGAAGAGTGAAAATGTTATTGTTGAACCAGTCGCTGCTTTAGTCAAGCAGCTACCAATCAACACAATCATCAACAAGGACTGCAAGCTAGCCCTAAAGGAACTGCCCACCGATTCAATTGACCTGACTGTAACATCGCCGCCCTATGATGCGATTCGCGATTACAACGGATTCGCATTCACATACGACGACTTTGTCACGATTACGAAGGAGCTTTTCAGAGTGACAAAGCCAGGTGGCATTGTTGTTTGGGTCGTTGGCGACTCTACGGAGGATGGCAGTGAAACGGGTTCATCATTTCGGCAGGCGCTCCAGTTCATGAATGCGGGCTTCAAGCTTCACGACACAATGATTTATGAAAAGAACACATCATCGTTTCCAGCAAAGCGAACGGGTACACGCTACACACAAATCTTTGAATATATGTTTGTATTTGCGAAGAAATCCGTGAAAACCGCAAACCTAATTTGCGACAAGCCTAATAAGTGGGCTGGGCACACCAACTGGGGCAAGAACACGAATCGTCTTAAGAGCGGTGAACTCAAAGAAACGACCGATATCAAGCCCGTTCCTGATTTCAGCCCGCGCAATAACATTTGGCGTTATAATGTGGGCAAGGGCTTCAATTCATCGGACGCAGAGAGTCATGAACACCCAGCCATCTTTCCTGAACAGCTGGCTGCGGACCACATCCTAACATGGACAAATGAGGGTGATGTTGTTCTTGACCCATTCTCAGGTTCAGGAACAACAGCTAAGATGGCGAAAAAGCACAAGCGCAACTACATTGGTTTGGAGATTAGTGATGCGTACTGCAAGCTGAGTGAGCGTATTTTAGCTAAATACTAGAAACGTTTGGACCATAGTTCTAACACGTCGCTTACGGATGTTTTTTGATGAACTTTGACAAAATTCATGTCTTTATCTATTATAAATTTTTTCATAAGTTCAGAATTAAAAACGTAAGCCACTACGTATTGTTTATGTTCAATATGTGCTTTTGCAATGCGGTGAAAACCATCTACAATATGATGTTTTGCAGTAACAAATACCGGAAACGCCAAATCTGCGTGCTTTATACGTTCAACATCTGATTTATACTTTTTCAAGTGAGGTTTTTCAATTACGTCCATAGGCGACCAGTTGCCCCACACATTCATTTTGAGTTGACTGCTAAATTCCTCAATAGGTAACTTTACTACGGGATGTTCGTACCTATTTATATAGGCTATCATCATGTCAACACTATATATGTTTTTATTATCGTGGTATGTTTGCAGATTAGGCATGTCTATTTAGATAAATTAAAAAATTGAAATCACATTTCGTCATTTTCTAAAATCACGAACCTTTGACTAAAGAAGTCAATATGTCTAGCACTTTCGCAACAACTTTCCACTGGTGGCGCGGCACTGAGGCGCAGTTCCTCCAGGTCATGCAAATCCTACTTTCCATGCCCGATAACAAGGGGTGGATGGAGGAGTACCACCGCTTCCGCATCATGGCTCAGCTCTTTAGCAAGCTCGGTCATGCGGACCCCGCAACGCACCTGCTCAACACTGTTAAGCAGGCATCTAGTAAGAGCACAGCCGCGTCCTTCTTCAACTGGGGTATGGAGGTCTATGACCAGCGCCAGTTTGAAATCAACAATCTCAGCGTTGCTGAGATGCGTTTCATGAGTGACCTCATGACCCTTGACGACTACAATGAGACGCCATTTGACCAGCTCTGGTCTGCCTGGACTGCATCAGTCTAAAAGTACAGTGACCGCCCCTTTGTCATAAGCGCTTTTTCGCCATAATGTGCAATCAGCGTTGTCACGAACTTATTTGTGAAGCCAAAGGCGCGCGTAGTTGAGCCGTGTCCAGAGCCGTGAGGATGGATGTGAAGATAGGTCTGACCCGACTGGGACACATCCTTGTCAATAACCCGTTGCCGGATTTTTTGGTAGTCCGCAGCAATGACGGTCTGAATAGTAGCGGGTAGCTCCGTAATATCGTAGCGAAAGAGATAGTGAACAATCTCATCCATGTCATCCGTTACAGCAGCATCGTGCTCCAAAACACACAAGATACCAGTCTGAATCTTACAGTAGCGCGTTGACTGTTCTAGCGAAGGTGAATCCACAATGTGCTGAAGCGTATCGTAGTCGCCGGTTGAGCCGCAGTTTGTTAGCGTAAGGCGCTCCTTTGCACTGTGACCAAGGGCGCCCTGCTTTTTGATGTGCGTTGCCTTAACATCACCCACTGCCGTGTCTGCCGTGGACTCAGAATTTGGCAAACGCCCAAAGATGTAGAACTCCACCTTTTTGCCAGTCAAGCCCTTGTCTTTAGACAGTTTAGCCGTCAGTTGCTTGGAATCGCAGAACGTCTTGATTTCTGGCGCAAGCTCATGCGCCTTTGCAACAAGTGCCTTTAGGGGCAAGGGCAGGCAAGAAGAAAGCGCCTTGATGTACGCCGCCCCCTTTTCAATGTTGGTCAGAATATCAAGATGTTTGAAGCTCATTTCACGTTTTTGATTGGCGAAAACATGAAAAACACTGGTCAATTTTTCGTTAACGTAAAGCGGCAATGATCCGACTTTTTATTTTCATGAAAAACAAAAGAAAAAGTAGAAAGGGCAAACAAAAAAAGCAGCCCATAAGAGATGGTTGACTACAGAGCCATTGTTGCGTTTCTGGTTCAATACTATGTATTTGTTGTTATTGCCGGTATGTCTGCTATACTGTATATGTTACCCGACTTTCAGAATTCGCGCCTTTCTATACTGGCAGTAATCGTGGTGTTAGCTCTTTTGTACCTTGTAATATTAGACCGTGAAGTAAATGATATTAAAATGACCACAGTCAAATAAAAATCTCAAGACAAGGTATACCCATGAACCGCGCCACAAGACGGAACAAGCGTAAGAATCGGTCAACCAGACGGAACCGTAAGAACCGCCAGTTTGGAGGATGAGGCGGACCCTCCGTTTGGCAGTCCGGTCGTTAAGACCGTTTCATATAGGGATGCATGCTTTTAAAAGCAGAATGACGATGATAATATATACCTTTATTTTATAAAGCATTTATCATCTGAGCCTAATCCCAAGAAATTATGACGATTGCCTGATTTTTTTATTTTATTTTTTACTTTTCGTAAAAAAAAATAAAATAAAATAAAAAAAATAAAAAAAATAAACAATCAGCGCTGTAAAACAGGGCTCAAATCCCGTATTGCCTTTTGGTAAATAGTTTCTACTTCAATATAGTGAATAGCTATCATTTCACGCGCGGTCGCAATAATTTCTTCAAGCGTTGCTCTAGCTCCAGCTGAAGAATTTGCAAATGCTGGCGTAAAATTTATTTTGGTATTGCCTTTGATATCCGTCTTAACTTCAAAGATTCTGTTAATCATTGTGAACGCGGTGTCAAAGTATTTCTTGTACTTTTCTAAAATTAATAATTGCGCCGTCTCTAAAATTTGGGCGTTTTTAGAATCCACAATTATATCGCCCTGAGATGTTTTATTCTTGCAAAATTCCGCTTTTATTTGCTCTGGCAAGGGCGGCAAAATTACATCAGCAAAACTAGTTGCTGAGCGGCTCTTATTGGAAGATACAGTGGAATAGATTGTCTTAAATTCTTCAACTAGGCGTGATAAGGCAGCTTGATTTGAGATGCTTGCTGTACCATCGTCTTCATTAAAGTACAGGGATTCTAGAGCAGCAAAGGGTGGAATGTAGCGCAGGGTCTTTTGAGACCAGTTATCAACGCAGAAATAGGATGTTGCCGCCAGATTGGATAATCCAGGTTTTACGTATAGAAGGACTGAACGATAGGTGGCTGGGGAAGCCTCTGTCCAAGACGAAATTTCGGAATTCCAGCGTGTCATAAAATTGTAAATTTCTTGGAATTGCTTGGGCAACGTTGATGTTTCAGCGGGTTTGGGGGCATTACGGTTCTTTCTGTTCGTTTGTCTATTGCTACTGCTTCCACTACTGCTACCTATCAAATCATTACGGCTGGTTCTGTAGCCAAATACATCGCGCGACATTGTTCTGGCACCACCCCTGCGCGTTAGCCTGTTCAAATTAGTTAGCGATACACCTGCTCTGCGTAACTCCTCCTCAGTACCCCTTGTGAGCTCAAGGGGTCTGTTTCTACTGCTGCTACGGTCTCTGTCCCTATTTCTACTATTGTTACGCCCTGTGGAAACCTTTTCAGCCGCCAAAGTGCTAGCCATAGTTGACCCCAAATCGGTAGACCAATCCTTGTAGTACAAAATAGGCTTTTCCTCTTCCACAGTTTTATCCTCATTAGGGCTGAATAAGTAGCCGCTGCCCTCTTTATGGACCAGTATTCTGAAAATGTTGGTAGCTTCCTTTGGCTTAATCAATACAATCCAGTATGAATCGGGCTTCATTACTGATGCGTCAATATTGTACTTATCCATCTCATACAGTGCCAAAGTAGCATCATATTTCAAACCATCTGCTGTTGTGTAAGTTAATGTATTATTTTCTTTATTAAACTTGTAGTTCGTTTTATCTTTCAATGTGTACACGCCAGGAACACCAGAAACGGAGCTAATAATATATGTGCGGAACCATTCCCATGTTTTGAGGCGCCGACTCTCTTTTTCCTCCAGTGAGACAGGTAGATTTTTTTGCTGCTTCTTCAATGATGCCTGTAATACGCGATTACGAATTCGGTCAATTAGGTCACCAGGCGTGTATATACTCATTGTTAATGCACCGACAAGCTGCAACAAGCGGATGTAAAATATGGCAAGTTCGCGGCAAGCATTAGAATCAGCGGCAGTCTCAGTCTCAATATCCTTGGCTTTGCTATACAGAAATGAGTTTACAGCCTTTGCGCCTGTCACCGATGATTGCAGCTTGAGTTGCTTGAATTCTTTATTGAGCTCCTTTTCTAAAAGAACAACATAGGAACCACAGGCACCGGGTCCCTTTGTAAGAGCATGTAAGTCAACTATGTCAGTTTCTTTCAGCAGCCGTACAAAAATAGTTGTAAATAACTTGCTCTTTTCATTTTCGGGCGAATCAACATACGTTGACGATGGACGACTGTCACTGGCACCCATACCTCTATGCTATGATGAGCTTTTGTTTCCAAGTGTCCAGGCGCTTCAGACACTTGTGTAGGGTGACCACGCTAATGTCGCACACTGCGGCAATCTCCTGTATGGTCTTTTGAACTGTAAGTGTGTTACAGGCTAACGCAAGAGCGGCTGCCGTAAGACTTGGTGGTGTATTTTCAGGACAGATGCCCATGTCATCAGCGCGGGCGCAGATTTGACGAGTTAGCGCAACTAATGTACCGGTTAGCTGCCGTGGCGCCTCCAGCTTCGCCACAAAGGGCTCAATGTAGTGTTCGTAGGTTGTTGTGGAGCGCGAAATCGTATCCCACTTGGCTCTACGTGATTCGACTGATACGGGCTTGGCGGGGGCAGCAACTACAGGAGCAGCAGCAGTCTCAGAAGCAGTAGTAGTAGCAGAAGCAACAACCACCTTATTCTTTACCTTGGCAGCCACTGGACCAATGCGTTCATCCAGATTGAGTAGATTCGCAAACTGCTTCAAGCCCTTGGTTACATAGCGAATATTGATTTGAAATATCACACCAATATCCTTAGGGCGCCGGGGAGTGCCTGAGCGCTTGAGTGATTCATATAGGCAGGCAGCAAGAAGCGCCTCCTTCTGTGTACCACGACACACACACAATGCCGATAATTGGGCATAAAGACGCTTTGCCTCCTCTAAAACACCAACCCCTATCCCGGCGTTTATAGCACGTACATGTAAGCCTTCGAATATACCCCAGAGATTACGCTCTCTGTAGGGCATCAAATTCCAGGTGTGGTAACGCTTAATTTTGCGCATCGCGTTGCCATGATGCTTTCGTAGCAGCATTGTTGTGCCTAGCGATGATTCTGGCAATAGTGGGTTCTGCGGCGCGCCTACACGGGTAGGGTCCGTGTTTCTGTCGTCACCAGAGAACCAGCGATACTCCGGTCCTTGGTCCAAAATATGTTCAAATACTTCGCCGCATCGTGTGCATAATATAGTATCATTCTGGACCTTGATGTTCTCATCCGTTTCGCAGTTTTCGCAGCACCAGGCATAGTCCTCATTTTGCAGCGTGTCATCAACAGCGTCTGCATCAGCAGAAGCAGGCACCTCATCGTCCGGTATATCAAATGCACTGCGCCCATTTGTGTTAAAATACGACTGAAATCGCAAGTCTTCGTCACTTATTGTAGGTTCATCTCTTAATCCTGGAAACAATTCAGTCATGTCTGTTTAAGCAAATTAGGTCGTTTCGGCTAATCAACTTTCATGCCATTTTTTAGGAACTATGGACAACATCTTTGGTGGCTCAGCCGCTGAACAGGAAAGAGTCCGCCGTGGTGAACTCAATATGCAACAATACAATGATAAAGTTACGCGGCGGGGACCCGGCAAAAGTGCTGAAATGAATCCAGGCTTTTTCGGACCCGACTACAGTTATGCCGATGAGCTCAAGACACCTGCTGAAATCGGCGTTCGTTCTGGTGGTGACGTGGGGGCTATTGTAGACGCTGTTTCCGCCGTAAATTACTACACAGACGTGATTGGTTTCGGACAACGCACGGGTATAAATCAAACCAACTTGAACCCTATGGGCTTGCGTTACTTCATGTCAACAGGCAGCACCTGTTCAAATGGAGCAACAATGTATGAGTATGTGGATACTACTCCCAAAGGCAACCTGTTAGGAAAACGCATTGGAAAAGCCATCAGCGATATGGGCTTACCGCAGATGAGAGGTTTGGCACCTGGTGTTTTGGAGGATGCGCGCGATGCCCTGAATCCGATGCCGATTTTTCAAGCCGCCATGGGCACAGGCTATCCAAAGTGTCGGCAAGTCACAATGCAGGTGGGCGATTTGAATGGCAATACGCGCAGCCCTTATGATAGTAATAATGTTTGGATTAAGGGACAGATTGATGGCGGCAATATGCAAACACGCTGGGTGCAGGACCGTGATGCTGGTGGCTATCCCATGTTCATGAGTATGACAGATTATCAAAATGACCCGAAAATCTATTATCCTGATGGAACACCGATTGAGGGGTTTGAGAGCCCTGCCTTTTGGGAAAAATACATTGATAAAAAGACTGCGGTTTCTGTACTTTTTGGCGGCTTAGTTGTTGCAGCGGCAGTTTTTATAGTGAATAAAAAAGCGTAAGTCGCGATTAAATAATACTTCGCATTCGAAATGCAATATATTATTAAAAATTATCCAGCGTCAATAGCGCGACCGTCGCATAAAAGCCAGCCCGTGTGGTCTGTGCCCTTAATGGAAATCTTGGTATCGCCACTTACGGGCTTCTCATGCGCCGTGAAATCGGCTACTGAACGCAGTCTGGAGGACATTAATATTTTATTTTATTTTGAACAGCGCGCTGCATTTATTTTCATGAAAAAAACAATGGAAAATTTGAAAAAATCATGTTTTTTTCAAATTTTTCTGTGAAATTCACGATATTTAACGGCGGCTCTGGCGTCTGGACTGGCGCTGGTTTTGTCTCTGGCTTTGTCTTTGGCTTTGTCTTTGACGTTGGTTCTGTCTTTGGCTTTGGCGATGTCTCTGATTGCGTCTTGTCTGGCGCCCGCCTTTTGGCTTTCCAAGCATAGCAATTTTCGCCAAATACTCATTTACATCAGCAATAAATGTTTTTAATGCATCCTCCTTTGTCTTATCTCCACACATTCCGTCAGGGGCTTTTATTTGAAAATCTTTTCCATCTAATACAAAACCTATATTTACTAAAAAGTCTACAATATAATCTTTACTTATCTCATTAGATAACTCTGCTAAAACTCTGCCCTTAAACGTCTCAGCTGGTTTACCAGCTGCTACATTAGCCGGTTTGAGTGTAACATAATTAGTAATCCTGGCAATACTGTTATTATTCCCCTTTTTAAGAAGTTCATATGCCTCATCTTGTTGCGCACGTTTATTTTTTTCTTTAATATAATCGACGCATTTATGCCAAAAAATAGTATCACTATTGCAAAGTTGAACTAACTTCTTTTTTAGAATAATTTCATGACAAGGTAAGTCTTTTGCAACACAGCCACTAAATGAAGTGGAACTTGTTTTTCTTGATAATTCTTTCTTACAAACAGAACCTGAGGAGTTATTTGAGGAGGCGACAGAACTAACAGAACCGCGTCTTTCAAGCTGTGACATCGTATACTTTACACCAATATTTTATCCTCCGTAAAAGCAGGGACAATGAAGATACCCATTATCACAGCCATCGAAAGCGCCTACCTTATTTTCATGTACTTCATCTTCAAGACTAGCTACAGCTTTAAAGGCGCGTATCTGGAGAAGGAAACGCAGGCGCTCGGGACTTTTTTTGTACATGACAGTGGTCGTTACGAAAACAAAATCTGCACTTTCGGCAAAATTTTTGCTATAGGCGCTGTACTATTAGCTCTTGTCCGTATGAATCTGCTATTGTGCTGTCCGGGCTATAAAAAACGCATAATCGTAGTAACAATCGTATTTGATGTCTTGTGTCTACTCCTAGCTTATAGCATGAACCTCAACTCATTTGTGTATTTACTACCGATTCTGCCCTTGGAACTGTACTTACTTATGTAGTCTGTATAGAAGAGCCCTATGCTTAACACCCTGCCAATAATTCATACTGTAAGCAGCGTAGCCCTGAAGCATTTCCTTGTGAATATCTTGTGCCACCGGCTTTCCAGTAAGCCAGTTGATTTCGGGAAGAGTCATCGGCTGCTTAAGAACAGGACTGGGATACTGCGCACGTTGAATCGTGCTTTTCCACAAAAGGTCCGCGTTCAGTGGCTTCGTCATTGTTTTCGCTCTGAATGGTGTAAGAAAAAGGCGCTTCAACTTTTATCATATAAGCGTCGCCTCATTAAGAAACCTATTATGGATTGGCGGCACACGCATTTTAGTTTTTCGAATCCAGAAATCAGCCGCTTAGATTACCCTTTCATGTATGATTATAGCGAATACGTAAATGACGGTAAGCAAGGACACTTGGTATTTGATGGTCACTTTTATGTAAATAATAGCGTCGACGATGTAGAATGCATAAACTGGAGACAGCGCTTACCGCTAAAATTCACAATGTCGTATTGCATACCTGATACTAAGCCTTGCAAGAAAGATGGCGAATGGAACTATTACGAAATTATTGAAAAGGAAAAGTGTGAAATAGAAATCTACAAACGCACAATTATAGAGGACACCAGTTTGTTCAGCGATGAAATTTTAGAACCAGGCGGTCCTGTTGAACAGGTCTGTTTCACACCTTCCGCAAAACAGAAAATCTACTTCAATGTATTGAAAACCATTGAAAAATACAACAAGAAAACCGGCTTTTTTATGTCAGATGACCCTACTAGAACAGAGCCTGAGCCACACTATTTTGGTCGCTAACTACTTATCCTCCCTGTCCTTGATATCCTCAAACTCACGTGTGAGCTCAACGTTCTCACGCAAGCGTGACTCCGTAATCAGGCGACTGCTAATGTTCATTGACTCCAGCTCCTGCAGGAAGAGCTTGTAGGCGTAGGGAATACGCACCTGTGAGAAGCCCGTAGTTGATGTGCAGGCGCTGCACTGGAACACACCGCGCGCTGGATTGACAATACCCAGAAGACCGCAGCCACGGCATGTGAAGCTCTGGAAGTTATCAGACGCCTCCAGCATGCGCTCCTTGAGGAACTCTGATGCACCGTGCGCAATCATACAATCACGCTCCATCTCACCAAAGCGCAAGCCACCATCGCGGGCTCGTCCCTCTGCCGGCTGCCTGGTCAGCATGACCAGGGGACCAGAAGCACGGCTGTGAATCTTGTCATCCACCATGTGCTTCAAGCGCTGGTAATAGCACGGACCCATGAAGATGTTTGTGCGCATTTGCTTGCCCGTTGTGCCACAATACAGCACCTCATTGCCATAGGGCTCCAGCTTCAGCTGGTCACGTAGAATTGAAGACAGGCGCTCCACCGTTACCTCATTGAATGGCGTGCCATCGCCGTGAAAGCCCATGTTGCAACAGACTTTACCCATCAGCGTCTCCATCAGCTGTGCAATCGTCATACGTGACGGAATACAATGTGGGTTAATGATGATATCCGGAATGATACCATCCTTAGTCTGGGGCATGTCCCAAGGCTCTAGAATCAGACCCACCGTACCCTTCTGTCCATGCCGACTAGAGAACTTGTCACCAACCGTCGGTACGCGCTCAGAGCGCACACGAATCTTCACGAAGGTGTAGCCCTCACCGTTGCGCCCACGGTAAATCTTATCAACGAAACCCGTCTCATTGTTGCGCAGGAGCTTGCTAACATCCTTGTAGCGCTTGCCGCCCGCAGCCTCTACTGCTGCGGCAGCCGCAGCACCACTCATTGCCTGCAGTGTTGCATGCGTAACACCCGCCAGGGCAGCACCATCAGGGGCTCGTAGCCTGATAGGCGCAACCTTACCAATCAACACATCCTCCTGTGAAACATAGGTGTTTTCCGGTACAATGCCATCCTCCGCTAGCTTGTCGTAGTTCGCCATCTTGAGCTGCTTGGTTAGTGCAGGGTCCGGCTTGCAGAAGCGCTCCTCCTCACCAGATGCCTGGTTCTTCTTCTCCTCATCCTTGTACGTGCGGTAGAAGAAGCTGCGGAAGAGACCACGGTCCAGTGCCGCACGGTTGAACATGATAGAATCCTCCTGATTGTAGCCACCGTATGTGGCAATCGCAACAATGATGTTGTTACCAGAAGGCATGTCTTGAGCGCGGTAGAAGCGGCTCATGTACGGGCTAACAAGAGGCACGGACGGGTAGCACAGCAGGTTGCCCATGGTGTCCATGCGCTCACGGAAGTTGAGCGCGTAGATGCCCATAGCCTGCTTACCCATAGCTGATTGATAGGTATTACGGGGACTCTGGTTGTGGTCGCAGAAGGGAATGTTCGACGCCATTGTACCCAGAATCGTGCTAGGATGGACCTCCACGTGGGTGAAGTACTTGCCCTTCTTCGGCTCAATCGTGTCCTGAGGAAACATGCAAATCAGCACAGTCTCAGACTCACCAGGGTCAATGTACTCAATAAGTGAGTGCTTGCCGATTGGTGAGGTCCAGCGCATCAGCTCATTCCACTCTGAAACAACAGACCAGGGCTTAGGCGTTGAGGGATTGAGCATCAGCTCACGAATGGCATCCGCATTCATCACAGGGCGTAGCAGGCGACCGCCCTCCGTGTTCATCCACACCTCATTCATGCGCGGGTTGAACACGACGCTGGTGTAGGGGTTAATACGACCCGCGGTCTTTGCCTTGCGAAGTGCCCGCACTACCTCTACGTTGCTGTGGCTACTATCACGAATAATGCCTATGAATGCGCCGTTAATGAATACACGACACTGAGTGTGCTTCTCATGGTGCGTAGTCTCACTCAGATTCACCATGCCAAGCTCATCGTATAGGATATTGACAATGGGCTCAGGATTGGAAGGTAGTGATACTAGCGCCGTTGAAGACAGATTCTTCACTACACCTACGGAATGACCCTCTGGTGTCTCTGCAGGGCAAACAAAGCCCCACTGAGTGTTGTGGAGCTTACGGGGCGGAATGAGCTTGCCCGTCTTCTCAATGGGCGTGGAAATGCGACGCAAATGCGAAATGCCTGACAGATAGGTCAGGCGGTTCATGACCTGTGAAATGCCCATCTTGGTGCCCATCTTGCCGCCTGCAAAGTTGCCTGTTGCCAAACTAGACTTCATGCCAATATCCACGATGGTGGACTTGAGAATCTTATAGATGTTAGTAGGATTAATAATATCCTCAAACTTGCCAGTGGACTTCCAGGCACCATTGTGAATCTCCTTGGTAATCGTGCTCTTCATGTCCTTGATGACCTTCGTGCCAAAGTAGTAGCGGAACAGATTGCCCAGTAGGTTACCAGGCAGCTCCACCTTCTTGTTAGGATAGGCATCACGGTCATCGTAGGAAATGCGGTTGTGATAGACCTCCAGGACCTTCTTGGTCATGACAGCAAGGAAGCACGCCTTCTCATAGAGCGTGTTGTAGCCACCAATGTGGGGAAGAAACTCCTCTGCAAGAATCTCAGTCAGGACGCCATTCTTGGGCATCTTAGCAATTGGCAGGGTGGAAGAGGTCAGTGCCTCACGGATACTGGAGCCACTGCCAATGTACTTGGTAAGAAACTCAATGGCGGCTTCCGTGGTGCGAATGTCCTTGGCGTCCTGAATGCACTCCTGAAATATCATATCGTATGGCGTGTCTGTTGAGCCCATGATGAGCTCAATAATCTCCTTGTCGCTCTGGATGCCTAGGGCGCGAAACATGACAAACAGGGGAATCTCAGTCTTAATACGGGGCAGCGACACGCGAATGTGCTCAGGCGCCACAGGGTTCTTCGGATTGTGTAGAATGACGACCGCAATAGACTTGGGTGCACCCTCATTGTCCAAACCAATAGACTTGCACTCAATCTTCTCTGCCTCCTTGTTTCTGTTTTTAGAGTTGCGGAAGACGAACATACGGTTCTCCGCCATGCGCTCCTGTGAAATAATAATGCGCTCACCACCCTGGATAATAAAGTAGCCGCCAGGGTCCGTGCTGCACTCACCAAGGTCACGTGGCGTCTTCTCTGGTGTCTCACATAACATGCAGAACTTGGAACCAATCATTACGGGAATCTTGCCAACGTGGATGCGCTGCAAGGTGCGGGTCCGTGTCTCCTTGACCTGCGTCGTAGGGTCAAACATGGTGGTAGTAATGTGCAGGTCAACGTAAACGGGCGCCGCATATGTAATGTTGCGAAGACGCGCATCATTGGGATACAT
>Ga0209400_1001593_pt1 | contig 17917 bp, 16 predicted proteins | sample M_130807_EF_Meta_FD_187313 | JGI IMG/M metagenome (GOLD analysis project Ga0209400, IMG submission 187313) | Freshwater microbial communities from Lake Montjoie, Canada to study carbon cycling - M_130807_EF_MetaG (SPAdes) (version 2) | ecosystem: Environmental > Aquatic > Freshwater > Lake... | reverse complement strand
GCAGCTCGGTGATCGAGGCGTACTCGTCATCAGTGAGGCCGAGTGCGATGTGGATGGGCTGCTCCATCCTCGCAACGCTACCCCGTGGGTGCCGTGCCCCCGGCGTGACCGATTGCCGGACGCGAAGGCCCGTGATGGACTGCTCAGCGGGCGCGATGTGGGCCGGGATGACCGGCGCGGCGAATACAGGTGACGCCAGCACGGGGCATGACCACACCGCAACGAGGCGAGGAACGCGCGGTGACCACGGCGATCGGATCGGGCTCCGGTGCTCCGCCCGATCGTCGTCGTGCTCGTTCGAGCGCAGCGATGAGTGCCCGGTGCGGGTCGGGGCCGTCTGTTCCCCATCCCGCGGCCATCGCCTCCTGGAGTTCGTCGGCCGAGAGCACCCGGGCGACCTCCTCGTCGAGAAGACCCTGCGCAACGACAGCGCGCACCATGCCGTCGGGCGCGGGAGGCGGGGCGTAGTCCCAACCATCGAGGCCCACATCCTCGGCAACGACATCGAGCACGGCCAGCGCATCCCAGAGATCAGTGATCTCGGATTCGTCGAGGAGTCCCGAATCGCGCAGCGCAACCGCCATGTCGTAGACCGCGCTGTCGGACCGCGGCCCGAGACACAGCACCTCGAGCAAACCGCTGGATCCGACCACCGACGCCTTGTAGACCGCGCGGGCGTGACCGCCGAGCACGGAAAGGGTGTTCCATCCGGCCAGAGGCGAGTTCAGCGCATGTTTGCCCGCCGGATCGACACACAGACCAACGAGGTCCTCGAGCACTCCGAGTGCCTCGTCATTGGTGAGATCGCCGAGTTGCTCGACGACCCGATCACTGAAGACGATCTCGGCCTGGTCGTCGGGGAAGCGCCCGCCGCGACGCAACGCTCAGCGACCGAGAGCGGAGGCACGGTCCCGGACCCGATCAACATCGAGGCCGAGTTTCGTGCAGACATCTTCAAGGGACCATTTCGAGGAACGGTCGAGGGCGAGGTCGGCGAACTGTTCGACCACCTCGCGGCGGGCCGCCTCAACCTTGGCGGCGGTTTCATCGAGGCGTTCGGCAGAGTCGATCACCGCGTTCACACGACCGAAGCGGGTGAGCAGGATGCGGCGCTCGGATGCGGTCTCGTTCAGCCAGGACACCCCGCGTTTGGAGGCCTCTTGAATGGGGACTCGAAGTGGTCGGCTGTCGACGGTCATAAGAGCCACGGTAGCGAGTTCTGTGTAGAACTGCAATGAGTCGTCTGACCCCCTGGCGCGCTGGTGAAACCGGCGAAAGGCCAGCCTCTTCTGATCAGTTCGGGTGAGTTCCGGTCAGCTCAGGATCGAACGCAGCAGCGGCAGGCCGTCGATGCTGCCGAGCAGCTCGGAGGTGGCCCGCTCGGGATGCGGCATAAGGCCGACCACGTTGCGGCCCTCGTTGCAGATGCCGGCGATGTCGTCGATCGAACCGTTGGGATTCTCGACATAGCGAAGCACGATGCGATCCTCGTCGCGCAACTGCGCCAACGTGTCGGCATCACAGGTGTAATTGCCCTCGAAATGGTTGATGGGCACACGCAGCACCGAACCGGCCTCGGCCCCACGGGTCAGCACCGAGTCGGTGCTTTCCACTCGCAGCTCGACCATGGTGCAGACGAACTTGAGACCGGCGTTCTTCTGCAGCGCACCGGGCAGCAGGCCGGCCTCGGTGAGCACCTGGAAGCCGTTGCAGATGCCGACCACCGGCCCACCGGCCGCCGCGAACTCTGACACTGCGCCCATGATCGGCGAGAAGCGGGCGATGGCACCGGGGCGCAGATAGTCGCCATGGGCGAACCCGCCGGGCACGATCACGGCGTCAACACCCTTGGTGGTGGCATCACCGTGCCAGAGGATCTCGGGCTCGGCGCCCACGAGACCCATGGCCTCGATCATGTCCTGCTCGCAGTTCGATCCGGGGAAGAGCACCACCCCGACGCGGGGACTCACGAAGCTGCCCCCGCCGAGAGTTCGATGAAGGAGTCCTCGATGACGGGATTGGTGAGGAACCGACGGCAGAGATCCTCGACACTGGCCCGGGCGCTGGCTTCATCGGCAGCGTCGATGTCGAAGCGGATGAACTTGCCCACTCGCACACCAGTGACACCGGCGACGCCGAGTGTGGGGATGGCGCGCTCGATGGTGGAGCCCTGCGGATCGGCGATCCCGGGACGGAGTCGGACCTCGACCTGCACTGAGAAGATCATGCTCACATCGTCGCACAGCAGCGACCGACTGCGGTGCGGTCGGTCGTCACGAATGCGCCGAGTGCCGAAGACCTCGACTTCTGAGGATGTCTATCGACCAACTGCGCCGGGGCGGGGCGGCCGCGAACGATTCGATCAGCCGTGCCAGTCGGCGAAGGACCGACCGGTGATGCGCTCATAGGCGTCGATGTAGCGGGCGCTGGTGGTGTCGACCACCTCAGCCGGCAATGGCGGTGCCGGGGGCTGCTTGTCCCAATCGAGTCCGTCGAGGTAATCGCGCACCGGCTGCTTGTCGAAGCTGGGTGGCGTGGAACCGGGCTGCCAGTCGGCGGCCGGCCAGAACCGGGAGGAGTCGGGGGTGAGCACTTCGTCGGCCAGTACGAGTTCGCCATCGATGAGACCGAGCTCGAACTTGGTATCGGCAATGAGGATGCCCCGCTCGGCGGCCCATTCGGCGCCGCGGGTGTAGAGCTCGATCGACACCGACCGGGCTCGCTCAGCCAGTTCCGGGCCGATGAGTTCGACAGCGGCCTCGAACGAGATGTTCTCGTCATGACCCTCGGCGGCTTTGGTCGAGGGCGTGAACACCGGCTCGGGCAGCTTCGAGGACTCGAGCAGACCCTCGGGTAGCACCTGGCCGTGCATGGTTCCGCTGGTGCGGTACTCCTTCCATGCTGAACCAGTGAGGTAGCCACGCACGATGCATTCGATGGGCAGCATCTCGGCCCGACGACACAACATGATGCGGCCCTCCCACTCCGGCTTCTGGGCCGAGGCGGGAACGTCAGCCAGCGAGGTGGAAAGCAGATGACTGCCGACGAGGCCACCGAACTGTTCGAACCAGAACGCACTCATGGCGGTGAGCACCCGGCCCTTGTCGGGGATGGGTTCGGCCATGACGACGTCGAAGGCCGACAGACGGTCGGAGGTGACCATAAGCAGACGACCGTCGCCGGCGTCGTAGATGTCTCGCACCTTGCCTGAATAGATGTGCGGGAGTTCCTCGGTGGTCACGGGCGGGCCTTTCGGGTCGGCCACGAGCAGCGGCCGTCGGAACTAGAGGATCGAACCCGGACGATACCCGGCAGCAGCGGGGTCAGCCGACACGAGCAAATCGATCGTGGCGACGAACGCTGGAATCTAAGCGTGGTCGGGGATTGTTTACGTGGCTTTCATCATCGACGTGTTTTCTCGCCGGCTTGTGGGCTGGAAGGCGTCTAAGTCCATGACGGCGTCACTCGTAGTGGACGCACTCAACATGGCGGCCTGGACGCGAGGCACAAAACTCGATGGACTGATCTGTCACACGGACGCCGGATCTCGATACACGAGGGTGAGCTACACCGACCGAATTGACGAACTCGGAGTGTCGGCTTCGATCGGCACAGTCGGTGCTTCTTACGATAACGCAATGGCCGAATCAGTCATGGGGATCTTCAAAACCGAGCTGCACAGAAACCCGGCGGTCTTGGCCGACAACGGCGGGCACTGGAAAGGTCTTGATGATCTCGAGATCGCCACCTGCGCATGGGTCTTTTGGTTCAACGAGGAACGTCTCCACTCCGAACTCGCAGATTAGACACCATCGGAAGTTGAAGCTGTGTACTCTGGCTCACATCAAGCCAAAGCGGCCTGAGAAAACCAAGCGAAAAAGTCTCCCGGAAACCAAGGCCGATTCAGAGAGGCGGGTAGACAGAATGTTGCGATCAATGCGCAGAGAGCGCCGACGACGACGCGGCAAGTTCATGAAGCGATGCATAACCTCCGTGACTGCTGCTGCGTCCATCGTGGGGACGCTCGCAGTCTCGCGTCCTTCCGGGGCTATCGGGCAAACGACCTACACCGCCAGCACGAGGGCGGCGCTTGCTGACCCTGACACGTTCTACTGGCAGGGAACCGAATACACCTTCGGTTCCACTGAAGCCGGCACAGATGCCTGCGGAACCGCAGGTGGCGGGCCGTACTACGTCCCCTACGTGACAGCCACCCCAGTCGCCGCGGGGGCCGGCGGCAGCAACGTCGGCCAGAAGTGCTATTCCGGGGATGCGATGCCGTTCGGTCCCGGTCTGTGGGCCGATGTGAACAGCGACATTTGGGCGCCGGGAGTCGAGTACTTCGGCGGTACCTTCTATATGTACTACTCCGCGCTCAAAGCTGGGACCGTTCAGCGCTGTGTGGGACGAGCCACGTCGAATTCGGTCACCGGCCCCTATAAGAGCCAGTCAGAGTGGGCTTGCCCGTCGTCAGGGCGTTGGGCAATTGATCCGGACCCATTCACATCGAATGGGCGGATGTATGTGGCCTATCGAGATGACGCGATTTCGAGCGGCAACGACTCCGGGATCTCGATTGTCCGGACTGCGGCGGGCGGTTTCGGCGACTTCTCGACCCGCAGAGACGCCCTCAAGGGCGCTGATGTCGGATGGAACACAGCTTCATGTCTTGGCAGCGGACGACTCGTCGAGAACCCTGCGATTACCCTTGATGCGGACGGCAATTTTTATCAGTTCTTTTCGACCGGATGCTGGAATGAGCCTCCAGGCACTGCTCCCTACGCGACTGGCGGCTCCAGTTGCGGAACGAATCCGTTACCTGCCTCGCGGTGCATGGTCGTCGGGGGGAACACCAACCCGAACTTTGCATATTCGGCGTCGGGGCTTGCGCCTTTACAGACACTTCCCGGTGACCATCGTGGTCCAGGAGGAATGTCCCTCTACAAGAGCAACGGAAACGTGCGGGCCTCTTGGCATTGGTACTTCCAGATGTACGTCGGGGCTTGGCGGTACACCCGGACCGGAACCGTTCTGCATAGCGGCACGACATGGAAGGTGGCGTAATGGGAGAGAAACTTCGTGTGTCACTTCGAGGTGGCGGTTTGGTATTGACCCCAATACTGCCGCCCGACCACCCCTTTCTTTACGAACTGGCGATGTCAGAGGAGAACCTCATCCTCTGGCGCTATCGAGGTACCGTGCCGCCTCCTGACGTATTTGTAGCGCAGCTCTATTCAGACGTTCTCGTACAATTCGTCGTCCGGAACGAGCAAACCGGTGAGCCCGTCGGGATGGTTGTGGGTTACGCGCCCAACCTGCAAAGCGGGCACGTACACCTTGGCGCCGTGATGTCGACGTCTGCCCAAGGGCGCATGATCGGAGCTCTTGCCATGGAGATCTTCATCCAATACCTCTTTGATGTTTGGAACCTGCACGGGATCTTTGCGGAGGTTCCTGAATTCACTCACAACTCCATGATGAATCGTTATTCGGAGCGGAACGCCTACCTCCCATTTGAAGAGACCGGTCGACGGCCAAAGTTCCACTACTTCAAGGGTAGGTACTGGGACGACTGCATCACCTATCTGTCCCGCCAAGCATGGGATTCCCGTGACGGTTCACTCGTCAAGGAGGCAGCGGATGCCGCATCAAATCGGTGAACACACGCCAGGTGGGTTCGACTCCGAGACGGGCAAGCGATACTCGGCGTCCGGACTGGACTCCACAAGTCCGGAGCTCCGCACGCCCGGCTGGGCCAGGTTGGTTCGATGGCTTGCTACAGTTGGATTCCTTGGCGGAACCGCACTGGGCTGCGGGTCAGTCGGGGCGATGTCGCCAGCGGATTTGAATCAGCAGCAGGTTTGTACTGGGCGTAGCAGCAATTGCCCAGTGGCAGACACCACGCTGCCCATAGTCCCAATGACGCCGGATACAACCACCCCACCTGCGCCATTGCCGACGATGCAACCTTCGGTGGCACCGCCACTGATAACCGAAACGCCCCTTGATCCCGAACTAGGCGTCACGCCGGATCTCGGTCCTACCGCGTCCTGTGGCGCTGTTGACGCGAAGGTCGTCACACAGGCACTTGACGCGGACGCCAAGTTTCTGGGGGTCGATCCGAGCGGCTGCGGATTCACCGCAGGTCTCTGGACCCTGGGCGTTCGTGTCGATCCTTATGACCCGAAGGCGACCGGCGAACTGAAGACCTCTCCTTCACTCAACGGTACGTCGGTACCGAATCAGACGTTCCTCACGAACGATCGATCGGGCCGTTGGTATGTGCGCAGCACCTTCATCGTGAACGACCAGCTCTACACCTTCCAACTGGTGAACACGGCGTCGGGATCAGATACGTACCCTCCGATCGACGGGGAGCCGCAACGACCCGTGACCGAGTCCGCTGCCCTCCGATTGATCGACGGGATCGCCGCGCTGAAGTAGTCAGGTCCCAGGTCAGCAGTTCGTCGTGTGGACGGTGACCGGATCCCCCGACACAGCAGTAGCCGTGACGCACCGACTGACCCCATGTGTGTCGACGCGATACGTGAGCTCCACTCTGCTCGGCACTGCGGGTACCGACCAGAGAACGGCACCTTCGATCTCGGGCTTTCCGGGGAACTCCGTCGGAGCGAGCCCATCGACCTCCGCAATGGCCACTGCAGTCCAAACCTTCACCAGATCGAGATCCTGCACCGCACCCCGCAGCTGCAGTGAGACTCGAACCGCCTCGGAATCAGCAGCGGACTTGTCGGCGGACCGTCGGCTCGAGACCAACCATCCGCCTCCGACAACGGCGAGTGCCACGAGCAGATCACCAGACTGATCCGTCGCGAACGCATCTCGACTCGCCCCTCGCCCGCCTGAATCACACGAGATCGCTCTGCTCGATCGCCGCGATCCTCAGAGGATCGAACCCGGACGGTACCCCGCGGCAGCGGGATCAGCCGACACGAGCAAATCGATCGTGGCGACGAACGCGGCGACCTGTGCGGGCGCGGAGCCCACGAAGTCGAGCGGACTGGCCAGCACCGATTCGAGTTCGCCGCTGTCGAGACCGAGCCGCGAATCGGCACCGAGACGGTCGAGCAGGTCGTTGCCCTCGGCCCCCTGCTCACGCAGTCGCAGCGCAGCAGTAACAGCATGTTCCTTGATCGCCTCATGGGCTTGTTCGCGCCCCACGCCGTGACGCACGGCGGCCATGAGCACCTTGGTGGTGGCGAGGAACGGGAGGTACCGATCGAGCTCTCGCTCGATCACCGCGGGATACGCACCGAAGTCGTCGAGCACGGTGAGGAAGGTCTCGAAGAGGCCGTCGATGGCGAGGAACGCATCGGGCAGCGCCACGCGACGCACGACCGAGCAGGACACATCGCCCTCGTTCCACTGATCGCCGGCGAGCGCCGCGACCATGGTGAGGTGCCCGCGCAGGATGGTGAGGAACCCGCCGATGCGCTCGCAGCTGCGGCTGTTCATCTTGTGGGGCATGGCCGAGGAGCCGACCTGTCCGGGCTGGAACCCTTCGGTGGCGAGCTCCTGCCCGGCCATGAGCCGGATGGTGAGCGCGAGATCAGCGGGCCCAGCAGCGGCCTGCACCAGCGCCGAGACCACATCGAGATCGAGCGAACGCGGGTACACCTGACCGACATTGGTGAGCACGGCACTGAAGCCGAGGCCGGTGGCGATGCGGGTCTCGAGCTCGGCGAGTTGCGAGTCGTCGCCGTCGAGCAGATCGAGCATGTCCTGCTGGGTGCCCACGGGGCCCTTGATGCCCCGCAGCGGATAGCGGGCCAGCAGATCATCGACGCGATGGAGGGCCTGCAGCAGTTCCTCACCGGCGTTCGCGAAGCGCTTGCCGAGCGTGGTGGCCTGCGCGGGCACGTTGTGCGATCGACCAGTCATGACCACCGTGGCGTTCTCGGCGGCGCGTTCGGCGAGACGGGCGAGGGCGGCGAGCATGCGACCACGCACCAGCACGAGCGCGGCTCGCACCTGCAGTTGTTCGACGTTCTCGGTGAGATCGCGAGACGTCATGCCCTTGTGGATCTGCTCGTGGCCGGCGAGCGCACAGAACTCGTCGATGCGGGCCTTCACGTCATGACGGGTGACGCGCTCACGGGCGTCGATGGAGGCGAGATCGACCTGGTCGATGACCGAGCGATAGGCCTCGATCGCCTCGGCGGGGACGTCGATGCCGAGGTCGCGCTGGGCCTCGAGCACGGCGATCCACAGCTGGCGTTCCAGCACCACCTTGTGCTCCGGGGACCACACGCGTGCCATCTCGGGGCTCGCATAGCGGGCGGCCAGGACGTTGGGCACGGATGTGGGGGCCATGGACTCTCCTCATGCACCCGCAGCGGGCGCACCCCTCAGGCTACGACACGCGCCACTGCCGACCTCGAACGATTCCCACACCGATCGCCGATCACGGGGCACAATGACCGAGTGCAGTACCTCTGGTGGTGTCTCTCGGCGGTGATCTTCGGACTCGTGGCCTGGAGCGTGGTCGATGCATCCCGTCGCCCAGCCTCAGCGTTCGAACCAACGGCGATGACCAAACGGAACTGGATCATCTCGATCATCGGGTTCGCGGTCATCTGCGGCCCGATCGGCGGGCTGTACTCGCTGTACTACCTGCTGAACGTCCGTCGATCCCTGACCACTGCGAGCACTGACGACTGAGTCAGTCACCCACCACAGGAAATTCCAGCACGAGTAGACGACCCAAGGAATCGATCATGACCAGCACCGAGGCGCAGCGCGAGTTCGACACCACCCCAGCACTGCAGGAGCTTCTGCGACGTGCGAGCGAGTCACGGACATTGCGTCGAACACGAAACCGCATCTCAGATTAGCTACAGCCTCTCGAAGGCGAGGGCTCACCAAGCAGCAACGTCGGTAGGACTTTAGCCCTGAGCGCGGCGGGCGCGGTCTTCGATGAGCTTCTCCTGCAGACCGGTGTCGGTGATCGCCAGCATCTCAACGACGAGCAGCGCTGCGTTGAGCGAGCCATCAATCGCAACCGTGGCCACCGGAATGCCCTTGGGCATCTGCACCGTGGAATACAGCGCGTCGACACCGTTGATGGCCCCACCCGACAGCGGCACACCAACCACTGGAAGCGTGGTGTGAGCAGCAACAACTCCGGCGAGATGTGCGGCCATACCGGCGCCACAGATGAACGCCACATACCCATCGGCCCGGGCTGAGGTAGCCAGCGCGGTGACCTCGGCGGGATTGCGATGAGCGGAGAGCACACGCACATCGGCCTCGATGCCGAACTGGTCGAGCGTGTCGACCGCAGGCTGCATCTTGTCGCGATCATTCGGCGATCCCATCAGCACGGCGACCTTCATCGGAGCTTCTCCTCGGGGTAGTGACCGACGCCGATGCGACGCCGGAACTTTGACAACAGTGTGATTCAGATACTCGCGTTGCGGTGCTGGAGACCGGGCCACGAGATATGACCGACAGCCTCGAACGCCCGGCTGCGGGCGGCGGCAATATCGACGCCCTGTCCGGTGACTGCGAGCACGCGACCACCAGCGGTGATCAGTCGGCCATCAGTATCGGCGCTGACCCCGGCGCAGAACACGCTCACGCCTTCGACGGCCGAGGCGGCATCGAGTCCTTCGATGACATCGCCGGTGCGCACATCACGCGGGTAACCCTCGGCGGCGCAGACCACGGTGACCGCAGCGCCGTCGTCGAAGGTGGGGGCATCACGCAGTTCGCCGGCCGCGGCCTGGGCCAGCAGTTCGCCGAGATCACTGGTGAGTCGGGGCAGCACAACCTGGGTTTCCGGATCGCCGAACCGCACGTTGTACTCGAGCATCTTCGGGCCGGTGGGCGTAAGCATGAGACCGGCGTAGAGCACGCCGCGATAGTCGATGCCTTTGGCTCGCAATGTGGCCAGAGTGGGCGCAACGCAATCGTTCATCACCATGGCCACGACATCGTCAGTGGCCACCGGAACCGGCGAGTACGCGCCCATGCCACCGGTGTTGGGGCCGAGGTCGCCATCGAAGATGCGCTTGAAGTCCTGGGCCGGAGCGAGCGCGAATGCACGAGTGCCATCGCAGATCGCCAGCACCGATACCTCGGGACCGGTGAGGCCCTCTTCGATCACCAGCGTGCGGCCGGCATCGCCGAAGGCTTCGCCCGAGAGGTAGCCGCGCACCGCGTCGCGAGCCTCATCGATCGATGTCGTGACCACCACGCCCTTGCCGGCGGCCAGACCATCGGTCTTCACCACATAGAGCCCGTCGAGCGTGTCGAGAAACGCAAACGCCGGTTCGATCGAATCGAAGGTGCCATGCGCGGCGGTGGGCACACCGGCCTCGACCAGCACGTCTTTCATCCACGCCTTCGAACCTTCGAGGCGCGCCCCGTCAGCACCGGGGCCGAAGACCAACCGTCCCATGGCTCGCAGTTCGTCGGCCAGACCAGCCACAAGCGGTGCTTCGGGACCGATCACATACAGATCAGCGTCGAGTTCGGTGGCCGGTGTGGACACCGAACCGGGGATGCCGGGATTGCCCGGCGTGACCACGACCTCGTGATGACGACGCAGCACCGTGGCGAGCGCGTGCTCACGACCGCCGGAACCGACGACGCAGATCTTCATCAGACGTTGAAGCGCAGGTACTGCTCGCGGCCGGGACCGACACCGACAAGACCGATGGGCACACCCACCTGCGCCTCGAGGGCAACGAGATAGGCGAGCGCCTCGGCCGGCAGTTCTTCACGAGTGGTGATGCCGGAGATATCGCACTTCCAACCGGGGAACTCCTCGTACACCGGCGTGACGTGATGCACGACTGACTGGTGATAGGGCAGCTGCGTGAAGATCTCGCCGTCGAGTTCGTAGGCCACGCACATCTTGATGGTGTCGAAGGTGTCGAACACGTCGAGCTTGGTGACAGCCAACTCCGACAACGAGTTGAGACGAACCGAATGACGCAGCATCACCGCGTCGAGCCAGCCGGTGCGACGACGACGTCCGGTGTTGGTGCCGTACTCATGGCCGATGTCGATGAGCGCGTCGCCGATCTCGTCAGTGAGCTCGGTGGGGAACGGACCAGCGCCCACGCGGGTGACGTACGCCTTGGCGATGCCGACCACCGAGTCGATGTAGCGGGGGCCGATACCGGCACCGACACAGGCGCCACCGGCGATCGGGTTCGAAGAGGTCACGAACGGATAGGTGCCGTGGTCGAGATCAAGGAATGTGGCCTGTGCGCCTTCGAGCAGCACGCTTTCGCCGGCTTCGAGCGCGTCATGCACGATGCCCACCGAATCGCCGATCATCGGGGCAAGGCGCGGCGCACACACATTCAGGTACTCATCGGCGATGACATCAGCATCGAGCGGAAGCTGGTTGAACACCTTGGCGAAGATGGCGTTCTTCTCCTTCAGCACCACCTCGAGCTTCTGGCGGAAGATCTTCGGGTCGAGAAGGTCCTGCACACGCAGACCAACACGGGCCGCCTTATCGGCATAGGCCGGGCCGATGCCGCGCTTGGTGGTGCCCACCTTGTTCTTGCCGAGACGACGCTCGGTGAGCTTGTCGAGTTCCTGGTGGTACGGGAGGATCAGATGCGCGTTGCCGCTGATGCGCAGTTTCGAGGTGTCGACACCCTTCGATTCGAGCATGTCGAGCTCAGTGATGAGCACGCGGGGATCGACCACGACACCGTTGCCGATGACCGGCGTGATGTGCGGATACAGGATGCCGCTGGGCACGAGCTGCAGCTTGAAGCTGACCCCGTCGACAACGAGCGTGTGGCCAGCGTTGTGTCCACCCTGGTAGCGAACCACCAGATGCTGATCCCGGGCGAAGAGATCGGTGAACTTGCCCTTCCCTTCGTCACCCCACTGGGTTCCGACGACGACGGTGGCTGGCACGATGAACTCCTGGGAAGGCGTTTGGGGGACCGGAAGACACTACCTGTTGGCCCTTGCGGAATCGCAGTTGATTGGGCCTCAGGCTGCGGTGGAAGCAGCGCCCGAAGCGAGGTGGCGGCGCCCGAACAGGAACGCCAGGCCGTAGAGCACCAGCGCCACGATCATCAGGTTGCGGTATCCGACCACCAGCGAGACGTACTCGAGCACGCCACCGACCATGGCGCCGATGAGATTCGCGGCGAAGGCAGTGGTGGTGTCGCCGCTATCGCGGAACCGCTGCGAGAACACCATGTTGGCCAGGAAGATCGGCGAGAACGCCAGCACCACCGCGGCCACGAGGCGTAGCGCAAAGGGGAGATCGAGCAGCAGATGCTGGGGGATGATCCAGTTGATGACGATGGAGCCGGCGAGCAGGCCGTAGAGGATCCACGGCGATCGCACCCGAACACGCTTCGACAGCGTGACCGCGCCCAGCACCGCCACCAGCACGCCACCGAACACCAGCGCATTCACCAACCAGGTGGTGCCGAACAGCAGGGCGAACTGCACCACGTTCTTGGTCTCGAGCAAAAGGAACGCCACACCCATGAAGAACAGATCGGTGTAGGCGCCCATACCCCGCAGCGGCCCGCCCACGAGGCGCACGCTCAGGAACGACACCAGCAGGATGAGGCCGAGGGCCACCAGATAGAACGACGGGATCGACGGGTTCTTCAGATACGGGAACGGTCGATCGTCGTTGACGGGAGCCGGCGTGCTGGCGTCATGGATCCACTGGTCCTGGGCCGGGCAGTCGATCGCATCGGGCTGCACGCTCACCGTGATGACCGCCTGACCGCGATTCTCGAGATGGGTCACGCACGGCGACGTACCGAAGGTCTGCTCGAGAGTGTTGGCATAACGATCCACCAACCAGAACTCGCGGTAGTTGTTGTACATGGCGAACACGCCGTCGTCGGTGAGATGCGCCTGATAGGACTCAGCGGCTTCCTTGGTGAACAGGAAACTCTCGAGCCGCACCGACGAGGCGCCCTGCACAAGCGTGAGCGAATCGGGCAGGGCCAGCACGATCATGTCCCACTTCTGATCGGTCTGTTCGAGGAAGGCACGTCCGTCGTCGACGTGAACAGTCACACGCGGATCGTCGTAGGGATGCTTCGGGTGATACTCAGCGGCGAGGTCGAGCAGACGGCGATCGATCTCGACGGCGTCGATATGTTCGGCGCCTTCATCAAGGGCCTTCTGCACGTCGTTGCCGCTACCGGCACCGATGACGAGCACGTTCTTGGGCGGCGTGGTGGCGGCCCGACGCTCGTAGATCGTGTTGTAGATCGGTTCTTTGGTCTCATCGACCTGGAACCAGTGCGGGATGCCGTTGACGAACACCCCGATGCCGTTGGGCCCGAGCACGGCGTAACTGGCCTTGTAATACGGGGTCCAAGCCACACCGGACTTGGTGGACTCAACGCCGAGCGTGCCGAGCATGGCAATCAGCGGCAAGCACACCAGCGCCAGCATGCCGAGCTTCTTCGGGCGGAGAGCCCACAGCAGGATGACCGCGCTAACGGTTCCCCACACGATGGGCTGGGCGCCGACGAAGGCGAGGATCGTGAAGATGACAATGCCGACGATGCTGCCGATGAGATCGAACTGGTAGGCGTCGAGATTGGCCAGCTGACGGAACGTGCGGGCGATGCCGTCGCCGATGCAGGCCAGCACAGCGGCCACCACGATGAAGATGGCCGGCAGCAGCACTTCGCGCGGCGGACCATTGGGCTTGAGTTCACGGCCGAAGAAGATGAGATCGGTACCCACCGCCTGCAGGGTGACCGGCACGAAATGCACGAACAGCACGAGTGCCCCGAGCACCAACGGGGTGAAACGCAACAGCGAGAACTCCGAGCGGCCGGCCCACAAAAAGCCGAGTCCGACTCCGAGGAACGAACCCAGCAGCACGATGTTCGAGAAATAGGAGAGGTAGACGACGCTGCCACCGAGCCACCGGATCAGCGCCAGTTCCACGAACAGCATGAGGAAGGTGAGCACCACCAACCGGATGCGCAACGCCCGCGGCGACGCAGTGGGAAGACCCTGTTCCGGGTTCGGTTCGGAGGTGATGGGGTCGGTGGTGGCGTCAGGCACGCACGGACGCTAGAGGCTGGCGGGCAGTGCTCCCCGTATTTCCAGCTCGCCGTCGACCGCATCGACAGTGACGACCGAGCCGTCGCCGAACTCGCCCTCGAGGATGGAGAGCGCCAACCGGTCGGCCAGTTCGCGCTGGATGACCCGTTTGAGCGGCCGGGCGCCGTAGGCAGGGTCGAATCCATCGGCAGCCAGCGCGTGTTTGGCTGCGGCGGTGACCTGCAGGGTGATGCGCCGCTGGGCCAGCCGTTCGATGAGTCCCTTGAGCTGGATATCGACAATGTGCTCGAGATCGGCCTCGGTGAGCGAGCGGAAGTTCACGATGTCGTCGATGCGGTTGATGAACTCGGGTTTGAAGAACTGCGTGGGGTCGCCCGCGAGGTTCGAGGTCATGATCAGCACCACATTGGTGAAGTCCACCGTGCGTCCCTGACCATCGGTGAGCCGACCATCGTCGAGCAGTTGCAACAGCACGTTGAACACGTCGGGATGGGCCTTTTCGATCTCGTCGAGTAGCACCACCGCATAGGGCCGGCGACGAACGAGTTCGGTGAGCTGACCGCCGGCGTCGTAACCGACATAGCCGGGTGGAGCACCGATGAGTCGCGACACCGAGTGCTTCTCCATGTACTCGCTCATGTCGATGCGGACCATGGCCCGCTCATCGTCGAAGAGGAAGTCGGCGAGTGACCGAGCGAGTTCGGTCTTGCCCACACCGGTGGGGCCGATGAACAGGAACGACCCGATGGGACGATTGGGGTCAGACAGGCCGGCCCGGCTGCGACGGATGGCGTTGGCCACGGCGACGACCGCTTCGTCCTGACCGATGACGCGCTCATGGAGCACGTCTTCGAGCCGCACGAGCTTGGCCATCTCGCCTTCCATGAGGCGGCTGACGGGCACACCGGTCCATTTGCTCACGACCTCGGCGATGTCCTCCTCGTCGACCTCTTCCTTGAGCATCTTCTCGGTGGACTGCAGCTCATCGAGCGACACCGACGCAGCTTCGACCTGTCGTTCGAGTTCGGGGAGTTGGCCGTAACGGATCTCGGCGGCCTTCTCGAGATCGGTTTCGCGCTCGACCTCGCCGCGCTTCACCTCGAGCTGTTCCTTGAGGTCGCGGATGCGATCGATGGCGTCCTTCTCGGCGTTCCAGTGCGCCTTCATGCCATCGATCTGCTCGGTGAGATTGGCGAGCTCTTCGTCGAGCAGGGCCAGCCGCTCGATGGAAGGCACATCCGTTTCCTTCGCCAACGCCACCCGTTCGATCTCGAGCTGCCGGATGCGTCGTTCAACAACATCGATCTCGGTGGGCATGGAGTCGATCTCGATGCGCAACTTCGAGGCCGATTCATCGACGAGATCGATGGCCTTGTCGGGAAGGAAGCGGCCGGTGAGATAGCGATCAGAGAGCACGGCGGCGGCCACGAGCGCTGCGTCCTGGATACGCACGCCGTGATGCACCTCGTAGCGCTCCTTGAGGCCGCGCAGGATGGCGATGGTGTCCTCGACCGAGGGTTGATCCACGAACACCTGCTGGAAGCGACGCTCGAGCGCGGGGTCCTTCTCGATGTACTTGCGGAACTCGTCGAGCGTGGTGGCACCCACCATGCGCAGCTGACCGCGGGCCAGCAGCGGCTTGAGCATGTTGCCGGCGTCCATCGAACCTTCGGCAGCACCAGCACCGACCACCGTGTGCATCTCGTCGATGAACGTGATGACCTCACCCTCGGAGTCGGTGATCTCCTTGAGTACCGCCTTCAAACGTTCCTCGAACTCACCGCGATATTTGGCGCCCGCAACCATCGAGGAAAGATCGAGCGAGATGAGTCGCTTGTTGCGCAGACTCTCGGGCACATCGCCTTCAACGATGCGGCGGGCCAGACCTTCGACAATCGCGGTCTTGCCCACACCGGGTTCACCGATGAGCACCGGATTGTTCTTGGTGCGACGCGACAGCACCTGGATGACCCGACGGATCTCATCGTCACGACCAATGACGGGATCGATCTTTCCGTCCCGCGCTGCTTCGGTGAGATCGCGGCCGTACTTCTCGAGCGCTTGGTACTGCTCCTCGGGGTTCTGACTGGTGACCCGATGGCTGCCACGCACATCGGCGAGCGCCAGCAACAGCTGCTCACGATCGGCACCCAACCGATCACCGAACGCCAGCAGCAGATGCTCGGTGGAGAGGTACTCATCGTGCAGTTCGCGGCGCGACTCATCGGCCCGATCGAACAGTGCCGTGAAGTCGCGACCCACCCGGGACTCCCCGCCGTAGGCCTTCGGCAGTGCATCGATGGCCTCCTTTGTGCGGGCCCGAAGCTGCCCGGGGGCGATGCCCACCTTCTGCAGCAACGGCAGCACGATCCCCTCCTCCTGACCCAGCAACGCCATGAGCAGATGATCGGGCGTGACCTCCGGATTGCTCAACGTGCGAGCGTCGGCAATGGCTACGTTGACGGCGTCCTGGGTCTTGAGCGTCCAGCGGTTCGGATCAAGTGCCATGACGTGGTGTCACTCTCCTGCTGTGTCAGTGGAAGGTGTGTGCGTGGAAGGTGTGTCAGTGGAAGGTCTGTGCGTCGAAGGTCTGTGAGTGGATCAAGTGCGAAGAGTGCGGAAACGAACGTGAACGGTCACTGACCGGAGAGACGACGCAGCACATGCGCCGCCTCGTTGTAGCGGGCGACCGCCTGCTGCACCGGTACGAGGTCGCGGCGATAACTGCGATGAGTTTCATCAACCGCACGAGCAGCTTCGGCGCGGACCTGGTGCAGTTCGGTTTCGAGGGCTGATAGACGAGCTTCGAGAGCCAGCACCCGTTTCACGCCGGCGAGGTTGAGTCCCTCGTCGGTGAGTTCCTGGATACGCCGGAGCATCGTGATATCGGCCTCGCTATAGCGACGGCTGCCACCCTGGGTACGAGCCGGCTCCAACAGACCTTTGCGTTCGTAGATGCGCAGCGTCTGCGGATGCATGCCCGAGAGCTCAGCGGCGATCGAAATGACGTACACGGCCCGGACCTGTGCAGAAGGATCGAGCGGCTCGGCCATGTCAGACCCCCAGATGCTCACGCGATGCAGCAGGCAGCGTGTCGGCCAGCGCCTCGATGGCACTGCGCTGCTCCTTGGACAGATCGGTGGGCACCACCACCTGCACGGTGACGAGCAGATCGCCGGTGCCTTTCTTGGTGGCCACGCCGCGACCCTTGACCCGGAAGACCTTGTTGCTCGGTGTACCGGCAGGAATCTTGAGGGTGACCGGTTTGTCCTCGAGCGTGGGCACGGTGAGTTTCACGCCGAGGGTGAGTTCACTGAACGTGACCGGAACCGTGATCGTGATGTTGCGACCATCGCGACCGAACAACGCGTCGGCATCGACATGCACGAGCACATGGAGATCACCGGCCGGGCCACCATTGCGCCCCGCGCCACCACGACCGGCAAGACGTATGCGCTGACCGTCGGCAACGCCGGCAGGAATGCGCACGCGCACCTCGCGGGCCCGGCGTTCGATGCCGCGCCCGCGACAACCCGGGCACGGATCGGTGATGATCGAACCCTCACCGCTGCAGGCTCCGCAGGGTTGGGAGAACGAGAACATGCCCTGGTTGTCATCGAGCACTCCACGACCATGACAATTGCCGCAGGTTGTGCGTGAAGTGCCGGGCCGGGAACCCGAACCGTGACACGTGCTGCACGGCATATCGCTGGTGATGTGCAAAGAGGTTTCGACACCGGCCACTGCCTCGCGGAACGGCAGATGCAACGAGGCCTCGAGATCAGCACCGCGCTGCGGGCCGGTGCCGCGTCCCGGGCGACCACCGCGTCGACCCCCTCCACCACCGAACATGCCGCCGAGCAGATCG